>ENA-OUPA01001147-OUPA01001147.1-human-gut-metagenome-genome-assembly--contig:-NODE-1147-length-12048-cov-7.09722_pt1 | contig 12048 bp, 10 predicted proteins | sample MGYA00237939_ERZ548770 | MGnify/ENA primary metagenome ERZ548770 (study PRJEB26490, sample SAMN05356877) | human gut metagenome | biome: terrestrial biome; feature: human-associated habitat; material...
TAGCCACCAAACTGGTGGAGGCCGAACTGATGCTGGTGGCAAGTATCCCGGCTCTTCGTGGGATGGCACCCTCCGGCCGGCGGCTGGATGCGGTCATGACCACCCCGGAGCCCACGGGCGAGGCAGAAATCCGGCATGGGGATGCATATGCGTTTGAGAATGTGTCTTTCCGGTATGGAGAGGGAGTGGATGTCATCCAAAACGTCTCCTTTGAAACGCCCGCCGGTTCCCTCACCGCCCTGGTAGGGCCTTCCGGGAGCGGGAAATCCACGCTGCTCCGGCTCATGGCCCGGTTTTGGAACTATCAGAAAGGGCATATCCGCATGGAGGGGATGGATCTGCGGGAAATCTGGCCGGACAGCCTGCTTGCCCAAATCTCCATGGTCATGCAGAACGCCTACCTGTTCCGCGGGTCGATTCGGGAAAACCTCTGCTTCGGGAATGAGAAAATCAGCGAGGAACGGATGGTGGAGGCATGCCAAAAAGCCTGCTGCCACGAATTTATCTCCGCCCTGCCGGAGGGCTACGACACCGTTGTAGGCGAAGGCGGCGCCACCTTATCCGGCGGGGAGCGCCAGCGCATTTCTCTGGCCCGGGCCTTTTTGAAGGATGTGCCCATTTTGCTGTTGGACGAGCCAACAGCCTCTCTGGACCCCGATAACGAGGCCATGGTGCAGCGGGCACTGGATGAGATCGCCAAAGAGCGCACAGTTGTGATGATCGCCCACCGCCTGAAAACCGTCCGGGGCGCAGAGCAAATTCTCGTGCTGGAGGACGGGAAAATCATAGAACAAGGGACCCACGACCAGCTTCTCGGGGAAAATGGCCTCTATGCCCGGCTGTGGGGATTACAGAATCAAGCCGGAGTCTATACATTTCAGTCAACTAAGGAGGAAACAAAGTGAAACAGTCTAAATTTTTAAGCCTGAAGGAATTCGTTATCGTGCTGCTCCTCGCCTGCGTGGAGACGGCCATTGGGCTCGTGGTTACCATGCCCTTTGCGGCCAATCTCCAGCTTGTCTATTTTCTCGCCCCCGGGCTTGCCGGGCTGTTCAACGGAATTATCTATGTCCTTATCATCAAAAAGTGCCCAAAGATAGGCACAGAGTTTATCATCCCGGCCATCTACGGGCTGTACTTCCTGTTTTCCGGAAGCGTATATGTCTTTATCTTCTTTATGATTTTGGCGGTTGTAAATGAACTCATCATGCTGGGCGGCGGATATAGAAGCAAAATTCGCTCTGCCGTTCCTCATACGCTCACCTGGATGCTCAACGCAATGGGCAGCACCTTGACGATGCTGCTGTTCCGGGACAGCCTGGTGGAGAGTTATGTGTCCATGGGTATGGACGCAGCCAGTGCAGATGCCGCCATCGCATCCCTGGAGGGCTTCTGGCTGGCGCCGCAGAACATTGCCATCGCCCTGGTGGCCGCAGCAGCACTGTCCATCGCCGGCTATGCGCTGGGGATGAAAATGCTGGGCAAACACTTTAAACCGGCCGGAGTTGCGTAATGGGAGCAGAAAAACGCAGGCGCTTTCGGCCGGACCCCCGCACATGGCTGTTGCTCTGTCTGTTGGGGGTTGCTGCTATTCTCGTGATCCGCTCTGAGATCGGGTGCCTGTGCCTGTTTCTGGCGTGCCTGCTTATCCACTTGCTGGCAGGCAATGGCGGCAAAATCCTTCCCTACGGGCTGTATTACCTCATTTTTTACGGCATTGGCTGGTTGGGTGTGCATCTGATGGACAGCGGAGTCGCCTTTTCGGTCAGCTCCATGCTGTCCAGCATCGGCATCGTCAGCCGGAAAGTGCTGGTTCCCCTCTCCTTTGCCATCTGCCTGGCGGGGGAGCCCACCGGCTCCCTGATGGCGGCGTTGCAAAAACTGCATCTGCCCAAGGCCGCAGGGATCGGGACGGCAGTTGTACTGCGCTTCTTTCCGACAATCACCGGGGAATACCAGGCCATCCGTTCTTCCCAGAGGTTCCGCGGGATCGGGGTAGGGGTGCTGCACACCCTTACCCATCTTCCCACCACGGCAGAGTATATTCTGATCCCGCTGATCCTTCGCACGACGAAAGTAGCGGAGGAGCTCTCTGCCTCTATGACGGTGCGGGGCGTGCGGTTTTCCGGGGAGACGGTCAGCTACCGCTCCATCCGGTTTTGTTGGAAGGACGCTGCTCTTCTTGCCATACTGTTCGCCGTCGCCTGTACAGTTCTGCTTCTGGAGAGGAGTGGTGTCCTTTGATTGAACTGAAAAATATCTCCTTTACCTATGAAAACAACCGTGAGGGAGACAGCCAGTTGCGCCATGTGGATTTGCAAGTGGCACAGGGTGAACTGGTGATTCTCGCCGGCCGGAGCGGATGCGGAAAAACCACCCTGACCCGTGTACTCAACGGGCTGTGCCCGCAGTTTTATCCGGGAGAACTTACCGGCAGCTATCTGCTGGACGGACAAGACGCCCTGAAAATGCCGGTTCACCAGCTTGGTACGATGGTGGGCAGCGTGTTCCAGGACCCCCGTAGCCAGTTCTTTACCACAAATACCACGGATGAGATCGTTCTTGGCGTAGAGAACATTCCCCTGGAACGATCTGTGATGCAGCAGCGGGTAAAAGCTGTGTGCAGCCAGATGAACCTCCAGCGCTTGCTGGACCGGCGAATCTTCCCGCTTTCCAGCGGGGAGAAACAGCTGATTGCCATCGCTTCGGTTTGCACCATGGAACCCAAGGTCATCGTCATGGACGAGCCATCCGCCAACCTGGACAGTGACGCTATGGTGCGTTTGGGCGCCCTGCTGTACCGCTTGAAAGAGGCCGGGCATACCATCCTGCTCTCAGAGCACCGCTTTCATTATGTCTGCGACTCCTTTGACCGGCTGGTATTTATGGAGAATGGGGAGATTTCCGCCATTTACAGCCGCAGCGAGGCGCTTAGCCTGACAGAGGGGCAGCTGGCGGTCATGGGGCTGCGCCCCTTCCAGCCACCCGCTTTCCGGGTGGGCGGGGCATTTCTCTCCAAGCCGGAGGATGCATTTCAAGCATCTCAAATTTCCTGTATGCTGGACGGGCGGCAGATTTTAGAGGACGTCACCTTTTCGGCCCGAAGCGGCAGAATCCTCGCCATCTCCGGGCCCAATGGCGCCGGAAAATCTACGTTGTGCCGTACAATCACCGGACTATGCCGTGCCATGGGAACGGTTCAAATTGATGGAGCATATCTGAAACGAAAACGCCGCACCAAAAAATCCTTTTTCGTGCAGCAGGATGCCGACTACCAGCTCTACGCACCCACTGTGGTGGATGAATTTCTGATCGGGAAAAAGGAGACGCCAGAGCTCAGGCAGGCAGCTTTGGCAAGGCTGAACGAAATGGATCTGGAGCCCTTTGCTGTCCGCCATCCGACATCCCTTTCGGGCGGGCAGAAGCAGCGGTTGCTGCTGGCGCTTGCGGCGGAGAGCGGCCGGAGTCTCCTGGTCTTTGACGAACCCACAAGCGGCCTGGACGGGTACAATATGCGCTTGACGGTAAAGCTGCTCCGGCAGCTTGCCGCAGCGGGAAAATGCCTGTTGCTGATTACCCACGACATGGACTTGATCGCAGCGGCCGCTGACTGCGTGCTTTATCTTGAGCAGGGCAAGATATGCTATCACCGCAATGTGATGCGGGATAAATAGAGGGGAGGCGTAACCTATGGTCTTAACATCCTCTATGGAGAACTATTTAAAGGCGGTATTTACCTTGCGGCAGACTCACGGAAGGGTTCGCTGTATCCACATTGCGGAGCGGATGGATGTCACCCTTCCTTCTGTGAGCCGGGCTGTCAAAGAATTGGAGAAAATGGGACATGTAAGCCGGGATGAAGACGGTTCCGTCACACTGACGCCATCTGGAGAAAGAATTGCCGCAGAAATTTATGAGCGCCACCGCTTCTTCACGCAACGGTTAATTGCCGCAGGTGTAGACCCTGAAACAGCAGCAAAGGAGGCCTGTCATATGGAACACGGGGTCAGTGAGGAATCCTTTCAAAAACTGAAGGAAGCAGCAGAAAGCTGAGAGGGATTACGCTCATATCCCTGCACCGGCACTGATAGAAAGGAATACAAAAGACGACGCGCCCTTTTTAGGAACAGCGTCGTCTTTTGCTTTTGCTGTAATGATGTAAATTGTTTTATGACCTAATCAAGCGAACGGTTCACGGCGAACAGGAGGCAATCGAAGCATATCTCCGGCACTATGACGCTTAGCCCATGATGCGGTACACATTGGCCTTGACGGTCAGAAGCTCCTTCATCTCATCACAGGCCTTTCGGTAGCCGGAGTAGCCACTCTTTTACTGAATGATAAGAACAGCTTCCAAATAATCCTCCATTGAGGATGTCAAAGCCATATGGCACACCTCCCTCTGGGCAACAAGTTAGCTAATGCGCCAGCCCTCAGCCTGCTCACGTATCTCGATGAACCGCCGGTACAGCCCGCCCTGGGCCATCAGCTCCGCATGGATACCCCGCTGGACGATGCAGCCATTCTCCACCACCAGAATCTGGTCGGCGTGCTGGATGGTGGCCAGCCTGTGAGCGATGGTGAGGATGGTCTTCCCCTTTGTCAGGGCGGACAGGGCCTGCTGGATCAGGTGTTCATTCTCCGGGTCCACGCTGGCGGTGGCCTCGTCCAGGATGACAATAGGAGCGTTCTTCAAAATGGCCCGGGCGATGGAGATGCGCTGCTTCTCCCCGCCGGAGAGGGTGGAGCCCCCCTCCCCGACCACCGTGTCATACCCATCTGGCAGGGACATGATGAAGTCATGGCAGCAGGCGGCCCTGGCAGCGGCCACCACCTGCTCATGGGTGGCGTTGGGGCATCCGAATTTGATGTTGTTCTCCACACTGTCCTGGAAGAGATACACATTCTGAAAAACCATGGAGATATTCCGCAGCAGGCTCTCGCAGGTAAACTCACGCACATCGTGGCCGCCGACGGACACGGTCCCGCTGTCCGCATCATAGAACCGGGCCACCAGGTTGCAGATGGTGCTCTTGCCGGAGCCGGACGGCCCCACGATGGCGGTGGTGGTCCCCTGGGGCGCGATGAAGGTCACATCGTGGAGCACCTCCCGTTGGCCGTAGCCAAAGGATACATGGGAGAGGGCCACATCGAACTTCTCCGGGGCGATCTCCCGGCCGTCCTTGTCGATGAAGTCGGTGCGCTCCAGCTCCTCCAGCCGGTCCAACACTGAGTCTGTCACCGACAGGACGTGTGCCGCGTCGTTGATGGCCTCCACGCTGCCGAAGATGGTGAAGGAGAACAGGGCGATCATCAGAAAATATGGGAGCGGCAGAGCGCCCGCCAAAGCCTGCTGTCCGGCAGTAAGGACCAGCCCCACGGACGCCGCCCGCAGGGCAAACAGATGCAGGCAATTCCAAGGGACGAAACCGAATTCATTCTTGATGCGGATGGCCTTGTTGTCCCGGCAGGCCTTCCGGAATCGCTGGACGGATACCCCGTCCTGGCCGAAAGATTTCACTACCGGCAGGCCGTAGATGTATTCGATGGCCGCGCCGGAAAGAGCCTCCTGGGCCCGGTGTCCCACCGGTGCGGTGCAGGCGCTCTGCCGGCCGATGCCCCGCAGGGCAAAGGCGGACATCAGAACACCCAGGAGCGCCACCAGAGCCGCAGGCGGGCAGAAGATGGCCACGCACAGCAGGATCACCGCCACCTGGATATAGCCGTTGATCACCGCGTCCACCATCTTCATGCTCTGAAGTTCCAGTGTGCTCAGCTCCGTGGTGAGGGCGGTTAGGATGTCCCCCAGGTTGTTCCTGGCGAAGTACCCCAGGGACACCCGCTTCAGCACGTCCCCCAGTTCCATGCGCTGGTCCGCCGCCCGCTCCGTACCGATGCTCTCCTGGAGCCGGTTCTTCCAGTAGGTGAAGAGGAACCGCAGCAGGATCAGCACCACAATCCCGCCCAGGCACAGCCATGGAAGCGAGGCCGAGAGTTCGTTTTCTCCCCAGACATTCCTGATCAGCCGTCCCAAAGCCCAGGCGGCCAGCATCACTGGCCCGGCGGTACACCAGGTGGCAAAGAAGGAGCAGACAAAGCCCAGAATCATGCGTCTCCGGTAACCCTTCGTCCACCGCAAAATGCGTCCGACACTATGAAACATCTCAGCTCCCCTCCTTTTCCCCGGAAGTAACCGCCCAAGTTTGTGCCCCTATATGGGCCGCCCACAGAGCCTGATACAGCGAACAGCGGGAGAGCAGTTCCCTCTGGGTGCCCTGATCCACGATCTGCCCCTTCTCCAGCACCACAATCTGGTCCGCGTTCTGGACGGTGGACAGCCGGTGGGCGATCACCAGCAGGGTCTTGCCTTTGGAGAGGGCCATGATGGACCGCTGGATCTTGTCTTCATTCTCCGGATCCGTGAAGGCGGTGGCCTCGTCCAAAATGACGATGGGCGCGTCCTTTAAAATTGCCCGGGCGATGGCGATGCGCTGGCGCTCTCCGCCGGAGAGCTGCTTACCCGCATCCCCGGCGGCGGTGTCCCAGCCGTGCTCCAGGCGGCCGATGAACTCCTCGCACTGGGCTGCCCTGGCGGCGGCGAACACCTCCACGTCCGAGGCTCCCGGTCTGCCCAGCCGGATGTTCTCCTTCAGGGAGCAGTCAAAGAGGAAGTTGTCCTGGGTGACGTAACTGATCTCCCGGGAGAGTTGCTTCAGAGGCAGTTCCCGGATGTCCCGCCCGCCCAGAGTGATGGCGCCGTGCGTCACGTCCCAGAACCGGGCCACCAGCCGGGCGATGGTGGACTTTCCGCCGCCGGAGGGACCCACCAGGGCGATGAACTCCCCCTGGGGGATGGTCAGGTCCAGATGGTGGAGCACTTCCTTCCCATCGCTGCCGCCGTAGGAGAAGGACACATCCTTCAGTTGAATACTGCATCCATCCAGGGGCATATCCTGCCCCGCCTGGGACAACTGGGGCAGATCCAGCAGTTCCCGGGTGTCCTTCACGGCAAACTGCATGCTCTTCATGGAATTGATGAAAGCGGTAGCGCTCATGAGCGGGGTCACGATCCCCAGGGCCATCATTAGGCACAGCGTTACCTGGGCCGGGTCCAGCACTCCCGCCTGATAGAGATAGATCCCTATGGGGAGCGTCCCCAGCAGGGTGGTGGGCAGGATGGAGAGACACAGGTTCATGGAAGCCCAGGTGCAGCGGTACCAGTCCATGGTGAATGCCTTGAAGGAGGACACCGCCTGGGCGAACTTCTGATAGGACCGCTCCCCCTGGCTGAAGGCCTTCACCACCTGGATGCCTTCCACATACTCCACGATGACGCTGTTGACATGGGCGTTGGCTTCCATATAGGCGGCGTAGTTTTTGTTATAAGTCCGCAGCCCGAAGGCCATGGGGATCAGTGCAAAGGGGATGGTCGCCAGCAGGGCCAGTCCCATCCTCCAGTCAATGGAAAACATGGCGACGACCACCACCAGGGGCAGCAGGATGTTGGAACTGAGTTCCGGAATCATGTGGGCCAGGGGCGGCTCAATGTCCTCGATCCGGTCCACGATGGTGCTCTTCATGGCGCCGATAGGCCTGGACTCCACCTCTCCAAGAGGCGCCCCCATAAGCCGGTCCGCTGCCTGGAGGCGCAGACCCTCCAGGATGGTGTAGGCGGACACATGGGCCAGCATGGTGGACAGGGCGTAGCCCGCCACCTTGACGGCGTAGCCCGCCAGGCACACGCCGCACCAGAACAGAATACCATCCCAGTCCGCCTGCCGCTCCAGAAACAGCCGGATGATCTGATAGACGCCGAGATACGGCACAAAGCCGCCCGCCACACTGAGGATGGCCAGCACCACAGAGGCGGCCATCTTCCCCCGGCAGGGCGCGGCGAAGGACAGCAGGATGCCGAGCCAGGTTCGCTCCTTCATACGCAGCACTCCTCTCAAAGAAAAATCGTTGTAGTTTGCTTGCGCTAACTACAACGATTTTAAGAGAGTTTTCCCATTTTGTCCGCTCCGGCGCGCCGGTTCGGTCCCGTTTGGACGAGAACATTTACCGGCCTTCCCGCCGGTATTCCAGCGGCGTTTTTCCTTTGGCTTCCTTAAACACGGCGGCGAACTTGCTGGCGCTGTCATAGCCAACCCGCCCGGCGATTTCCGCCACGCTGGTCTGAGGCTCCTGCCTCAAGAGTAGGGCGGCCCGGTCCATGCGAAGGTTTCGCATATAGGTATTGACAGGCTGGCCGTAGATCGACTTGAAACACTCCTTCAGGGCTGTGGCTGGGATGGAGAAACGCTCTGAGAGTTCCGCAATGGTGTAGTGCCGTTCCAGGTCCTCGGTCAGCAGTCGGTGGGCAGCCTTGACCTTCTCCACCTGGGACTTATAGAAGTAAGGTTTCTCCGTCCGTTTGTCCAGTTCCAGGGCGTCTAGGTACAACAGCAGTTCCAACACCTTGATGCGGAAGTAGGGCAGCTTGATCTGCTCCGGCACGGCGTAGAGCTCCTGGAAGATGTGGTCCACAGAGGGCGCCCCGTGGATCACCCTGGGGTGGCGGCTGGCGCAGAACTTCTCCTGGAGCCGTACCAGATCTACTGGGAACTCACGCACCCACTCCTTCAGGGACTGTGCGGCAAGGGGCAAGGTGAACCCGATAGTAATGCCGTGGTAGTGGGAGAGCGGAAAGGTGAAGTGGCCCTGATGCTCCAGCCGGCGGTCCAGTTTCAGGTCCCCGGCCTCCACATAGGAGTAAGTGTCCGGCCCCGCCGGGTACTCCATCCGCCCCTGGCGGCAGTAGTCGATGCACAGCATATCTTCCGTAGTACGGAACACGGAGTCATAGCTCTCCATGTGGAAATCGTTATACATGAGATAGACCCCGGGAAACAGGTCATACTGGGTCATGATCCCCTCCCCGGTATCACTGTGAAACTGGAAGACCCGGCATCCTCCGCTCTCTGCTACGGGGCTGGGAATGCCGTTGTCCACCATGATGCGCTCCAGCATGGTTCTCCTCCTCTCAGAGCCGCAGCACCCGGTCGCAGGCACGCTGCAAAAACTCCTGGTCGTGGGTGACCACCAGCACGATCCGCCCCTGCTGGGCCAGACTTCGGATCACCCCGGACACTTCCACCATACGGGCGTAGTCCAGGCCGCTGGTGGGTTCGTCAAAAATCAAGATCGGTTTCTCTGACAGCAGCGCCGTAGCCACCGCCAGCCGCTGCTTCTGCCCGCCGGACAGGGACATGGGGTGACGCTCCCGGAAGGGCAGCAGGTGGAGGCTGTCCAGCACCCCTTTCAAAGTTGAGTCAGGCACATCCGGTGCGGACATCCGGCACTCACCCCACACGCTGTCAGAGAACAGCTGGTGGTTCACATCCTGCATGACGCAGAACGCCGCCTTCTGCCGCTTCTTTCGGTTCAGCGGCCTGCCATTCAGTGCGATCTGCCCGGCCTGTTCCCGGATCAGGCCGCACAGGCACCGGGAGAGGGTGGTCTTCCCCACCCCATTGGGGCCGGTGATGGCTACCACTTCCCCCGGGCGGGCCGAGAAAGACAGGGCCTGGAAAACCGGCGGTTCTTTCCGGTAGGCGCAGGTCAAGCCCTCTACGGACAAGCCTTCTTTCGCACCGGCTGGCGCCACGGCTGGCAGGGTGCAGCCCGCAGGTATCAAGGTGCGCAGGCCCAGGGCCTCCCGCTCCCTATCGGTCAGGGCGCAGAACTGCTCCCGGGTGAAGGTACGCTCCAGCACCCCGTCCCGCAGGTAGAGTGCCCGGTCAATCAGGTCGGTGAGAAAGTAAAGCCGATGCTCTGCGATCACCACCGTGCGGCCCTGACGCTTCAGACCGGCGATCTGGTCGTGGAGCCGGGCAATGGCATCCTGGTCCAGATTGGCCGTGGGTTCGTCCAGTACAAAAATCTCCGGCCCCATGGCGTAGACGGAGCCGAAGGCAAGCAGTTGCTTCTGTCCGCCGGATAAGGAGAAAATGTTCCGCGCTTGCAGTTCCTTGAGGTGCAGCGCATCCACGGTATCCGCTACCCGCTTCCGGATCTCATCCGGCGGCCGGCCCTCGTTTTCCAGCCCAAAGGCCAGTTCGCTGTCCGTGTCCAGATTAAAAAACTGGGATTTCGGATTTTGGAATACGGAGCCGACTTTCCGGGCCAGCTCATACATGGGCGTCGTCCCAGGGTCAAGCCCGTCTACCTCTACCCGCCCTTCCAGGCGGCAGCCAGGGGTAAAGGCCGGAATCAGGCCGTTGATCAACTTCGTCACCGTGGTCTTACCGCAGCCGGAGGCCCCGCACAGCAGGACACACTCCCCCGGCGCGATGGCGGCGCTGACCTGGGAGAGGGTCTCCTGGGCTTCCCCATAGCCGAAGGAAACATTGTCAATGCTTATCATTGTCATTGCCTCCCTTATTGTACCACAAATGAGAGCACCAGCAAGGCCAGACCTGCCAGCATCCCAAAAAAGTCCAGAGGGGAAAGCCGCAGGGATACGGCGCTGGTTTTGCGGGCCGGGTTTTCGATGCCCCGGGTCACCGCTGCCGCGGACAGCTCCTCCGCCGTCTCCGTGGCAGACACCATTAGCGGCATCACCGTACACTCCAGCCGGGCAAGGCCCCGGATGTCCCGCAGCTTCATGGCGTCCCGGATGTAGCCCACCTCCTCCCGGATGGCGGGGAAATACCGCAGGGTCACGGAAATGGCCACGATCAGTTTCTGGGGGATATGCAGCTGCCGCAGACTTACGATCAGGCACCGCAGCGGGGTGCAGGTCAGCATCAATGCCCCCGTCATCAGACAGGGAAACATCCGACGGGTGTAGGTGGCGAAGATGGTAAAACTGGTGGCAATGACCATGGGAGACACCGGCAGGATGAATTGTTGGAATACCACCAGTGCGCAGTATCCCACCGCCCATTTGAACGCCATGGTCAGCCGTCCATGACCCAGCATCAGCACCAGCAGCAGTCCGATCAGGGCCAATTCCAGCCAGAAGGCGTGGGGACGAAACGCGATCATGTTCGCCGCGATCAACAGCCAGAGTCCGGCTCTTGGGTCAAAGATCCGCCGCTCCGCTTTCATCTCACACCAAGCCGGCTTTCTCAAAGTGCTTGCGGAACATGGCCCGGGCGATGAAGCCCCCGATGATCGCGCCCACGATAGGCGCCAGGAACAGCACCACCAGCATTCCAGTGGAGGAGAGCGCTTCCAGAGCGTTCACATAGTCCGCCGGCATCCCCTGCTCTGTAATCTGTCGCAGGAAGTCCTCCCGCATCAGCCAGATGGGCAGCGGGGAGCCCACCATGCCCACCGAGAACAGGACAAAGGACACCAGGTTGCCGGCCACGCTGTGGTAATGGGTGAGGCCCCGGGCGAGTTCCGCCAGGCCGCAGGCCAGGACGAAGGTGACCAGGATCACTATGGTGAACTGCCCGGTGACATAGTAGATAAGGCCGGTGATGAGGCCCATCAAAAGGACAGAGCCTACCTTCTGTACCTTGGCGCACATCATGAGATACGGGATGCCGGTGAACAGGGCGATGAAGCCGGGCATCAGAATCCAAAGCAGCGGGTGCAGCCCGCCCAAGAGCATGAAGGCGAAGTTGATGACAAAGTAAATGGCGGAGAAAATTCCCACGGTAATGACATCCTTGCCGCTCATCCCGCGGCGCTTGGTTGGTTCAGACATGATACACTCTCCTTTAGTTAGATATTGCTAACCCTTGTGTTGAAAAATAGGACGCCGCTCGGCCTCCTCACATCGACTTATTTTATCGGTTGAGTGTCTGGTTGTCTGCCCCGTTTAGCCGACTTTGCTCTGCTTGGACGAGATTATTGTCCCCGTATGTTCCAGGTTCCTGCAACTGACAATTTTCACGGTCCTATTTTAAAAGGAGGAAACCGATGATCTGGTTCCCTCCTTATTTCGCTCATGACATCTGCTCCGAAGATGCTTTCAGCCTCTTGAAGCTCTCTTCACTGATGACGTGCTCAATGCGGCAGGCATCCTGCGCGGCAATGGCCGGGTTCACTCCCAGA
>ENA-OUPA01001150-OUPA01001150.1-human-gut-metagenome-genome-assembly--contig:-NODE-1150-length-12002-cov-6.46212_pt1 | contig 12002 bp, 8 predicted proteins | sample MGYA00237939_ERZ548770 | MGnify/ENA primary metagenome ERZ548770 (study PRJEB26490, sample SAMN05356877) | human gut metagenome | biome: terrestrial biome; feature: human-associated habitat; material...
GGAGGACGGCAGCCGCGTCTACGTCAGTCAGGAGCTTCAGAAAAGCGCGCGGCAGGTCTTTATGGAGTTTTTGCTGCAAAGGGGACACACGGCATGAGAGAAGCACTTCGTCCGATTTTGGAACTGGCAGTCGTGATTCCGGGGCTGCTGCTGGCATATCTTCCGGTGAAATCCTTTTTGAAACAGCCATGCGGCAAGCTCGCTGCGTGGCTGGCGCCGATGATGCTGGGGCTTTGCGTAGGCGGAGGGCTGCTTTGCTGGTATTTTCGGACGTCTACGGTGTATGCAATCGCATGCGTGACGGGAATTGCGGTTTTCCTGTACGTCAAAACAAGTCAGATTTCTCTTTGGAAGTCCGGAACCATCGCGCTTTCCGTCTGTGCGGTGTATGCCTGCCTAAACAGCCTGTCCAGAGCGCTCAACACAGCCATACTGATGCGCATCCAAACGATACCGACAGAGCCGTGGTTCTGCCTGCGGGCGTGTATCGTCTATAACGCGGTCTGCTGGCTGATCACCGCTGCCGCCTATTATCCGGCGACCCATGCGGTGAGAACGATGGTTGAGGACGATAATTTTGCGCAGACGTGGTATGTGTTCTGGGTTCTGCCGCTGATGTTCATCGCGCTCAATCTCTTTATGATTCCTATCTATCCGACGACGCTCTATACCGGCAGGGTGCTTCAGGGCTATATTGTCCTCAGCATCGCCCTCCTGGTTCTGCTGTTTGTGTTCAACACAATCTTCCTGCTGATGGCGACCAGCCTGAACCGAAACGCCAGACTGCGGCAGGAGAATCAGCTGCTGTCCTTGCAGCAGCAGCGATACGAAAACCTTAAAACCGCCATCGAGGAAGCGCGTCAGGCGCGGCATGATATGCGGCATCACTTGAATCATATCTCCATGTTGGCGGAAGAAAATGACATGGAAGCACTGAAAACATATCTCGCGCAGACCGTTTCCCGAATCCCTGATTTGGATATGCGCTTTTGCGAAAATCGTGCGGCGGACAGCGTGCTGGGCTATTATTGTGCGCTCGCAAAGCGGGAAGGCATTCCGTTTTCTGCGCAGATTGATTTGCCGCAAACGCTTCCGGTCGATGAGATTGATATGTGTCTGGTGCTGTCCAACCTGCTGGAAAACGCGCTGGAGGCAAGCCTGCGCACTGTGCCTGCCAGGAGGTGGATGAAGGTCAACGCTTATGTGCATGCAGAGCGACTGCTTCTGATGCAGGTCGAAAATGCGTGCGACGGAGAAATCAAAGAAACGAACGGAGTATTCCGTTCCTCTAAGCGCAAGGGGAACGGCATCGGGATTCAATCCGTTCGGCATATTGCGGAGAAAAACGGAGGAGCAAGCACCTTTGCCTATCAGAACGGCGTCTTTTGCGCAAAAATCATGCTCCGAGGATAGGCGGAGTTCCGCGCACCATGCTTGCAGACGGAAAAGAATTGTTTTTTTCAAGATGTGAATTTATAATCGGCATTATACCGAAACAGAAGAAGGAGAGACGGCGATAAAAACGCAGTTCGGCTTCTGCTTTTATAGCCTGCTGCTGAGCTGACCGTCATGGCGCATATATTCTTCGCGAGAATTGAAAACTGCGGGGCTTGTTCACGCTGCGGCACATAAAACCGGCGCGGCGTTCGCAAACTATGGTGCGCACATCCTCTGCGGCGAGGACAGCCTTGCGCCTGAGCATGCCTTTTTGGGCGTCTGCCGGAAATCGCTGAAAACGCCATCGGCAACGCCTGCGCGGGCTTCAGCCCGCGTCAGCCGGACAGGGAGAAAATGGAGAAGCTGCTCAAGGGCTGCTATGATGCCGAGGCGGATTTCTGAGGATTCTCCCCGGAAAATGACCATCAGGGGCGTTGAACACAGCGTTCCCTGAATTTATTTGGAGGGAAACGGCTTCGTTTTGCAGGTCAGCGTGAATTTCTGTCGAATTAAATGGGTTCGATACGTTCCCTGCATTTGGAGCGTTACCTCGCTTAAAGCTTGATTCAGGAGGAAACGTCATGTTCAAAATCGTCAAGAAAGAACGCCTGAACCCGACCGTCACGAAAATGGTGATTGAAGCGCCGTTTGTTGCGAAAAAGGCGGAGCCGGGTCAATTTATTATTTTCCGCGCATTTGAGGACAGCGAGCGCATCCCGCTGACCATCGCTGATTTTGACCGCGATGCCGGAACGGTGACCATCATCTATCAGATTGTCGGCGGCTCTACGATGGAGCTGGACACGATGGAAGAAGGGCAGAGCCTGCATGACTTCGTCGGCCCGCTGGGTGTGGCGACGCATACCGACGGACTGAAAAAGGTCGCGGTCGTCGGCGGCGGCGTGGGCTGCGCCATCGCGCTGCCTGTGACCAAGAAGCTGCATGAGCAGGGATGCGAGGTACATGCCATCGTCGGCTTCCGCAATAAGGATTTGGTCATTCTGGAGGACGAGTTTAAAGCTGCGTCCGACAAGATGGTTATGATGACCGACGACGGCAGCTGCGGCGAAAAGGGGCTGGTTACCGCGGCGTTGGAGCGTCTGATTCAGGAAGGCAACGAATACGATGAGGTCATCGCCATCGGCCCGCTGGTCATGATGAAATTCGTCTGCGCCGTTACGAAAAAGTACGGCGTCAAGACGATTGTTTCCATGAACCCGATTATGATTGACGGCACGGGCATGTGCGGCGGCTGCCGCCTGACCGTTGGCGGAGAAACGAAGTTCGCCTGCGTGGATGGTCCGGATTTTGACGGACATCTGGTCGATTTCGACGAGGCGATGAAGCGCAGCACGATGTACCGCGATTTTGAACAGCATGCCCGCGAGGCGCACTGCAGCCTGATGAACAAGGAGGTCAAATAAGATGACCGTTACGCGCAATATGGATCCGAAGAAGTGCCCGATGCCTTCTCAGGAGCCCAACATTCGCAATAAGAACTTTAAAGAGGTTGCCCTTGGATATACCTATGAAATGGCGGTCAACGAGGCGAAGCGTTGCCTGAACTGCCCGAAGAAGCCCTGCCGCAGTGCTTGTCCGGTGCAGATTGACATCCCCGCGTTCATCGAGCGCGTTGCCAATGAGGACATGGAGGGCGCATATCAGGTGCTGACCGCGTCCTCGGCTCTGCCGGCGGTCTGCGGCCGTGTCTGCCCGCAGGAGACCCAGTGCGAGAGCAAGTGCGTCCGCGGCATCAAGGGTGAGCCGGTCGGCATCGGGCGTCTGGAGCGTTTTGTCGCGGACTGGCATCGCGAGCATGTGCAGGATATGCCTGCCGCGCCGAAGCCCAACGGACATAAGGTTGCGGTAATCGGCGCGGGTCCCTCCGGTCTGACCGCCGCGGGCGATTTGGCGAAGCTGGGCTATAAGGTCACCATTTATGAAGCCCTGCATCTGGCGGGCGGCGTTTTGGTCTACGGCATTCCGGAGTTCCGTCTGCCGAAGGCAATCGTTCAGAAGGAAATCGACGGCTTGAAGGCGATGGGCGTCGATATCGAAACGAATATGGTCATCGGCAAGGTGCTGACCATCGACGAGCTGTTTGAAATGGGCTTTGAAGCGGTTTATGTCGCCTCCGGCGCGGGTCTGCCGCGGTTCATGGGCATTCCGGGCGAGAGTCTCAAGGGCGTATATTCTGCCAACGAATATCTGACCCGCATCAACCTGATGAAGGCATATCTGCCGGACAGCAAGACCCCGATTAAGCACAGCGGCAAGGTTGCGGTCGTCGGCGGCGGCAACGTCGCGATGGACGCGGCGCGTTCCGCCAAGCGTCTGGGCGCGAAAGAGGTTTATATCGTCTATCGCCGCGGCATGGAAGAGCTGCCTGCCCGTAAGGAGGAGGTCGAGCATGCCGAGGAGGAGGGCATCATCTTCAAGACGCTGACCAACCCCGTCGAAGTGCTTGGCAACGAAAACGGCGAGGTCTGCGGCATGCGCTGTGTGGAGATGGAGCTGGGTGAGCCGGATGCTTCCGGACGCCGCCGCCCGATTGAGAAAAAGGGCAGCGAATTCGTGCTGGAGGTGGACACGATGATTATGTCCATCGGAACCAGCCCGAACCCGCTGATTCGCCATACGACGCCGGGGCTTGAAACCAATAAGCATGGCTGCATCATCACCAACGGCGATGACGGTCTGACCAGCCGCGAGGGCGTATATGCCGGCGGCGACGCCGTGACCGGCGCGGCGACGGTGATTCTTGCGATGGGCGCGGGTAAGCACGCCGCGAAAGCCATCGACGAGTATATCAAGAGCAAGAACGCATAACGCCATTCTCACAGAAAAACGAGCTGTCAGAACGAAGCACTGCCTGACGGTCGGCTGACGCACAGCTCGGTTCTATTTGAGATTCGTTCAAGAACACATACATTCAGTCTGCCCGTATTCTTTTCGAAATGCGGACAGGCTGTTTTATTCTGCATAAATTATAGTGCGGAAATAAACCTCATGAGCAGGACGTTTATGCGTTGCAGCCTTTGGCAAAGGAGCGGACGAATCGCGCTTTTTACGGCGTTCATCGTGTAATCTATGTTGACGCAAGTTATAATAACATACGTTTCTTGACTGCGGCGGAAAACGCCGGAGGGCGGAGTGAATTCCTCTTGTATAACGAATGATTGTTTCGTATAATGTGAATATAAAATTGGGATGATGGGATGAAATGAGGTTTAAATTTAGATGTCGGAATTCACAAAGGATATTTTGCAGGCACGCAAAGCGAAAGGAATGACCCAGGAGCAGCTTGCTTCCGCAATGGGGGTTTCCCGACAGCTGGTTTCACACTGGGAGAACGGGCGCGCAGAGCCGACGGCACAGCAGCGCGAGAAGCTGAACGAAGTGCTGAGCATGGGGGAAAAGAAACCACCGCGTAAGCGCAAAAACCTGTTTGTCCTGGCGGCGGTTATCGCGCTGATTTTGGCGATTGCCGTGCTGATGATTGTCCGCGTGATCAAGTCCGGCGCGCAGACGGGCATCCCCGCGCAGGCGGCGACGCAGTCTGCACAGACGAGCAGCCCTCAGCTGGAAAAGTATACATGGGAATGGTTCCAGGAAGAGGATGTTCCGGAAGAAGGTAAGGCGTTCCTCTCCCTCGTGACCGCCGAAAAGCCGCTAAAGCTCATCCAGAGCGGCGATCCGGAAAAAACCTATATTTGGGATATCATTCTGTTTGCGCAGGAGACAAACGGCGTTCCGTTTACGATGAAGCGGGCGACGGAATTCCTCTTTAACAACGAAAAGCTGCAGATGGATTCGACGACCTATACGGGCGATGAGCTGGAATGGTATTGGTATACGACGCGCTTTGAGGGCGATATGCTGACCAGCTATGCCACGCGCCATCCGGCGGATGGAAGCATCGGCTACGGCATTGCCGTCGAAGGTGAAGATGATAACGGCAACAGCCTGACGTTCAAGCTCTACATCCCGCTGTCCTCAGAGATTCGGGAGAGGATGACGCCGGAGGACTTTACGAAGGAGACTGAGCCGCAGGAGGGTCAGGCATACCTGACCGTCGAGCCGATTGAGGAACCGACCTATCTGACCCGCGACGCATTTTTTGAGGGCGGAGAGGGCTGGTATTACGGCTTTAAGCTCCAGAATGAGAGCGATGTTGCCTTTACGCCGGAATCCTTCATGGATACATTTTTCAGCAACGGGGAACAGATGAATCAGGTCATCATGCCGGCGTTTGTTTTTGACGCGGGTGAGATGAAGAAAGGCGACGAACCGTTCCTGTATGAAGACGCGGCGGCATCTCAGGACTTTGACCAAGTCGGCATCGTGGTCAAAGGAAAGGATGCCAATGGCAATGAGTTGTCCTTCAAGAGTATTTTGAATCTGAAAAGAGAGTATGCTCAGCCGTGACCAATATGGAAAGCTTGGGTCAGCGAATCCGAAATGCACGCAAAGCCAAGGGCATGACGCAGGAACAGCTGGCGTCTGCGCTCTATGTCAGCCGGCAGACGGTTTCCGGCTGGGAGAACGACCGCTCCGAGCCGGATTATGAAACGCTGATGCGCATCATGGAGCTGCTGGATGTAAACGTCGGGCAGAAGGCGGAAGAGGACGCGGGCGAGGCGTCCATGCCTGCCGAATCCGAGACCGTCAGCGCGGAAGCTGTTTTCAAAGAGCCGGAGAAGCCGACGGAGCAAAGCGAAAAGCCCTGTTCCCAGACAGAGATACAGCCGAAAGACCGGACGGCGCAGAAAAGAAAGCTCTTTTTGTCCAGAAAAATGGCTTTCATTGCGGTGGCTTTGGCGGGGTTTCTCTTTGTCATGCTGTATGTTCCCCATATCGGAAAAGACAAAAGCGGCTATACGGTGGAGTGGTTTCAGCAGCCTCAGCAGAGAGAGGATGGCAAGGCGTATATCGCCTTTACGACCCATACGACGCTGCCCGTGCCGATTGAGCAGCAGACGGCAGAGGCCACGCCGACCTGGAGCTACACGATTTACGTCAAGGAACAGAACGGCGTCGGCGTGACGATTGATGAGCTGACGACGGTCACCTTCCTTAAAAACGGAAAGAACATGGTTTACGCCAAGACGGTCGATGTCTTTGGAGAGAGAAACGGCGGCAGAAAGAGCTACATTGGTGCGAACGAGATTCGCCGCATACAGATTCGAAAACTGGCAGATCGGCAGACGATTGGCGACGGATGGCTCATCCGCGGAACGGATGACAACGGCAATGAGGTTTGCTTCAGAGCGTATTTTCCGTTCGAAACCATGTAAGCGGGAACGCCGATTTGCGCAGGAGCGTGTTTCTCAAGGCTTAAATTGAATTCAATATGCTCAGAATGGATGCGTCCCCGAATACGGCGGGAGGCATCCGTTTTTGTTATGGATAGGGCTTGCGTACATGGAGTGTTCCGGACTTTGGCGGAGGGAATCAGCCTGATTTTTTCCGGAGACAGAGCTGAAATGCGGAGAATCGGAAATGAAAATCAAAAAAAGTCAAAAATATAAAATGACAAAAAACACAGTAATATCAAGCAAAAACAGATGCACTCGCAACTTGAATATTATTTTTTAAGAAAAAGTTAGCACTCACCTATTGACAGTGCTAACAATCAGTGATACAATACCCCATGTAAACGGAAGGAAGCCCGCAGGGGCACGGATGAAAGTCCTGCGCCGCCTGCCGATGGAGCTTCGAACCGTATTCATATAAAAGTGTGATTTCAATGGAGGGATTGTTATGTTGCTTAGCAATGTTTTCTCTGATATGTTTGATGATATGTTCGATATGCCGGCTTCGAGCCAGAGCGCAAAGGGTCTGATGAATTGCGACGTCAAGGAATATGACGATCACTATGAGCTGGATTTGGATATGGCGGGCTTTAAGAAGGGCGATATCAAGGCTGAGCTGAAGGATGGTTACCTGACCATTAAGGCTGAGCGCAAGAACGACGAGGAAGAAACGGATAAGAAGGGCCGTGTGATTCGCAGTGAGCGTTTCATGGGTACCTGCCAGCGCACCTTCTACGTGGGCGACCATGTGAAGAAGGAAGATGTGGCGGCGGCTTATGAGGACGGCGTTCTGAAGCTGAATGTGCCGAAGAAGGTCGAAACGCCGAAGGTGGAAGAAAGCCATCTGATTGATATCCAGTAACATAAACGGTGAGCCGGACGCGAAAGCGTCCGGCTTTTTGCATGCCCAGAAAGCGGTCGATTCAAAAGGCTTGCTCATCCTGCCTTTTCTGTCGTATAATATAAGGGATAATGCCCTGAAGAAATGAACGGGCAGAACTCCGCATGACGACAGGAAAGGATTTTCCGACAGATATGGATATCAACGCCTTATTGTCCAACGAATTTTCTACCGATGCCGCGATTATTTCCCGCATCGTTTCGCTCATCGACGAGGGAAACACCATTCCCTTCATTGCCCGATACCGCAAGGAGATGACCGGCGCGATGGACGACCAGAAGCTCCGCGAAATCAGCGAGCGGCTGGATTATCTGCGCGGGCTGGATAAACGCCGCGAGCAGATTGTGGCGAGCATTTCCGAGCAGGGAAAACTCAACGAGGAGATTGAAAGAAAGCTCGACGCCGCGGCAACGCTTTCCGAGCTGGAGGATATCTACCGCCCGTATAAGCCCAAACGCCGCACGCGCGCGATGATTGCGCGGGAGAAGGGCGTCGAGCCGCTGGCAAACGCCATTTTTGCCCAGCGGCGCGGGGATGAACCGCTTACGCTGGCGCAGGCATATGTCAGCGATGAAAAGGGTGTGCCGGATGCGCAGACCGCCGTGCAGCTTGCGCAGGATATTCTGGCGGAGCAGTTCAGCGACGATGCGTCCATCCGCGCGAAGCTCAGGGAGTTTTACAGGCGGACGGGCATGCTCCGCAGCGTCGCCGCCAAGGAAGGCGAAAACGTCTATGCGCAGTACGCCGATTACCGAGAGCCGGTTCTGCGCGCGGCAGGACACCGCATCCTCGCCGTGAACCGCGGTGAGCGCGAGGAATGGCTGAAGGTCAGCGTGGAATGCGACGACGAACGCGCCTGCCAAATCATCCGCCGAGAGGTCGTCGAGCCGGGCAGCGCATGCTGTGAGGTCGTCCGCGCGGCGGCGGACGACGCATGGACACGGCTGATTGAGCCGTCTTTGGAGCGCGAAATCCGCAATGAGCTGACGGATAAAGCCAACGAGGGCGCGATTCGCGTCTTTGGCGATAACCTGCATCAGCTGCTCATGCAGCCGCCGATTCGCGGCAAGGTGACGCTGGGCGTCGATCCCGGCTTCCGCACGGGCTGCAAGCTGGCGGTTGTCGATGAAAACGGCAAGGTGCTGGAAACCGGCGTGGGCTATTTCACCCTGCCGATTCATGAAGCGAAAAAGGCGCAGGCAAAGGCGCAGATTTTGGGCATGATCCGCCGCCACGGCGTGACCGCCATCGCCATCGGCAACGGCACGGCGTCCCGCGAGAGTGAGCAGTTCATCGCGTCGCTGCTTCCGGAAGCGCCGAACGCGGCGTATGTCATCGTCAGCGAAGCGGGCGCGAGCGTGTATTCGGCGTCCAAGCTGGCGGCGAAGGAATTTCCGGAATACGACGTTTCGCTCCGCAGTGCGGTGTCCATCGCGCGGCGCATGCAGGATCCGCTTGCCGAGCTGGTCAAGATTGACCCGAAGGCGATCGGCGTCGGGCAGTATCAGCATGACCTCAAACAGGCAGAGCTGGAAAACGCGCTCTCCGGCGTGGTGGAAAGCTGCGTGTCGAGCGTCGGCGTGGATGTGGAAACGGCGTCCGCGTCGCTGCTGACGCATGTGGCGGGCATCGGCGAAACGCTGGCGAACAACATCGTGGCGTATCGGGATGAAAACGGCATCGCCTCGCGCGCACAGCTCAAGAAGGTGCCCAAGCTGGGGCCGAAGGCGTTTGAACAGTGCGCGGGATTCCTCCGCGTTCACGGAAGCAATCCGCTGGACGCGACGGCGGTTCACCCGGAAAGCTATGCGGCGGCGAAGGCGCTGATGGAGCGGCTGGGTTATACGCCGCAGGCGCTCAAGCGCGGCGGCATTGTCGGCATTGCCGCCAAGGCGGAAGAGGTCGGCGTGGCGAAGCTGGCGCAGGAGCTGGAAATCGGCGAAATGACCCTGCGCGATATCCTCTCCGAACTCGAAAAGCCCGGGCGCGACCCGCGTGACGAGCTGCCCGCGCCTGTTCTGCGCACGGATGTGCTGAGCATGGAGGATTTGAAGCCGGGCATGGAGCTGACCGGAACGGTGCGCAATGTCATCGACTTCGGCGCGTTTGTGGATATCGGTGTGCATCAGGACGGACTGGTTCACATCTCCCGCATGTCGGATAAATTCATCCGCCATCCGAGCGAGGTTGTGCATGTGGGCGATGTGGTGACGGTTTGGGTCGTCGATGTGGACGTGAAAAAACAGAGAATCGCACTGACCATGGTGAAGGGGAGAGCGTAACATGCGCAGAAGGGCTGCCGCCGCGCTGATGGCATGGATTTTGATGCAGGCGACGCCTGCCGCGGCGCAGGACTGGCTGCGCAGCTACGGCGGAAGCGGCAGGGACAGCCTGCGGGAGATCGTGTCCGTCGGCGATGGAATCCTTGCCGCGGGAAGCACGACGTCTTCGGACGGCGATTTGAGCATCCGCACACGGGAAGGCAAGACCGGCTGGCTGATTCGGCTGGGCGCGGACGGAAGCGTTCTCTGGAATTTCTGCTCATCGCGGGACGGCAAAGCGGAGATTTGCAGCCCCTTCGTGCATGATAACGGGTGCGTGAGCTGCGTGCTGACCGGAGAGCGGGGGCAGGAGTGGATCGAGCTGAATGAGCGCGGGCGGGCGGAAAAGCGCATTGCCGTGCCGGATGTGACCCGGCTTTGCCGCCATGAACGGCAGGGAGAAAACACGCCCGTCTATGCCGTGCCGCATGATCGGGAGGGACAGCCGTTTCTCGCGCTCGTGGTCGATCACGGCGACGGAACGTGCTGCATCGCGGAGCTGGCGCAGGATGGCAGGCTGTCGCCGGGAATGAGCTTTGTCAAAGCGGAAGCGGATTTGTTCGCCGCGTGCAGAGACGGAAGCGGGCGCATCGCCATGCCGTATGCCGATGAGGCGAGCGGCGCACTCGGCGTGTGCTTCATTCGGCCCGGAACGGATGAACCGCCGACCGTTGCGCAGGCGAATCTGGGCGAATGGCTCAGCGACGGCGTGCTGCTCGATTGCGTGGCGCTGGAGGATGGCTCGGTCATCCTCAGCGGGCAGAAGAAACAGATTGGCGGCGTGCTGGTGCGCATCAATGCGCTCGGTGAAACCGTGTTTGCGCACTCGATGGATGATATCGTGACCAAACTGACGGTCACATCCGGCGGCTTTGCTGGGTATTATCGGCAGGGCATCGCGTATTTCGATGAAGACGGCGGACTGCTCGGAACGAAGGAAGCGGAATACCCGACGGATGAACGGGACGTCCGCTTTCCAATGGGCATTGCCGCGTTCGGAAACGGCGTTGCGGCACTCTTTGAGCCGGAAGAGGGCGACGCGCAGGAGTGCCGCATCCGCGTGATTTCCGGTGAAAACCTCGATGAAGATTGTGAATACGAAAATGCACTTTTCGTTCAGAAGGATTGTACGCTGCTGAACGCACGGGCAAATCAAAGCGGCGTGACGCTGTTGCTTGAGCGGCGCGACGGACAGCGGTTCGGCGTGCAGATTGACCACGGCGGCACGGCGAGAGAAACGGAAATTTTTCCGGAAAGAATCGCGGGCAGACAGACGGTTGACGCAGGAACGCTGACCTGGCAGGAAACCGAAGGCGGCGCATGGGTCGCGCTGGAGGATGAACAGGGGAATGTGCGCTGGCGCACGCGAACGGTCATCCATACCGCGGCGGATCGGCTGGAGTGGCTCTGCGCCGTGCAGCTTCCGGATGGAAGCTATGCGCTCGGCGGACGCTGCCTGACCGATACGGCGGACGGCGAACAACAGGAAGCCGTGCTGTGTATCATCGGAAATGACGCCGTTCTGCGCCGAATCTCGACGGTGCAGCTTCGGGAAGGAAGAAGCGCCGGCTGCGTCTGCGATATGCTGGTGCATCCGCAGAAAGGTCTGCTGATGCTGACCTCGTCCGGTGCCTGGACGCATAGCGGCGCAAATCAGATTCAGAGCGCGGATGGAGGCGTCCATCTTCCACTGGAAATCAGCTTTGAAGCGGATGGGGCAAGACTGCTGACGGATGGCGGCGGGGAAATTTATGTCGCGGGAACGGATGAAGAGAATGGACAGAGAATCACCGCACTTGTCCGCGTGGATCTTCAAACCGGAAAAGCGACATTGTGATGAAAACTCATCCCAGATTCAAGCCTTAAAACCGCCGCGAAGCGGAGAAGGGAGTCTGAGGGATAAAATCCCTCAGGCAGGTTTTAGGGCGGCAGCCCTATCGTCCCCTGTGCGAAGCGATTTAAAAAAACGTGAATCAGGAAGCGAAGCGACCCTGATTCCGCAAACACGAGTTAAAACCGCCGCGAAGC
>ENA-OUPA01001153-OUPA01001153.1-human-gut-metagenome-genome-assembly--contig:-NODE-1153-length-11982-cov-6.55563_pt1 | contig 11982 bp, 20 predicted proteins | sample MGYA00237939_ERZ548770 | MGnify/ENA primary metagenome ERZ548770 (study PRJEB26490, sample SAMN05356877) | human gut metagenome | biome: terrestrial biome; feature: human-associated habitat; material...
GTGTATTTCAAGCCGTATCCCAGGGGCAGTACGGCGTTTTCTGCTTCCGCAAAGCTTTTGAATTTCCTGTTTTGTAGGTCGGTCAGCAGCTCCTGAAACTTCTCGTCTCCAGAGGGAGAGGCTTCAATATTCAGGATGCCTTTTGTCCCCCGGGATTTTTGATAGCTTTTCATACCGTAGTCGATCAGCTTCTGATAAACGGCATACAGCCCATCCGCCACGCTTTTCATGTTTTTTTCATTCAGCCTGACAAACAGCACCTCGGATTGGACAAAGCTGCGCCGGAACTGGAAGTCCCCCACGGTAACCAAGGTGAATATATCGTCCAGCAGGGCATATTCCCGATGCTCATAGCTGTCAGCTACCAGGAGCTGCCCATCAAACTCGATAACCAGGGCCTCGTTGTTCCGATATAACTGGGAGATCCATTTGTGCAAAAAGGCGCTGCTGTTTTGGTTTTTGTTGGGGGAGTAATTCCAAAGGAAATATTCAGCGCCCTTGCTTTCTTTTCCTCCTGAAAAGGTCTTGAATTCGCATTTGCTCACCGCGTTCCCTATGAGATTGACGCAAGTCCAGAACGCCAGCTCCCGGACGTAAAGTTCAGCGGAAATCGACCAGATTTCGCCTTCCTGGGTTTCCTGTACAGTAACCCGTTCTGCACCTTCCCCCAGCTTTTCCCGTACCCATTTGAAAAAATTGATTGCCAATATCCCACCTCCTATCCGATGATGACGTCAAAGCTTAGTGATTTTGATATGTCCGGTATATCTAAGTAGTCTTCTATAGCCATTGAATGTACCAGAGCCATAAAGGGATCATTCTTCCGGCTTTTTCCCTCGATCTTGGCAAAATCAAAATTTCCGGTGTCCACGCCGGTCTTGGCTTTTCGTGGCTCCAGCTTCGTGTTTGCGGCGGCCCACCGCAGCACAGGGTTATTTCCCCAGGCAAACAGCTGGCGGTTGAAGCAGCTTGTCACCACAGGAGCAACCTTCATGATGGCGGACGGGCGGACGATAACCAGATTTCCACCCTGCTTTTCTGTTCTGGCATCGTAACCGATAGGCAACAGGGCCTTTCGCATAAGCGGGTATCGGAAGTCATCCAGGGCAATTTTAAGCACCGCGTATTTCTTGGACATTTCAGAAATGTAGTCCGTCAACAGATAAGGAGATATCTCCACGTCATCCACAACGGACAGGGGAGGGCTGCCGCCCCATTGCTTGGGATCCGCCCAATCCTGCCAGGGCGCACGAATCCGCCATAAATCCGGGGACTGGGTGCAGATCCAGGCGTGGTTGATGTCGAACCGCTCCTCGCCTCGCCGAAAGTGGAAATTTACCGCGGCCCAGTCGTACAGCAGCGCGTAGTCAATCCCTACGGTGCAGGTCCAGCCCGACAGGTCCGGCAGCTCCCGGTTTGTGGCGGAGATGTTCTCATATTCCGTCACCGCGAACTCCCGGTCGGTACGCGGCAGGTTCATCCGCTTTGTGTAAAAATCCAGCTCCACACTCTTATCATGGGCCATATCCTGAAATTCCTGGTCCATTTCCAGCTGCAAAGTAGGCAGATAGGGGAGGGAAGGGTTTGCCTTGACCCACATAGCGGGGTCTTTCACCTCCTCCTCGCTGTCCATCTTGTAAAGCAGGGGGCAGAGGCGGGAATTTGGAATCTCACCATTGAGAACCATGTCTGCGGTTTGAAGCTTTTCGTCCAAAACACCCTCCCTCACATAGCCGTTTGTGGTGATATAAAAAATCCGGCTGTGGCGGCGTTTGCCAAAGCCGGAGCGGAACACCTTGATGGTATCGCTGTTTTCGTATTCGTGGATTTCATCAAAAATCAGACAGGCGGACCGCTTGCCGTCCTTGGTGTTTGCGTTGGAGGTGTTGAACTTGATATAACTGCGTGTATTCAGGTTGCGGATCAGTACCTTGGATTTGTAAAAGAACTTTTTCGACTTTTCCCAGGTGTCGGAAAGCACCTCATACACATCGTCAAATGAGGTTTTGGCCTGATCCTCCGAATTCGCAACGATGTCCACGTTATACCCCGGAACGCCGTGGTATTTGGTGGTGAGGTACCAGGAAAGCCCAGAAATAAATCCGTTCTTTCCGTTTCCGCGTCCCATTTCAATGAGAAACTCGCTGAATACCACGGTATCCGTGGACCGGTAATAGCAGTGGACCAGAGCAACAATAAACCGTTCCCAGTCCATGAGGGTGAATCCAAAATAGCGTTCTATCAGTTCAATGGCCTTTTCAATCTTTGCCGTATCGATCCATACATCCGGGCAGGACAGCTTTTTCTCAATGTAGTCCATTGCCCTAATCAGCTCTTTGGAAGCAGGAATAGCACCGGAACGGATTTTCTCCATGTAGGAATCCAGATGCTCACATCTCGTCATCGGTGTCACCGTCCGATTGGGCCGGTTTGATCCCAAGGCTGTCCAGCAGCTTGAGCATCTGGGCGTTAAGCTTGATAAGCTGGTCCACAGAATCGTTCTTTTTCAGGTTGGTCCCCGCGGAGGTGACGCTTTCCACTGTTACCCCCCGCAATTCGATATCCAGAATCAGCCGGTTCTTGGTGTCCCACAGCTTCATATAATCTTTTACCAGGTCGCTGTAATACTGCCCAGTGGTTCCGTTTCGGTCCAGTTGGTCAGTGAGGTCGGATAAGATTGCCTCCCGCAGGATGGATATTTTGCTTTTCCCCACGTTTTTTCACCTCCCTTACCTATGCGCGCACGAGAATTTTTCGACAGTCTTGAGCACCCCCGAGTAAAGCCGTTCCCAATTAATTTTCATTTTTTTTGACCGGGGGATCAGTCCCAGCGTTCTTCTGTCCAGAATTTTTTCTTTCTAGGTTGCTTCCTCATGCGTTCCGGATGACAGACGGTTTCGTGACATTCTTTGCAGACGGAAATGAGCTGTCTATGTTCCTGCCCATCTATCCCGGTAAAAGTGTCGCAAAGAGCCAGCTCCGGATGTTGCTGCAAGTGCTGGACATGGTGAACCAGCACAGCCCGTCTATATCTTCCTTGTTTCTTGCACTCCTGGCATTCATAGTGATCCTGCCGCAGAATCTGCAGGCGTTTGGCTCTCCAGGCTGACCAAACGTAGAAGTCATGCACACGTCCTTCACGGATGCAGGCACGAACGAAGTTTATTTGTTCTGAGGTCATGGGATATTTTACGTCCCGTTTTCCAGTGCGGCCGCATATTCTTTCTTCAGGCGTTCCAGCTGTCTTTCCTCCGCTTCCGTCCTTTGCTTCTTCCGGCAGATCGCCTGAATCTGCTCCCCCAAAGCCATCCGTACCAGCCGTGCGTGAGGACACCGCGGCGCAGAGCAAAAGTGAACGCCTGTTCTGATAAATTCATCATGAATACATTTACCTGGCAACGGGCACAACATGGCACCGCCTCCTCTCAAACTGATATACAAAAACAATTCACCCCGCTATCCTGAACCAGGAAGGGAGGTGAACCAGATGCATTTAGAAGAATTGCTGTCCTGCAGCCAGTCTCACAATATCCTCTATGCAGAAGAGGTGCTGAATCTGGCTCTGGAACAGGGCGACTTTCCACCGGACGCCTACCGTCTGGCAGCTGAACGGCTCCGGGTAACATACCCGGCCCTGCGTCAAGGTCTTTCCCGGATAGCTCCGATACTCTGGGAAGCGGGCTCCGGAATCTTCCATATAGCGGGCACGGCGTACCCAGGCCCTAAAACCACGCTGAAGAAGCTGGCTGCGGCGCTGTCAGGCGGAAAGATCATCACCTGAGACGAAAAGAAGGAGGGCGTTTCGCTCTCCTTTTTTCCATCAAAAAAGACGCTCCGGAAATCCCGAAACGCCTGATAAAACCTAGATTATTTTTGAGAAAACACTTGACTTTTACGTAACGTAATGTTATAATATAATCACAGTCAGGGAGGGAACAACCTGATGAGTAACGGAAAGGAGGACGAAATGGAGTGGGATAAAATAATAGACGCCATCTGCAAGGTGGTCACAACCCTGATAGCGGTTCTTACGTTCCTGGAAGTCCGGAAGAACCACAAAAAAGGGAAACACCGCAAATAGCGTCCGGGCGGGAGGGTGGAAACACCCTCTCAATCCCACATCCATTTTATCACAACCATGAAGAAATATCAAATCGCTATTGCAGTGTGTACGCTTCTGGTGTTCGTCTGCAGCGGGATTTATGCCTATCTCAAGTATCCCGCTGCGCTCGCCGGTGCGGTTATTTGCACCCTGGCAGATATCGCAGCATACATCCTGCTCAGACGCGCAGGAAAGGAAAATCAGGATGGATAGTAAGCCGATCAAGCTTTCCCCCAAAAAAGGAGGGAATGGCTATGTTTCCAGCTATTCTGTGAATTTGGGAGTAAAAGAGGTAAAGGCATGCGGATTCTTTTCTGAAGACGGGACTCCGCTGCCGCTGGAAAAAATTATCGACGAGGAAAACGGAAGAATCATCATTCAGCGGGCCGGGGGATAGTCCCCGGCTGTTTTTTCTTCCAGCTTATACTATAGCACAGGTGCAATAGGACATTCTAGGACATCATTCACCTTTTCCAAAGCGTACCCATGAATCCTGCAAACCTGTTTGTAACTGTAGTGCATATCAACCGCAATATGCTCAAAAGTATAGCCCGCCAGGTACCGGTACTCCAGCAGAACACGCTGCGCCCCGTCCGGCACCTTTTCAATGGCGGCCTCGATCTCCCGCCGGACAGCCTCCCTCTGGAGAATCTGTTGTTCGATTTCCGCCGCCGCGTCCGCGATCCGGGCCACGGCGCCAGATAGCCTGTCCGGGTCTCCGGAGCTCTGTACCCTGTCGGGGCGGATCGCCTGGGTGATCTGTACGGCCTGTTCCCGAAGCCGCTGCAGCTGCGCCCGTTTCGCGTCGATGCTCTGTCCCAGGTCCCGGTACCGGGATAAGTACTCCTTTGGTGTCATGCCGCCTCCTGCCGTTTCCTGCACATCTTGATTTTCAGCCGCAATTCTGTGAGGATATCCTCCAGCCCGGAAATTTGAGCGTCAACGTTCATCCCGCGATGTTTTCCACTATTTGCCTTCAGCAGGGAAATCTTTACCTGAATCCGCTGCATGTCCTGCAGGCATTCCTCTTCCATTTTTTTGTAGTCCATTCGTTCTTTCCTCCCATTCGTCGCAAAATCCGTCCGGCTCCTTGGTAGTCAAATAATTCTGACAGATAGGCTTGTCTACGTCGCATTGGTACCAATCGCAGGAGCCGCAGCACTTGATCCCATACCTCTCCGCCAGCTCAAACCAGCTGCACACCTCCCGCCTGATCTCTTCCAGAGCGTCTTTGTGGTCGCACCTGTCCCGCATAGGGCAGCAGCTGCAGGGGCTCATGGAGCGAACTCCTTCGGCGGTTCTGGAAGTTCCATCCATCCGTTCCATTCGCTGCATCCTCCGTTGTATCTCCATACGCACCGTGCGCATAGGCCGTAGCAGTGTTTGTGCTGCATGTCAATCCTATTATGCATGTTTAATTTACCACCAAATCCAGTCCTTCAACTGCATACCCGCCACTCTTCCCCTCAAGAAGCACAACTTCTGTTCCGCAGAGAATCCACGGTTTAGATCGTACCATCCAGATTCTTCCTTTATCTTCCTCACTTACATAGTAACAATCATTCATCGTTACTCTATCTCCGGGATTTAACACAAGTTATTCCTCCTTGTCCATCATCGCCCCGCAGGAGGGGCAGAAATATTCAGATATTCTTGGCCGTTGGCTACCACATACGGAGCATTTCAAAATCTTTATCCCTGCTATATCTGCCATTTCAATCCAGTGCCCATGCACCACCGGAGCGGCATAGCCTTTCAGCCTATCCAGTGCCCTTTGGCAGACTGGGCATAAATCCTCTTCACAGGATGTCCCAAACCATTCTCCACACGCTTTACATTCAGCCATTGTTCAGTGCCTCCAATCTCTTTTTCAACTCTGTCCAAGCCTCATCTGTGAGAGGGCGGCCACAAAATGGACAAAAGCTGATTGTTTCACCTTCCCATCCGTAATGCCGATCAAAGTAGTAAATAGCATCTTCATGCACTCTAAATTCGTGTGGCATTCCATCTTCCCATTCTAAACATCCATCCTGAATACAACGCTCACAGCTGGGCAATTTTGTATTTACAATCACGGTCTATCTCCTTTGATTCGGCCTTGTGCTTAGCATAAAACTCCGTACGCTTAGCGTTGTACTTTTCTTTTGCCAATGCTACTTCTTCCTCAAGGCGCTTAACCTCGGCAGATATTTCCGGTTTGACTTGTTTTCTTTCTTTATAACGAAACATTTCATTTGTGAAATTGATTGCCTCGGCAAAGTCGGAGGCCAAACGCTCCACGGCCTTTTGAGCTTGCAAGGCTTTTTCCGCCTGTTTTAACTCTCTAATCTCTCCCCGACAATACCAGCGCATTTCCCGTCTGGTCTCTACGACTTTTTCTGCACGTTCTTTCTTTTTCCGTTCTTCCCGTATTTTTCTGTCTTCGCGTTCCTCCCACTTCTGTTGTTGGATTAAGAACCTTTCCACCCATATGTCAAGATCGGTGTCGTCGGCGAAACTGCAACACGGAGGTTCTATTGGTTCATTGCCATAACATTTCCAGCCTCCCGGGCAGATTTCATTTTCAAGTAAAGGGCATCCGTCGCAACTTTCTTTCTCAGCAAAATCTTTCCAGAGCATTTATTCCGCCTCCTTTGGCTTGTGGCGGTAGGCAAGTCCAAGCGCATCCAAAACTCGTCTTGTTGTTACCCTATCGTATTCTTTTACTTCCTCGGATAACTCCGAATATGGAATCATATCAGGATGATCGGTTACTCCCTGACGTTTCTTCTCTTCCCACCAGCCGTTATGTACTGCTTCACAGATTTCCTCGAACCGTTCTTCTGAAAGCGGCTCGTTCTTCTCTGTTTCCTCCTGAGTAAGAAGTAAAGCATCCCTCTCTGCCGTCACCTGTGCAAGTTGGGCTTGTAGGGATTCTATTGCTTCTGCTGCAGTTTTGCAATCTAGGCACACCTGAAAGAAGTTTTGTGCTCTTCCTTGTCCCCAATCCTCATTATGTTTATATAGCCTCTCTGTTAGTTCATCCATTGGATTCCTCGCTTTCCCGGCGTTGGTCCAAGTTCTTCACCCACCGTTGCTTTTTGTTCTGTGGCGCTGTGGTCTTCCGTGGTCGGCTAGGACAATCCCAGGTCCCGCCTTTGGTATCTGCTTCTTTGTGCCACCCGGCAGCCTTGAGGCTCACGCCGGTCTCTTCGTCGAGTATGTAGGTAATAATTTTTTGATACCCCATTTCTCGTGCGATCCTGGCAGCTGTTGAATATAGAAACGAGCAGGCATTTCGGGTTCCATCAGTACAAAGCCGTACCACCTCTATGGTTTTGCCATCATCGAGCACCCGTGAGACGGGCCGGGCAAGCTGGACAACCCCCACCAACTTATCACCTTTTCTACAACCAATCCGAAATTTATCACGATATACTGGGTCATGGTGCCGGTGCAACGTGCTCACAAACTCATTGGCCTGTCGTAGTTCCAGGGGGCACGACTTTAACTTTTCACTCATTCCGGCGCCACCACACTTTCCGCGGGAGCCATCATATAAAGCGCTTTGTCTATCTCTATCTCTGTTGTGGTCGCGCCATTACAATCACCATTCAAAGGCCACGACAGCCTAATTTGATAGGCATTTCCACGCTTTTCCCAAATCTCAAAAGACGCAGCGGGACGGATAAACCGCTCTTGATGAACCAGCTTCCAACCGTCATTTTTGAGCACTTCAGCCATCTCTTCTCTGGTTTTGGGTTTTGGCTTGGCCCCCCTCAGTATTTCTTCTCGGGTCATTTTTGCTCTCCTTCCCGTCGTAGATAGTCCAGCGCTGACTCTCTAGCCTGGGTAAGCACCTGGAACTGTTCAGAACTGCCTCCGGCATCAGGGTGAGCTACTTTGCATAGGCGTTTGTACTGCTTTTCTATGGCCTCTGGGCTTTCCGGCACATCCGAAAACTGCAGCACCCGGAAACAGTCCGGCAGATTCTTAGGCTCCGGCAAAAACAGCATCCCCGCCACCCAGGTAGACAGGTCATAGATACCACGTTCCACCATGCGGGCCAAATCCTCCAGGGAGAGAACCACTTGGGCGAAGACATCGGAGCCATACTTGATATTTACCCCGTGGGCCTGGGCATTCTCAACGCTGTGACTGAATTTATACGCTTGACCCTTGTATCTGAACTCCACCCAGCAACTAAACCTGTCCCAGTTGTAGTCGTATTCCGAAACTCCCAGCCGGTCCATCACCTTTTCCAGCTTCGCCTCATAGGCTGCCGGTTCCGCATATTGTTTTGGCATTTTTCACGCTTCCTTTCCAATCCCGCCGCCGAACAAGGAGGTCTGGCCGGAGGGTTCAAAATTCATCCATATGGTTTCCACTGCCTTTTCTGTCGAGGTAGTCTGCGATTCCGTAGTGTCCTTATACCAGCCCCTCAGAACTTCATCGTAAAGAGCAGACTGATATCCCGAGAGAATTATCTTCGCCTTACTCCGGGTAATCAGGTCCAACAGCTGATGTTGTTGAGCGTCATTCATCTCGTGCCGGTATAGTTTTCCGCTCTTCCGGGTGGACCGCAGATAGGGTGGGTCCAGGTACAGGAGTGCTTCCGGATTGTTATACCGCTCAATCAGCCGGAAGGCGTCCATGTGTTCAATCTGCACCAGATTGGTGGTACTCCCACGCAATCGTTTAACCGCCAAGTCTATGGTACTGGTGATTCCGGCCCACTTACAGGCCGTCCCGCCAATCTTCATCTGCTTATGGTTCCGCCAACCGCATTTTCCATCCATCTTTGCGCCTATGGCCTGGGTGGTTTTCACCATGTATCGCCGTGCCTTTTCTAACGGCTCTTCACAGGGTTCAAAGGACCGGTCGTATTCCTCCCGGCTGTATGGCGTCAGTTCCAATGCCCGTTTCAGTTCTTCCGGGCGGTCACGCAGCACCTGGAACAGATTGACAATATCGCTGTCCAGGTCATTGATGGTCTCAACCGCTCCTGGGTTCTTGTTGAAGAACACCGCCCCGGAGCCGGCGAATGGCTCAAGGTAAACCATCTTTTCATAGCCCTCCGGAAAGTGTGATATGATCCATTCGGCAAGCCCCCATTTACTTCCGGGGTATCTAATGATTGCTTTCATTGTTCCCTCCATTTATAGTTCGGAGGATAGCGCTATCCTGGAGCATTGTGCTCCTTCCCCGGGTGATCAGCTCCGGGGCGTTGTCATTACGTCATAGATCGCTTGAAATATGGGGTAGAACTGCTGGGGCACTACGGCGTTGCCTAAGCATTTAAGTCTGTCCACCCTATGGGGAATCCCATCAGCCACTCCATAAGGGCGGGATTCGAGCGTCCACCATTCCCCTGCGTCAAATTTCGGCGCTCCTCCTCTGTGATTATTCCTGCATCCCGCAGCGCCTCCATCTGCCGGAAATTCCCCGTTCCTCCGCATAACGGCGCTCCTGTCGTTGGACGCGGCCACAACAGCGATCCTTTCCCCTGCAAAGAGCGCCCCGACTTCACTAGCCTTGAAAGTGTATGCCCTCGCGGCGTAACCCGCCTGTTCGAGATTCTCAAGTATTTCGTCAAGTACAATTCGAACCAGTCCGGAAACATTCTCACCAACGACCCAAGCGGGCCGGAGCTCCGAAACAACGCGGAGCATTTCAGGCCAGAGGTAACGGTCATCCTCTTTGCCTCTTCGCTTCCCGGCAACAGAAAAGGGCTGGCAGGGGAATCCCCCGGAAATAACGTCAACTGTCCGTATACCTGTCCGCTCATAAAAACTCTCCTTTGTCAGCGTCCGGATGTCCCGCCAGCGGGGAACCTCCGGCCAGTGCTTTTCCAGAACCTTTGTGGGGTAATCCGCCCATTCGCATTGGCCCACGGTATTGAACCCGGCCATTTCCGCCGCCAGATCCAGCCCTCCGATGCCTGTAAACAGGCTCAGGTGGGTCAGTTCTCTCATGGTTCCCTCAGCCCCAACAAAACGTCCGCCGAAACCCCCAGCGCCCTGCAAAGCAGCCCCAGCCTGGCCGCAGTGGGCATGACGCCCCGGGCGTATTCCTGTATCGTGGTATAGGGAATATCCGTCCTCCGGGACAATTCCGCCAAGCTCATGGCGCTGCTGTTGATCGCCTCCGCCAGCCGGCTCTTTACTTCTTGCTCATATTCCGCCATTCCCAGCCTCCCATTCCCGATAGATTTCCAAAAAGTCCTCCAGTGCCAAAGTCACCAGCCACGGACCGCGGTCCTTTCGGTGCATCACCGTTGGGATCTCCCCCGGGTGGGCGTCCGCTCTGGCCTGGGACATGGCGTCCTCCAGGTTCAGCCGCTCCACCCGCTTGCACTCGATGTGAATCCCAGGAAGGCCCACCACATCCGCGTCGCCGTTTGCACCGCAATATTGCTGGCCCCTCCGGCAGTCGTACCCGGAGTCCCGCAGCTTTCCCGCCAGCTCCCGCTCTCCGCGTTTTCCTTTTTCCCTGCTGTTCATAGGCCCTCCTATCCTCCCAAGCGCTCCGCCAGTTCCCTGATCCTCCGCTCATATTCCTGATTTGTCAGGTTCATTTCCTGCAGCTTCCGCTTCTCTGCCTCGTAAAAAAGCCATTTATCCATATCGCGTCTCCACCTCTGAAAAGCTGTGATACTGAGGCTGCCAGCGGTATTTAAAAATCCCCGGCCTGCCGTGGCGGTTCTTTTCCAGGTACAATTCCACATCGGCCCAGGCGTCTCCGGATAAGTTTTTCCCCTTCAAGTCCTCGGGGATCAGGAAACCCACATAGTCGCAGTCCTGCTCGATGTCTCCGCTCTCCCGCAGGTCCGTCAACGACGGCTTTTTGCTGGCCCGGGATTCTATCTGCCGGTTCATCTGCACCAGCTCCACCAAAGCGATTTTCTTTTCCAGCGCCAGCTGTTTGAGCTGGTTGGATACCTCTCCCAACGCCTTGAAAGCGTCCTTATAGGCCGGCCGCGACATCAGTCCCAGATGGTCCACAAAAACCACGTCTGGCTTCCACAGGTCCACAAAGTGCCTCACCCTTTTCACGGAGACTCTGGATTCCTGCACAAAGCTGATCCGTCCGGCGTTTGCAAAGTTCTGCAGGACCTTCTCCATTCCCCGCAGCTCCTCCTCGGTCAGATCCTTGTCCCGAATCCGCTCCCCGTTGATCCGGAGCAGGGAAGACGCCGCCCGCTGCATCAGCTGCAGGTTTGTCATCTCCATCGAAAAATACAGGACTTTCGCACCGCGCTTGCCCATCCTAAGGGCAAGGTTCAGGGCGAAATCTGTTTTTCCGCTTCCAGGTCGGGCTGCCAGAGCAAATACCGTGCTGCGCATGAATCCGCCGGTGGCACTGTCCAAAAAGGTAAGCCCGCTGCGCACCGTCTCGCTGCGTTCCCTGTCCCGCAGCCAGGCCTCCAGCTCCCTGGCCACATCCCCAAAGGATTTGATGTTTTGCTGGCTCCGGCATTGCAGCAGCTTTGTGTGCTCCTCCGTCAGTTCCCGCAGCTTCTCCAACGTCTCGTCTGCGCTGCAGAGGTCCGTTCCCAGCTTCAGCAGGCTGTCCTGCAGCTTCTGTATCTGCCAGTCGTCCTGCACAATCCGGATATACTCCTCAAAGTGGGACAGGGCGGGGACGTAGTTTGCCAGCTTCAGGATGGTCTCCTTCCGTTCCGGCAGTTCCTGGATCAGCAGCACCCCATCTATGGATTTCCCCTGCCAGTACATGTCCGTCATCTTTCGGAAAATTTCCTGCAGCACCTCCCGGGAAAACATCTCCGGGTCCAGGGCGTCCACTGCGGTCCGGGCGCATTCCTTGTCCAGCATTGCCCCTCCGATCACCGACATCTCCGCTTCCACACTCAAAGCTATCCCTCCTTATCCGTCCTCCGC
>ENA-OUPA01001159-OUPA01001159.1-human-gut-metagenome-genome-assembly--contig:-NODE-1159-length-11936-cov-43.4265_pt1 | contig 11936 bp, 10 predicted proteins | sample MGYA00237939_ERZ548770 | MGnify/ENA primary metagenome ERZ548770 (study PRJEB26490, sample SAMN05356877) | human gut metagenome | biome: terrestrial biome; feature: human-associated habitat; material...
GCCTGCCCCGGCGCGGCATTGCTGTTATGCGGAGGTTTGAAACAAACATGGAGACGACAACGCTGCATCCGGTCGTGATGAAGCTCAATTTTCCCTTTATCACCCGCAAGCCTTCCTTCTGCGGGCGCACCCTCATCGAGGGCCACAACACCGAACTGCTGCACCGGTATGTGCTGGCCATGGCGCTGGAGCTCAAGGCCAACGCCGCCGACCTGGCCGACTGCGAGGTGCAGGCCATCCGTCTGGGCGGCGGTTCTGCCTCCATCATCAATGGCAGTGATCTGGACCACCTGCTGCGGCTCATCCGCAGCTGCTATCATGTGGCAGAGAACGCCCCGGTGACCATGCGCACCTGCCCGGCGGACATCAACGGCGCCAACATGCCCTTCTACAACCGCTCCCACTTCACCCGCTACGATCTGGAGCTGTACTCGCTGGAGCCGCTGGATTTCTGCACGCTGGACACCCTCAACTATTCCGAACAGATGCCCTACATCACCCACGGTTTCCTGCGGGCCGACCGCCGCGACAGCATGGGCTTTGTGCTGCTGTACGGCAAAAAGACGGTGTCCCGTTGGGGCTTCCGCCACTCGGTGCTGGAGGTGACGCGCCGGCCGGTGTGTCATGTGCTGCTGCAGCGCTGCGCCGGAGCGGATATGCTGGACGACGCGGCAGCCCAGGCCCAGCTGGACGAGGCAGCCCAGCTGCTTACCGAGGCGGGCTTTGTGCAGTACCTGCCCCGGCGTTGGGCAAAGCCCGGCTGTGAGGACAAATTCTGGCAGGGCGCGGCCAACGGTATGGATGTGCTGGCCTTCGGCCTGTCGGCCTACACCCGGCTGGACGGCATGATCACCACCAATACGTCCGACCTGAACACCTATCTGGCCCACAGCGCAGACTACGAACAGATCACTGTGTCCACGGTGCCAGTGCAGACGGCAGAATGAACAAAGGCAGCCCTTCCCGTGCGGAGGGGCTGCCTTTGTTTTTGATTCGCGGATCCTGTCTGGATAAAATGTGCAGGGACCCTTACGGTTTCTGCCGTGCGGCGATCTGGCTGGCCGTGGGGGGCGTGTCGCCCTGCGCGGCGTTTTCCAGCGCACCGATGCGGCGGTCCAGATCGCGGATGCGCTGGGCCACCACATCCGGCAGATCCTGCTGGTCCAGGTCGTCGGCGGGGTTCACGGCCTTGTTGTTGATGCGCACCACCTCGGCGGGCACGCCCACGGCCGTGCAGTTGGCGGGCAGGTTGCACAGCACCACGCTGCCCGCGCCGATGCGGGCGTTGTCGCCGATGTACACCGGGCCCAGCACCTTGGTGCCCGCGCCGATGAGCACGTTGTTGCCCAGGGTGGGGTGGCGCTTGCCGGTGTCCTTGCCGGTGCCGCCCAGGGTCACGCCGTGGTAGATGGTGCAGTTGTCGCCGATCTCGCAGGTCTCGCCGAACACGATGCCCATGCCGTGGTCGATGAACAGGCACCTGCCGATGGTGGCACCGGGGTGGATCTCGATGCCGGTGCGGCGGCGTCCGTGCTGGCTGACCCACCGGGCCAGAAAGAACCGCTTGTGCTGGTACAGCCAGTGCGCAATGCGGTGGTATACCAGAATGTGAAAGCCCGGATACAGCAAAATGACCTCCAGCACGTTGCGTGCAGCGGGGTCCTTGCGCTGGATGTTCCGCGCGTCCTCCAACAAACCCATGGGAAAACCCTCTCTTTCCTGATTCCGATGAAGCTGCTCTGAATAAAAATCACGCCTCTGCCATGAAAACAGCCTCTGACTCTTTTGACCATATTATAATAGCACACCCGGACGGGAATGTACAGCAATATGCTAGGAATTGACATGACTAACCCTGAATCTGGCAGGGAAAAACTGCTTTTGGGTAGAGTAGCTAAAATTCCGGGAGGGAAGCGGCAAACCTTTTTGCAACAAAATATATGCGGAAGCATTGACACATTTCGCGCTTCTATGCTAAAATATTATGAAAAGATTCCAGACTTATAAAAGGAGACAGCACCATGCAGAAAAGCGCGATGTGCACCAAACTGAACAAGCAGTTCGCATCCGGTTTTGCCGTGGGTTCGTTGTTTCCTTTTTTTGTGGAATGAGCTTTTCCCTTTGCGGGGAAAAGTTTTTTTTTGCCCGTAAACCGGAAAGCCGAACCAGACAAACGCAAATCAGGAGGGAACTGCGATGCTGCTTGTAAATGCTGTGAACACCGAAGGAAGACCGCTTGAGATTTTTGTAAAGGACGGCAGGATCGCTGCTGTAGGTCAGGAGCTGGAGGCACTGGCCGGGGAGAACGAAACGGTCATTGATGCCGGCGGGCTGACCGTGCTGCCCGCCTTTGTGGACCTGCACTGCCACTGGCGCACCCCGGGCTTTGAGTACAAGGAGGACATCGAGACCGGCAGCCGCGCCGCAGCCGCCGGCGGTTACACCTTCGTGAACCTGATGCCCAACACAAAGCCGGTGTGCTCTTCTGCGGCACAGGCGTTCATGGTGGAGCAGAAGGCTGCCGAAGTAGGCCTGTGCGATGTGAACCAGACCGTCTCCATCACCGAGAACTTTGACGGTGTGAGCATCGACCACCTCAAGACCCTGCCTGCCGGTGTGAAGTTCATCACCGAGGATGGCCACGGCGTGCAGGACAATGCCACCATGGCAAAGGCTTTCGCCATCTGCACCCAGAAGGATATCACCGTGATGAGCCACGCCGAGGATATGGAGATCAGCCCGTGGGACTACCGTCTGGCTGAGGACATCGAGACGGTGCGCAACTGCTGGCTGAGCGAATACTACCAGACCAAGCTGCACATGTGCCACGTGTCCACCCGCGGTGCGCTGGATGCCATCCAGATGGCAAAGCTGCGGGGGGCACCCGTCACCTGCGAGGTGACCCCGCACCACCTGTGGTTCACCAATGATACCTGCGATTACCGTGTGAACCCGCCCATCCGCACCGCCGACGATGTGCAGGCGCTGGTGGACGGCATCCGCACCGGCATCGTGGATGCCATTGCAACCGACCACGCGCCCCACTCCGAAGAGGACAAGCTCAAGGGCATGGCCGGTATGGTGGGCAGTGAGACCGCTTTCGGCATCTGCTACACCAAGCTCTGCAAGCAGGAAGGCCTGCCGCTGGAAGTGCTGGTGCACCTGATGAGCACCCGCCCGGCAGAAATTCTGGGCCTTGCCAAGGGCCAGCTGGAGCCGGGCTACGATGCCGACATGGTGCTGGTAGATCTGGATACCCCCTACACCGTGGACAAGGACAAGCTGCACTCCAAATCTCACAACACCCCGTTCGATGGTGCCCAGCTGTTTGGCAAGGTCTGCGCCACCATCAAGGGTGGCAAGCTGACCTATCAGGCAGAGAATTGAAAAAACAATATTATATAAGATAAGAATCAATAAGAGAGCAAACAGGAGGAACCCACAATGACCAACATGGATAAGCTTTACGAAGCAGTGGAAGCCCGCGGCCCGGTGTGCGTAGGTCTGGATACCGATTTCAGCTACCTGCCCGAGGACTTCGTGGACAGCACCCTGACGAAGGGCGAGAACATCGTGCGCTTCAACAAGAAGCTCATCGACGCCACCAAGGCCGTGGCTGGCTGCTACAAGGTGCAGATCGCTTACTACGAGTCTCTGGGTCTTGAGGGCATGAAGGCCTACGCCGACACCCTGAAGGCTGTGCGTGAGGCCGGTGTGCCGGTGATCGCCGACATCAAGCGCGGCGACATTGCCAAGACCGCCGAGATGTACGCCATGGGTCACTTTACCGGCGATTTCGAGAGCGATTTCGTCACGCTGGCACCCTATATGGGTCTGGACTCCATCAGCCCCTACCTGCCCTACGCCGAAAAGCAGGGCAAGGGCATGTTCGTGCTCTGCCGCACCTCCAACGGCGGTGCCAAGGACTTTGAGTATGAGAAGCTGGCCGACGGCCGCCACGTCTACGATCTGGTGGGCGACAAGCTGAACGCTCTGGGCAAGGACTACATGGGCGAGCACGGCTACTCCTCCATCGGTCTGGTCATCGGCGGCACCCACATCGAGGAGGCCACCGAGATCCGTGCAAAGTATCAGGACAGCTTCTTCCTGATCCCCGGCTACGGCGCACAGGGCGGCAAGGCCGAGGACATTGCCCAGTATCTTACCAAGGGCAACGGCGGCGTGGTCAACTCCAGCCGCGGCATCCTGCTGGCCTATAAGAAGCAGCCGGGCACTGCCTTTGACGAAGCCGCTTACAACGAATGTGTGAATATGAAGGAGGCCATTGCTCATGCGTGCAGCCTGCTGTGAAGCCACTGTCCTGCGCAATGAGGTCATTGCCCCGGACATCCGCCTGCTGACGGTGGTCTGGCCGGACCGCGATCACGCACCCCACGCAGGCCAGTTCTTTACCCTGCGTGCATGGGGCGCAGACGAAGCCCCCTTCCTGTCCCGGCCCATCAGCGTGCACCGCTGGAACCCGGACAGCAGCACCATCGAGTTTCTGTATCAGGTGGTGGGCGAGGGCACGGAAAAGATCGCGCAGCTCAAAATGAAGGATACCTTCCAGCTCACCGGCCCTATGGGCAACGGCTTTGATGTGCCGGACATCCTGAGCAAGTACAAAAAGATCGCTGTGGTGGGCGGCGGCATCGGCACCGCGCCCATGTTCCAGCTCACCCGTGAACTGGCAGCGGCAGGTGTGAAGCCGGATGTGTTCTTCGGCTTCCGGGATGCCCCCTACTGCATGGAGGAGTACCGGGAGATCGCCAACCTGGTCAAGGTGTCCACCGACACCGGCGCTGTGGGCTTCCACGGCTTTGTCACCCAGCTGTACGACCCGGCGGACTACGACGTGGTGCTGGTGTGCGGCCCCACCGTCATGATGCGCAATGCCGCCCGCCTGTGTGCCGAAAAAGGCACCCCCTGCTTTGTGAGCATGGAAAAGAAGATGGCCTGCGGCATCGGTGCCTGCCTGGGCTGCACCTGCGAGACGAAGAGCGGGGAAGGCAAGAGCGTGTGCAAGAACGGCCCGGTCTTTGATGCAACGGAGGTGTTCTTCTGATGGCTGACCTGAAAACGAACCTGCTGGGCTTTGCGATGAACAGCCCCATCATCGGTGCATCCGGCACTGTGGGCTACGGTGTGGAGTACGAGGAACTGGCCGACTTTACCAAGATCGGCGGCATCTCCGGCAAGGGCCTGACCCTGCACGGCCAGTACGGCAACAAGGGCGAGCGCCTGTGGGAGACCCCCTCCGGCCTCATCAACAGCATCGGCCTGCAGAACCCCGGCGTGCAGCACTTCATCGACGTGGAACTGAACGAGATGCTGGAGCTGAAGCAGAAATACGGCACGGTGGCCATCGCCAATCTGGGCGGCCACAGTGAGGAAGAGTATGTGGAGGGTGCCGCGCTGCTGAGCGACAGCGCCGTGGACATCGTGGAGCTGAACATCTCCTGCCCCAACGTCAAGGTGGGCGGCATGGCCTACGGCGTCAAGGCCGAGGCTGCCGGTGCGGTGGTGCGCATGGTGCGCGACGCCTGCAAAAAGCCCCTGATGGTCAAGCTGAGCCCCCAGGCCGAGAACATCCCGGAGATGTGCAGGGCTGTGGAGGCCGCCGGTGCGGACGCCATCAGCCTAACCAACACCTTCCAGGCCTGCGCCATTGATCTGGAAAAGCGCCGCCCGGTGTTCAACAACATCTTTGCGGGCCTGTCCGGCCCGGCGGTGCGGCCCATTGCCCTGCGCATGGTGTGGCAGGCCGTGGGCGCTGTGAACATCCCGGTGGTGGGTCTGGGCGGCATCGCCACGGGCCGTGACGCACTGGAGTTCATCATGGCCGGTGCTGCGGCGGTGCAGGTGGGTGCCGCAAACTTTGCCAACCCCCGCGCCATGGAGACCATTGCCGACGAGATGGCCGCATGGATGGACAAGAACGGCGTGAAAACGCTGGACGAGATCCGCGGATGTGCCCGGAATGCTGAATAATCCAATTGATATACCAGCAAAATACTGATTTATACGCATAAAAACAAAGTCACTGCATAAATTTGCAAATCACGCAAAAGCGTGGTACAATACCGTTCAAAAGACATTTTTATAAAAGAGAGGGAGAAGTACAATGAGTGAAGCACTTGAGATCCTGAAGAGCTGTGACGCGTTCCTGGAAGGCCACTTCCTGCTGTCCTCCGGCCGCCATTCCAGCGCATACTGCCAGATGGCCTACCTGCAGCAGTACCCTGACCGCTGCGCCGAGGTAATGAAGGCTGTGGCCGATCAGATCAAGAAGCTGGATGTGGATGTCATCGTGGGACCTGCCATGGGCGGCATCGTCTATGCTTACGAGCTGGCCCGCCAGACCGGCAAGCGCGCCATCTTCACCGAGCGCGTGGACAACGTGATGACCCTGAAGCGCTTTGCCATCCATCCGGGTGAGAAGTGCCTCATCGCCGAGGACGTGGTGACCACCGGCATCTCCTCTCTGGAGACCAAGCGGGTCATCGAGGAGAACGGCGGCATCTGCCTGGGCATCACCTGTGTGGTGGACCGCACCAAGCCCGAGGCTCCGTCGCCCATTCCCATCGTGGCCAGCGCCCTCAAGCTGGATCTGCCCAACTACGCCCCGGAAGAGTGCCCCATCTGCAAGGAGGGCAAGCTGCCGCTGGTGCACCTGGGCAGCCGCAAGATGAAGCAGGAAGCAAAGCAGACCCTGTAATGGTTGAAACGAGGAAAACTATGAACGCATATCTTCTTTTGGCAAACGGCATGGTGTTTGCCGGGCAGTCTGTGGGTGCCGAGGGCGTGACCGTGGGCGAAGTGGTGTTCGCCACCGGCATGGTGGGCTTTCAGGAGACCCTGACCGACCCCAGCTACTACGGCCAGATCATCACCCAGACCTACCCCCTCATCGGCAACTACGGCATGAACAAGGACGACATGGAGTCCGACAAGATCTGGGCAAAGGGCTACATCGTGCGCGAAGCCTGCAAGACGCCCTCCAACTGGCGCTGTGAGGAAACGCTGGACAGCTTTTTGAAGCGGAACAACACCATCGGCATCGAGGGCATCGACACCCGCCACCTCACCCGCATCATCCGGGAGAGCGGCGTCATGAACGGCGCCATCCTGACCACCTTCGACCCCGCCGACCCCGCCAACAAGGAAAAGACCGACGCCCTGCTGGCCGAGATCCGCGCCTACGCCGTCACCGACGCGGTCAAGAACGTCACCTGCGCAGAGCCCGAGGTGTTCAACCCGGCAGGCGAGACCCACATCGTGCTGATGCACTACGGCTGCAAGCGCAACATCGTGCGCTGCCTGGTCAAGCGCGGCTGCAAGGTCACGGTCATGCCTGCCTTTGCCACGGCAGAGGAAGTGGCCGCCCAGAACCCGGACGGCATCATGCTGTCCAACGGCCCCGGCGACCCCGCCGAGCCGGTGGAGGTCATCGAGAACCTGAAGCACATCTTTGCGCTGAACATCCCCACCTTCGGCATCTGCCTGGGCCACCAGCTGAGCGCACTGGCTGCCGGTGCCAAGACCATGAAGCTGAAGTACGGCCACCGCGGTGCCAACCAGCCCGTCACCGACTTTGAGTCCGGCCGCACCTTCATCACCAGCCAGAACCACGGCTATGCGGTCGTGGGTGAGGAGCTGCCCGCCGAGATGGGCGAGGTGGCACAGGTGAACGCCAACGACGGCACCTGCGAGGGCATCAAGTACAAGAAGTGGAACTGCTTTACCGTGCAGTTCCACCCGGAAGCAAACGGCGGCCCCAAGGATACCGAGTTCCTGTTCGACCGCTTCCTGAAGAACGTCAAAGCAGCAAAGGAGGCACGCTGAAATGCCGAAGGACCCCAGAATCAAAAAAGTGCTGGTCATTGGCTCCGGCCCCATCATCATCGGTCAGGCCGCGGAGTTCGACTACTCCGGCACCCAGGCCTGCCGCGCCCTGAAAGCAGAGGGCATTGAGACCGTTCTGCTCAACTCCAACCCCGCAACCATCATGACCGACCCGGACGTGGCCGACCATGTTTACATCGAGCCCATGACGCTGGAAGTCGTGGAGCGCATCCTGGACATCGAAAAGCCGGACTCCGTGCTGCCCAACCTGGGCGGCCAGATGGGCCTGAACCTGTCCATGGAGCTGGCTCGTTCCGGTTATCTGGACCGCACCGGCATCCGCCTGCTGGCCTGCAAGCCGGAGACCATCGACCGCGCCGAGGACCGCGAGCTGTTCAAGGAGACGATGGAAAAGCTGCACCAGCCCATCATCCCCTCTGAGGTGGTGGAAACGCTGCAGGACGCTCTGGCCTGCGCCGACCGCATCGGCTACCCGGTCATCGTGCGCCCGGCCTTTACCATGGGCGGCACCGGCGGCGGCATCTGCGAGACCCGCGAAAAGCTCATCGAGATCGGCACCAACGGCCTGCGCCTTTCCCCCATCCATCAGATCCTGGTGGAAAAGTGCATTGCCGGCTGGAAAGAGATCGAGTACGAGGTCATGCGCGACCACAAGGGCAACGTGATCACCGTCTGTAATATGGAGAACCTGGACCCCGTGGGCATCCACACCGGCGACTCGGTGGTCGTGGCCCCCTCCCAGACCCTGACCGACCACGAGTACCAGATGCTGCGCACCGCCGCCCTGGACATCATCACCGAGCTGGGCATCGAAGGCGGCTGCAACTGCCAGTTCGCCCTCAAGCCGGACAGCTTTGACTATGCGGTCATCGAGGTCAACCCCCGTGTGTCCCGCTCTTCCGCCCTGGCCTCCAAGGCCACCGGTTACCCCATCGCCAAGGTGGCCACCAAGATCGCCATCGGCTACACGCTGGACGAGATCACCAACGACGTCACCGGCAAGACCTGCGCCTGCTTTGAGCCTGCGCTGGACTACATCGTGGTCAAGTACCCGAAGTGGCCCTTTGATAAGTTCGTCTACGCCGACAAGTCTCTGGGCACCCAGATGATGGCCACCGGCGAGGTGATGAGCATTGGCAACAGCTTCGAGGCTGCCATGATGAAGGCAGTCTCCTCCATTGAGCTGGGTATGGACACCCTGACCCACAAGCCCTTTGAGGAGCTGACCGATGACGAGATCGTGGCCCATATGTATGTGCAGGACGCCGAGCGCGTGTTCTGCGTGTACGAGGCCCTGAAGCGCGGCATCGACCACGAGACCATTTATAAGATCACCAAGATCGACTGGTGGTTCCTGGACAAGATGCAGCATCTGGCCAACCTGGAGAACGGTCTGGCCAAGTGCAACGGCGTCCTGACCGAGGAACAGTACAAGACCGCCAAGAAGTACGGCTTCCAGGATAAGACCATCAAGCGTCTGGCCCAGGTGGACAAGCTCCCCGTGGAGAACTACCGCGCCGGCTTCAAGATGGTGGACACCTGCGCCGCCGAGTTCTCGGCCAACACCCCCTACTTCTACTCCACCTACGACGGCGACAACGAAGCCGCGGAGTTCATTGCCAAGAAGGAAGCCGCCGCCGAGGGCAAGCCCAAAAAGAAAAAGGTGCTGGTCTTTGGTTCCGGCCCCATCCGCATCGGTCAGGGCATCGAGTTCGACTACTGCTCGGTGCACTGCGTGTGGACCCTGAAAAAGCACGGCTGTGAGGCCATCCTGGTCAACAACAACCCCGAGACCGTCTCCACCGACTTTGACACCGGCGACCGCCTGTACTTCGACCCGCTGAACCCGGAGAGCGTGGACAACATCATCGCCACCGAAAAGCCGGACGCCTGCGTGGTGCAGTTCGGCGGCCAGACCGCCATCAAGCTGGCCAAGCACATGGACGAGATCGGCCTGCCCATCCTGGGCACCCCGGCGGACGCCATCGACGAGGCCGAGGACCGCGAGCGCTTCGACGAGCTGCTGGAGCGCTGCAAGATCCCCCGTGCCCCCGGCCGCACCGTGTTCAACCTGGACGAGGCCCTGGCCGCTGCCGACGAGATCGGCCTGCCGGTGCTGATGCGCCCCTCCTACGTCCTGGGCGGCCAGAACATGATCGTGGCCTACACCAAGGCGGACGTCATCGAGTACATGGGCGTCATCACCGAGCATGTGGACATGGACCACCCCGTCCTGCTGGACAAGTACATCATGGGTACCGAGTGCGAGGTGGACGCCATCTGCGACGGCGAGAACTTCCTCATCCCCGGCATCATGGAGCAGGTGGAGCGCACCGGCGTGCACTCCGGCGACTCCATCTGTGTCTACCCGGCCCAGCACCTGACCCAGGCCGAGATCGACACCATGGTGGACTACACCGGCCGCTTTGCCCGCGAGCTGCATGTCACCGGTCTGGTCAACGTGCAGTACGCCGTGTCCAACGGCAAGGTGTACGTCATCGAGGTGAACCCCCGTTCCTCCCGTACCGTGCCTTACATCTCCAAGGTCACCGGTGTGCCCATGGTGGATCTGGCCGTGCGCTGCTGCCTGGGCGAGAAGCTCGTCGATATGGGCTACGGCACCGGCCTGCACCCCAACGCCCCCTATGTGGCCGTCAAGGTGCCTGTGTTCAGCTTTGAAAAGCTGCACGGCGTGGACACCCAGTTCGGCCCGGAGATGAAGTCCACCGGCGAGGTGCTGGGCATTGCCCCCAACTACCACGACGCCCTGCTCAAGGGCCTGATCGGCGCGGGCTATACCTTCAAGACCCCCGGCCCCGCTTCCTGCTGCATCTTCACCGTGAAGGACAGCGACAAGCCGGAGTTTGTGGACATCGCCTGGAAGCTCAAGAGCATGGGCTACAAGCTGTACGGCACCTCCGGCACCTGTGCCTGGCTCAACAAGCACATGGTGCCCTGCAACGAGGTGCGCCCCATGTCCGGCGAGTCGCCCAACATCGTGGACCTGCTGCAGAGCGGTCTGGTGGACTATGTGTTCTCCACCAGCGCCAAGGGCCGCGACCCCAAGCGCGACTCGGTGCGCCTGCGCCGCAAGGCCGTGGAGCTGAGCATCCCCTGCATCACCGCCGTGGACACCGCCAACGCACTGGTCAACTGCCTGCGCAGTGATCACAGCCTGGAGAACATCCCGCTGGTGGACATTGCCACCCTGTATCACCGCAAGTAATTGCCCACAGAGTTGCCTGTGAAATTACCTGCGTAGTTTCCCCATAGAACGACTTTTGACAGCGCCCGCCAAAACAGCGGGCGCTGTATTTGTGAAAGCTCGCCAGCAAATGCGAAGGTCCGTGCGCAAAACAGGATGTTTTGTGCGCAATCTGTCGCAAACAGTGTGGGAAGTATGTTATACTCATCAACGCAAAATTTGCCAAAAGGACGTTACTTTTGGACATTCCAGGAGGATACCGATACATGACCCGTTCCCAGATGATCGAAACCGTCGCCCGCAAGACCGGCTTTACCGAAGCTCAGGTCGAGACCACGATGGATGCTATGTTTGACCAGATCGCCGACTGCCTGCGTGCGGACGAAAAGGTGACCATTGCCGGCTTTGGCCGCTTTGAGATGCGCCCCCGCAAGCCCAAGGCCTACACCAACCCCAAGACCAAGGTCTCCAGCCGCCTGGAGTCCACCTCCATCCCCGGCTTCAAGGCCAGCGGTCGCTTCAAGCAGAAGCTGGAGGCCGGCAAGGCCAAGGCTGCCGAAGAGAACGCCTGATCCCACCTGCATAGCACAGAGCTGCACCCCGCCAACAGGGTGCGGCTCTTTTTTGTGCTGACAAGGCCGCTGTTTCGTGATATACTGATTTCAACAGAAAAAGAACGGAGTTGTCTGAATGCTTTACAGTGAACTGCAGTGCAGCGAAGCCATCCACAAGGCGGTGGAGCGCATGGGCTTTGCCGAAATGACCGAGATCCAGGAAAAGACCATCCCCGTCATGCTGGCCGGGCATGACGTGATCGCCAAGGCCCCCACCGGCACCGGCAAGACCTGTGCCTTCGGCATCCCGG
>ENA-OUPA01001161-OUPA01001161.1-human-gut-metagenome-genome-assembly--contig:-NODE-1161-length-11922-cov-6.00607_pt1 | contig 11922 bp, 9 predicted proteins | sample MGYA00237939_ERZ548770 | MGnify/ENA primary metagenome ERZ548770 (study PRJEB26490, sample SAMN05356877) | human gut metagenome | biome: terrestrial biome; feature: human-associated habitat; material...
CGTTTCCCGTTGGCGGCTATTCTGCCTCCTGAATCCCAGCTGAGCCTGGACGCATTTCGCGTTCTAGGTTCAGCGTTTTCTTTTTCGCCTGCACTTCCACGGGGTATTTTTGCCGGTATCTCCGCCGTTTCGCTCTAAAAAGGCCTTTCACGCCTTCTTTGTAAACACAGCTAGGCCGGGTCCCGCGGGGGTACCCGGCCTTTTTAAACCGCTCGTGGTTACTGCCGCCCAGGCGGGACGCTCTCATACGGGAAGGAGTCGCAGCCAGCGGCAGCCGCGGATTTAATCCTGGCGCATAAATTCCTTTGGACTGCGGCCAAATTCCCGCTTGAACTGCTTGAGGAAATTGGAGTAGTCATTGAAACCGCACTGCAGGCAGACCGTGGTCACCGGTGTGCCCTCCCGCAGCATATTGCGGGCCACCACCAAGCGCTTCTTGATGATGAATTGATAGAGGGTCAAGCCTGTGTACTCCTTAAACCTGTGGCTGAGGTAATACTTGCTCACATAGAAGTGGTTTGCCAGCCGGTCCAAGCTCAAATCTTCCGACAGGTGGTCGTTAATATAGGCAATGACTTGGTTGACATTTTCATTTTCGCTCACATCCTGCCAAATGCTGTCCGGCAGGGAAAAGTAAGCGCGGTTTAAATAGACTAAAAACTCGCACAGGTAGAGATAGGCCAGGGTCTCTTTGGCAAAGCAGTCCTCCCGGCGCGCCTGAATGATCTTTTCACACAGGCTTCTCAGATGGGTCACGGTGCTGCTGTCCGGCCGAATGAGCTTAAAGCTCCGGTTTGCTGCATCCAGAAAACAAGCGGCCAAATCATCTCCCAAGCTGCGGAAGGACTGGATGGCTTCCGGGCGAATCCAGATGACATAGCGCTCATAGGGTTTGCCCTCGCGCACCTCTGGCCGGTGGATATCCTCATTATTGGTCAGCAAAATATCTCCTGGCCGCAGCTGATAGGTACGCCCCTCAATCACATAGGAGACAGCGCCGGACAAGAAGAAATAAATCTCATAAAACTCGTGTTCGTGAAACTCCACTTCAGGAGGAACCTTGTCTAAATAGTGGTGGCATTCAAACAGGCTGTCCTGCATTGTTTGGCGGAGCGTGAAATTTTCAATCGTCAAATCCAATAAAATAGCCCCCACAGATCTGTTTTTTCTATTATATAGCAACTATCACCTGTTTTCAAGCAGATTATCCCACGTCATGCCCGCTTTTTTTCAGTAAAATAAAGGAAAAGGGAGGTTTCCCTCTTCTGCTGGCTGCGTTATCTGCATTCTTTTTGGAAAGGAGCTCTTATTGTGAAAACCTTCATTACTGACGACTTTCTGCTCAACAGCGAGCCTGCCCGCCGGCTGTACCATGAGTATGCCGAGGACATGCCCATCTTTGACTACCACTGCCACCTGAATCCCCAGGAGATTTACGAGGACAAGCAGTTTTCTGACATTGGTGAGGCCTGGCTGGCCGGCGACCACTATAAGTGGCGGGTGATGCGCACCTGCGGCGTGCCCGAGGAGTACGTCACCGGCAAGGCCTCCTTCCAGGAGAAATTCCAGCGCTTCGCCGCCGTGATGCCTGCCTTGGTGGGCAACCCCATCTACCACTGGTCCCACCTGGAGCTGCTGCGCTTTTTCGGCATAGAGGAGCTGCTGGACAGCCAGAGCGCCCCCGCCATTTGGGACAAGGCCAACAGCGTCCTCCAAAGCCCGCAGGGCACGGCCCGCGCCCTGATCACCTCCAGCAACGTCCGGGCCCTGTGCACCACGGATGACCCCGCCGACGATTTACAGTACCACAAGCTCCTTGCAGAGAATAGGGGCTTTGCCACCCAGGTGCTGCCCACCTTCCGTCCGGACAAAATCCTTCACGTGGAAAACGACGAGTACCCCGTCTACCTCCAGAAGCTGGGCGCCGCCGCTGGGGTGTACATCCGCACCTTGGACGATGTGAAAACTGCCCTGAAGCAGCGGCTGGACTACTTCGCCAGCTGCGGCTGCCGCCTGTCCGACCAGTCCTTCGGCTCCCCGGATTTCACCATATGGGATGAAGAGGCTGCCCAAGAGGCCATGCGGAAGGCTTTAGACGGGGAGGTGCCCCTGGACTACGAGGTCTCGGCCTACCAGTCCCTGCTCATGGACTTCCTGGGTGGGGAGTACGCTGCCCGGGGCTTCACCATGCAGCTGCACCTGGGAGCCCTGCGCAACCTGAACACCAAGCGGTTCCAAGCTCTGGGTGCCGACATAGGATGCGACTCCATCGGCGACGGCATCCCGGCCGCCTCTCTGGCCTCTCTGCTGGACCGTCTGGCCCTGCGGGACGCCTTGCCCAAGTCCATCCTCTACACCCTCAACGCCTCGGACAACGAGAAGCTCATCGCCGCTGCTGGCTGCTTCCACGATGGGGCCACCGCCGGCAAGGTGCAGTTCGGGTCTGCCTGGTGGTTTAATGACCATCTGGACGGCATGGAAAAGCAGCTGCGGGATCTGTCCAGCATCAGCGTGCTCAGCCGCTTTGTCGGCATGCTCACGGATTCCCGCTCCTTCCTGTCCTATCCCCGCCACGAGTACTTCCGCCGCATCCTGTGCCGCGTGATCGGCGGCTGGGTGGAAGATGGCCAGGCCCCTGCCGACTACGCTCTGCTGGGCGCTATGGTGCAGGATATCTGCTACAACAACGTGGCAAAATTCATCGGTATCGAGGGGTAACATCCCCGCCTCTTATGAAAGGAGAAAAGACATTATGAAACTTTCCTTCCGCTGGTATGGGGATTCCGACCCCATCTCTTTGGAGTACATCAGCCAAATCCCCGGCATGCGCTCTATTGTCACCGCTGTATACGACGTAAAACCCGGCGAAGTGTGGCCGGAGGAATCCCTGGCCCGCCTGAAGGCCCAGTGCGAGGAGCACGGCCTGGTCTTTGACGTGGTGGAGTCCATCCCTGTCAGCGAGGACATCAAACTGGGCACGGACAAGCGGGACGCCCACATCGAGGCATACTGCGAGAACGTGCGCCGCTGCGCCAAGTACGGCGTCAAGTGCGTCACCTACAACTTTATGCCGGTGTTCGACTGGACCCGCACCCAGCTGGATAAAAAAGCCCCGGACGGCTCCACCAGCCTGGTGATGTACTGGGAGCAGATGCGGGGCCTGGACCCCCTCACTGACGACATCCACCTGCCGGGATGGGACTCCAGCTACACCCAGGAGCAGGTGCGGGACTTGATCCGCTCCTACGGCGAGCTGGGCGAGGAGGGCCTGTGGAAGAACATCGAGGTGTTTTTGAAGAAGGTCATCCCCGTGGCCGAGGAGTGCGGCGTGGTGATGGCCCTGCATCCTGACGACCCGCCCTACCCCATCTTCGGGCTGCCCCGTGTCATCACCTGCGAGGAGAACCTGGACCGCTATCTCTCCATTGTGGATTCCCCCTCCAACGCTTTGTGCCTGTGCACCGGCTCCCTGGGCTGCGCCAAGTTCAACGACGTGCCCGCCTTGGTGCGGAAGTATTCCGCCGCCGGGCGCATTGGCTTTATGCACCTGCGCAATGTGAAGATTCTGGAGGACGGCTCCTTTGAGGAGCGGGCCCATCTCTCCAGCTGTGGCAGCCTGGATATGTACGAGATCGTCAAAGCCCTGGTGGAAACCGGTTTTGACGGCTACGTCCGCCCTGACCACGGCCGCATGATCTGGGGCGAGACCGGCAAACCCGGCTACGGCCTGTACGACCGCGCACTGGGCGCCGCCTATATCAATGGGCTCTTTGAGGCCTGCGAAAAGGCCCGGAAAGGCCAGTAAGTGAGAGTAAGACTTTTTTAGAAAGGATGGTATGAACATGGAAAAGAACGTGTTAAACACTGATCTAACTGGAAAGGTGGCGGTTGTCACTGGCGCGGGCGGCGTGCTCTGCTCCGCCTTTGCCAAGGTGCTGGCCCGGGCAGGGGCCAAGGTGGCCCTGCTGGACCTGAACGAGGAGGCCGCCCAGCAGTTTGCCGGGGAGATCAACGGCGAAGGCGGTGTGGCCCGGGCCTACAAATGCAATGTACTGGACAAGGATATGTGCTATGCCGTAGCAGACCAGGTTATGGCCGACCTGGGGCCCTGTGACGTGCTGATCAATGGGGCGGGAGGCAACAATCCCCGGGCCACCACCGACAAGGAGTACTTTGAACCCGGCGACCTGGAGGCAGACACCAAGAGCTTTTTCGACCTGGATGAAAGCGGCGTGGAATTTGTCTTCAACCTGAATTTCATCGGCACCCTCATCCCCACCCAGGCCTTCGCACGGCAAATGGTGGGCCGGGAGGGGTGCAACATTCTGAACATCTCCTCCATGAACGCCTACACACCCCTGACGAAAATCCCCGCCTACTCCGGTGCCAAGGCAGCCATCACCAATTTTACCCAGTGGCTGGCGGTGCACTTCTCCAAGGCGGGTATCCGGGTAAATGCCATCGCCCCCGGCTTCTTCTCTACCAAGCAGAACGCCGCCCTGCTCTTTAACCCGGATGGCACCCCCACCGCCCGCACCGGAAAAATTCTGGCGGCCACCCCCATGGGGCGTTTTGGCGACTCGGAGAAAGAGCTGGCAGGGGCTGTACTCTTCCTGCTGAACAACGAAGCCGCCAGTTTCATCACCGGCGTGTGCATTCCCATTGACGGCGGCTTCTCCGCTTATTCCGGCGTGTAAACAGCTTTTCGGAGAAAGGAAGGCTCTATGAAAAAAATACTGCGCACGGCCGCCCTTGCCCTAGCTGGCGCGTTGGCATTGACAGCCCTTTCCGGCTGCTCTGCCAGCGCCACCGACGGCCTGCAGATTATTCGCATTGGCCACAACCAATCCACCAACCACCCCACCCATACGGGCCTGCTGGCCTTTGAGGAGGACATTGAAGGGGAGCTGGGGGACAAATATGACATCCAGATTTTCCCCAGCGAGCTTTTGGGCTCTCAGAACGAGATGGTGCAGTTGACCCAGACCGGCGCCATCACCTTCTGCGTGGCCTCCAACTCCTTGCTGGAGACCTTCTCAGACAACTACACCCTCTTCAACCTGCCCTACCTGTTCGCCAGCCCCGAGGCCTACCACGCCTCCATGGACGACCCAAACATCGTGGGACCCATTTTCGAGTCCACCATGCAGGCAGGCTTTGAGGCTGTGACCTGGCTGGACGCGGGCACCCGGAACTTCTACACCATCAACACACCCATCGAGACGCCGGAGGACCTGCGGGGCTTAAAGATTCGGGTGCAGCAATCCCCCACCAACGTGCGGATGATGGAGCTGCTGGGGGGCTCTGCCACCCCCATGGGCTTTGGCGACGTGTACACGGCCCTTCAGTCCCAGATGCTGGACGGAGCGGAAAACAACGAGCTGGCCTTGACAGACAACGGCCACGGTGACATCTGTAAGTATTACTCCTACACCATGCACCAGATGATTCCCGACATCCTCATCGGCAACCTGGACTTTATGGAAGGCCTGAGCGAGGAAGAGAGGGCTATCTTTGACGAGGGGTTCCAAATCCTCAATCAGACTCAGCGGGATGCCTGGGAAACCGCTGTAGAGGAGGCCAAAGAAAAAGCTGAGAATGAGCAAGGCGTGAATTTCAGCTATCCGGACATTACCCCCTTCCAGGAGGCTGTTGCCCCTATGCATCAGGAGATGCTGGAGGAATATCCCGATCTGGCCCCCATCTATGAGCTCATTCAGGAGCACAACGCCGAGTACCCGGCGGATTCCCAGTGAAAGGAGGGCATTTCTGTATGCAAGCTACCCGTAAAGTGCTCAACCGTATTATGAATGTCCTGGCGGGAGTAAGCCTGATTGCCATGACCGCCCTGACCTGCTGGCAGGTCTTCACCCGCTATGTCTTAAACAACCCCTCCACCTGGTCGGAAGAACTGGTGGGCTACCTGTTCGCCTGGGCCAGCTTGTTCGGCGCCTCTCTCATCACCGGGGAGCGGGGCCACATGAACATCCCTGTGGTGGTGGAAAAGATGCCTTTGGGGGCCCAAAAAATTCTTGGGATCTTTGGCGAACTCATCGCCATGGCCTTCTCCGCCATCATCCTCATCTACGGGGGCTACCGCATCACCCTGCTGGCCATGGGCCAGATGACCTCTTCTCTGGGGGTGGCCGTAGGCGTATTTTATGTGGCCATGCCGGTATGTGGTGTCATCAACATCCTGTACACCATCTTGAACATCTACGACATCTGCAAAGGCAAAAAGGAGGGGGCGTAAGCTATGGCAATGCAATCTCTGCTGATGATCATTGGCATTCTGGCAGTGTTGCTGGTGGTAGGCGTTCCCATCTCCTACTCCATTGGCATTGCTTCCCTGGTCACGATTCTGCAAACCGTCCCCCTGGACATCTCTGTGGTCACGGGGGCCCAGCGCATCTTTGTGGGCATGAGCAAGTTCAGTTTGACAGCCATCCCCTTCTTCATCCTGGCGGGCAACCTGATGAACCAAGGGGGCATTGCCAAACGGCTGGTGAATTTCGTCATGGCCATTCTGGGCAAGCTGCCCGGCGCGCTGCTGGTGACCAACGTGGGCGCCAACGCCCTGTTTGGAGCGATCTCTGGTTCAGCCTCTGCCGCTGCCGCCGCCGTGGGCTCCATGGTGCGGGAAGGCGAGGAGGAGCAGGGCTATGACAAGGACCTGTGCGCCGCCACCAATGGCGCTTCTGCCCCCTCTGGCCTGCTGATCCCACCCTCCAACGCGCTGATTACCTATTCTTTGGCCGCTGGCGGCACTTCCGTAGCCGCCCTGTTCATGGCGGGTTACTTGCCCGGTGTTATCTGGGCCCTGTGCTGCATTGCGGTGGCCATTATCCTAGCTAAGAAGAAGGGATATAAAGGCACCCCCGGCAAGTTCAGCTGGGCCACCCTGGGCAAGGCCACCCTGCAGGCCCTTCCCTCCCTCTCCTTGATCGTGGTGGTTATTGGCGGCATTGTAGCCGGCGTTTTCAGCGCCACGGAAGGCTCTGCCATCGCGGTGATCTACTCCCTGATCCTAGGCATCTGCTACCGGAACATCACCCTCAAGTCCTTCTGGAACATTGTGGTGGAGAGCGCCAAAATGAGCGGCATGGTGGTGTTTCTCATTGGTGTGTCCAACATCCTGGGCTGGGTCATGGCCTTCTTACAGATCCCCCAGGCGGTGTCCGCCCTGCTGCTGGGCATCACGGACAACCCCATCATCATCCTGCTCATCATGAACCTGATCCTGTTGGTAGCTGGCACCTTTATGGACGTGACCCCCGCCATCCTGATTTTCACCCCCCTCTTCCTGCCCATCGTGCAGACCTTCGGCATGGACCCCATCCACTTCGGCCTGGTGCTGGTGTACAACCTGTGCATTGGCAACATCACGCCGCCCGTAGGCAACACCCTGTTTGTGGCCATCAAGGTGGGCCGGAGCACCCTCTCCAAAACCATGCCTTACATGCTCTGGTATTATGTAGCCATCCTCGTGGGGCTGCTTCTGGTGACCTATATCCCCGCGGTCAGTATGATTCTGCCCCAGCTCACAGGGCTGGCATAGGCCGGTCCCTCTGGCTGAGAACATGCAAAAAAGGGACTTCGCACCGCGAAGGCCCTTTTCCATTTTCAATTACCCGCAAACCCATTTAGCAGCGGCCGCTGTCGCAAAACATCTTCTGCCTTCTTGTTCTGAAGAATCTTTTCTGGTATAATAAAAACAAATGTTCTGCTCAGGAGGGTCCACCATGGATTTGCTGCACGGTCTTAATGGCGCCCAGCGCCAGGCTGTCACTTCCACCGAGGGGTTCGTGCGGGTCATTGCCGGGGCAGGCTCGGGAAAGACCCGCGCCCTCTCCCACCGGTTTGCCTATCTGGTCAACGAACTGGGTATTCTGCCGGGCAACATCCTCTGCGCCACCTTCACCAACAAATCTGCCAACGAGATGCGCCAGCGCATCCACCGGCTCACCGGAGACAACGACACCGGATACGTGAACACCTTTCACGGTTTCTGTGTCTCCATCCTGCAGGAGGACAGCCACGCCGTCCAATATCCCAAGAGCTTTTTGGTGCTGGACAACGGGGACATCGACTCCATGCTGCAGCTCATCTATGAGGAACGGGGCCTGACCCTGCGGGATATGACCTTTTCCGCCGCCCGGGATATGATCGAGATTCGCAAGCTCTTCAAGGACCCGGAGTATTACCGGGACATGATCACCCTGCCGCTGGACACCCTGAAGGAAAAGTATGACCAGGCCAGCGGAGCCAGGGACATCATCTTTTACGGGTATCTCTATCAGGAGAAAAAGTGCTTTGGGCTGGATTACAACGACCTGATCAAGTTCTCCCTATATATTTTTGAGGAACACCCGGACATACGCCTGAAATGGCAAGAGCGGCTGGAATACATCATGGTCGATGAATTTCAAGACATCGATCAGCTGCAGTACGACCTGATGACCGTGCTGTGCGGCTATCACAAAAACCTATTCATCGTGGGGGACCCGGACCAGACCATCTACACCTGGCGGGGCGCCAATGTGAAATTCCTCTTGGAGTTCGACCAAGCATTTCCCGGGACAAAAACAATCCTGATGATGGAGAACTACCGCTCCACTCCAGAGATCTTAGCGGCGGCCAACTCCCTCATCGACAAGAACGCCCACCGTGTTAAGAAGGCCCTCCTCCCCACCCTGCCCTCCGGCAGCCCGGTGGTGTGCCACCTTGCCGGAAGCCAGGAGGCAGAGGCCGGCTGGATTGCTGGGCAGATCCAGGAGCTGCACCGCCAGGGCGTCCCCTACCGGGAAATGGCAGTGCTCTACCGGGCCCACTATGTGACCCGGGCGGTGGAAGAGGTGCTGCTGCGGGAAAAGGTGCCCTATGCCATTTACAGCGGCGTGCAGTTCTTCGACCGAATGGAAATCAAGGACGCCCTGAGCTATCTGCGGATGATTGCCTATCAGGATGATCTCTCCTTCCGGAGGGTGGTCAACACCCCCAAACGCAACCTGGGCAAGCGGCGCATGGCCTTTTTGCAGGAGGCCGCGGAGGCCCAGGGCTGCTCCCTCTATCAAGCGCTGGAGGAAAACGTGGACGGCCCCCTTTTCCAAGGGACCAAGGCAAAGCAGTTTCTCTCGTTGGTCAAGGATTTTTCTCAAAACTACGAAGGCAGGCCCGTCTCAGAAGTGCTGTCCGCTCTGCTGGACGCCAGCGGCTATGAGGCCATGCTTCGGACAGAGGGAAGCCAAGAGCGTTTGGACAACCTGGCCGAGCTGAAACAGTCCATCTATGAATATGAGACCACCTGCGGGGAGGAAGTCACCCTGCCCCATTATCTAAACCATGTGGCATTGTTTACCAACGCGGACACGGGAGAACCTGGAGACCAGGTAAAGTTGATGACAGTGCATGCGGCCAAGGGACTGGAGTTTCCCTATGTGTTCCTCTGCAGCATGAACGAGGGCATCTTCCCCTCTCGGAAAGTGCGCACCCTGCCGGGGATGGAGGAGGAGCGCCGGCTGGCCTTTGTGGCTTTGACCCGGGCGGAAAGGGGATTGTACCTCTCGGAAGCGGACGGGAGGAATTTTGACGGCTCTCCCCGCTATCCCTCCCGCTTTCTGCTGGAGATTGACCCGAGCCTGCTTTCCTTTACCGAGCCGCCTGAGGAAGGGCTGCTTCAGGAGGCGCAAAACTTCATCCGCCACAGCCAGAGCCTCCTTCCGGAAGAGGAGGCGCCCATCCTGCCGGAAGGGCAGCGCGTCCGGCACTTCCTCTTCGGGGAGGGGACGGTTCTGGAGACAGACCGTGACAAGGGCGCCTATGTTATCCAGTTTGACGGGATGGCAACTCCCCGCAAAATCTCCTTCCGGGTGAAGCTGGAGCTGTGCTGAAGAGACAGCGGACAAGGCTTCCTGCCACAAGGGCCGCGTTTACCAAATTCCCAGCACACGCTGCATACCCAGGCTGACTGCGGCGATGGCGGCCCAACAACACAACCCCATCAAAATAGGCTTACCGCCGGTGCGCACCAGCTTGACAAGATTTGTGTTTAGACCGATGGCCCCCATGGCCATAATGATAAAGAATTTGGAGAGCTCTTTAAAGGGCTGAAAAAAGTCCGCGGGAACGCCAAGGGAGGTGGCAGCTGTGGTGATCAGGGAGGCAAGCACAAAAAGCAGGATGAAAAAGGGGAATACCTTCTTCAAGGAAAAACGGTTTTCCCGGCTTCCGCCAGAGCGCTTGGCCTCCGCAGTGCGCCAAAGCGCCAGAGCCAGCGTGATGGGAATGATGGCCAACGTGCGGGTGAGTTTAACAATCGTGGCATAATCCAAGGTGTTGGCGCCAGGATGCATGCCGTCCCAGGCAGCCGCGGCCGCTGTGACCGAAGAAGTGTCATTGACCGCGGTGCCCGCAAAGAGGCCAAAGCCTTGGTCCGAGAGGCCCAGAAAGCCTCCCAGCGTGGGAAAGATCAGGGCGGCGGCGATGTTGAAAAGGAAAATGACAGAGATGGATTGCGCTATTTCCTCGTCGTCCGCGTCCACTACAGGGGCGGTGGCAGCAATGGCCGAGCCTCCGCAAATGGAGGAGCCCACTCCTATAAGAGTGGAGATATTGGCTGGCATCTTCATCAGCTTGCACAGCGCAAAGCTGACCAGCAGAGAAGTGGTAATGGTGGAGAGGATAATGGGCAAGGACATGGCCCCCACTTGGGCCACTTGCGATAAATTCAGCCCAAACCCCAGCAGAATGACTGCATATTGCAGGATCTTCTTCGAGGTAAAGGCTATGCCTGCCTGAGCACCCCCCTTTTGCCGGTAGAACAAGGAGATCACCATGCCTATCAGAATGGCGAACACCGGACCTCCCACCAAGGGGAATACTCGTCCCAGAAGCCAACTGGGTACCGCCAAGGCCAAACACAGGCCTATGCCGGGGAGATTGCTTTTGATTTTTTTCATATGGAACCGCTTCCCTTCCCTTTTGAAGAATTGGATTGCTGTTCCACTATATCCCAAAAAATCAATTCTGTAAAATTATATTTCTTTATTTTTTAATAAGCATATATTATAATAAGAGGAGGAGGTGAGCCCCATGCTGGACCCTCGCGTAGAGACCTTTCTAACGGTCTGCGAAACGATGAATTTTACCAAGGCGGCCAGCCTGCTGCATATCACCCAGCCGGCTGTATCCCAGCAGGTCCGGGCGTTGGAAGAGCAATATGGCACAAAGCTGTTCCGCTATAAAAGCCGTCAACTCTTTTTGACAGAGGAAGGTGCGCTGTTTCTCCGTACTGCCCGCACCATGCGCCAGGACGCGATCCGCTTGCAGGAGTCCCTGCGCCAAATGGGAAGGGAGCGACTTCTGCGCTTTGGCGCTACCCTAACCATCGGAGAATACAGTATGCCGGGGCCGCTGCTGCGCCTACTTCAAAAGGAGCCGGAACTCCGGCTGCGGATGTTGGCCGCCAACACCCAGGAACTGCTCTCTCTGCTGGACCGTGGCGAGATTGACTTCGCCATAGTGGAAGGAAACTTTGACCGTTCCGCTTACGATAGCCTTGTTTACAGCACACAGCGCTATATCCCCGTGGCAGCCCCCGGCTACGCCTTCGCCCGTCCGGTACACCGTTTGGAAGACCTGTTGGAGGAGCGGCTTCTTGTGCGGGAGCCTGGCTCCGGCACGCGCAGCATTCTAGAACGGGTTCTGGAGGCCAACAACCTCTCGGTGGAGAGTTTTAGACGCTGGACGGAGCTAGGCAGCCTAAATCTGATCAAAAGCCTGGTAGAGGCGGGAGCGGGGGTTTCTTTCTTTTATCAGCCAGTGGTACAAAGGGAGCTGGAGTCCGGATCGCTGCGGGAAATCCCCTTGGAGGACTGCTCCATCCACCACGATTTTACCTTTCTCTGGCAGCGGGGAAGCGTA
>ENA-OUPA01001164-OUPA01001164.1-human-gut-metagenome-genome-assembly--contig:-NODE-1164-length-11910-cov-13.1105_pt1 | contig 11910 bp, 12 predicted proteins | sample MGYA00237939_ERZ548770 | MGnify/ENA primary metagenome ERZ548770 (study PRJEB26490, sample SAMN05356877) | human gut metagenome | biome: terrestrial biome; feature: human-associated habitat; material...
TGAATATCTGTATCGTGTTCGCCCAGCTTGAACGGGAAACGATACAGAAGCGGGTAACGGACGCTTACTACTCCCGCAGTCAGCGGGGCTTTAAGATGGGCGGGAAAGCCCCTTACGGCTTCCATACGGAGCCTATCAAGATGGACGGTATCAACACAAAGAAGCTGGTGGTAAACCCGGAGGAAGCGGCCAATATCCGGCTGATGTTTGAGATGTACGCCCAGCCCACAACTTCCTACGGGGACATTACCCGGTACTTTGCCGAACAGGGGATTTTGTTCCATGGCAAAGAGCTGATACGCCCCACGCTGGCGCAGATGTTACGCAATCCTGTCTATGTGCAGGCAGACCTTGATGTGTACGAATTTTTCAAAAGTCAAGGTACAGTCATTGTCAATGACGTTGCCGATTTTACGGGCATGAACGGCTGCTATCTGTATCAAGGGCGAGATGTAAAGGCCAGCAAGAAAAACGACTTAAAAGACCAAATGCTGGTACTGGCTCCCCATGAGGGTATCGTCCCCTCCGACACCTGGCTGACCTGCCGCAAGAAGCTGATGAACAACATGAAAATCCAGTCTGCCCGGAAAGCCACCCACACATGGCTGGCAGGAAAAATCAAGTGCGGGAATTGCGGGTATGCTCTTATGAGTATCTACAATCCCTCCGGCAAACAGTATCTCCGCTGCACGAAACGGCTGGACAATAAAAGCTGTCCTGGCTGTGGGAAAATCATCACTTCGGAACTGGAAGCGGTTGTTTATCAGCAGATGGTAAAGAAGCTGGCAAGCTACAAGACGCTGACAGGAAAAAAGAAAGCGGCAAAGGCAAACCCGAAAATCACCGCCCTGCAAGTGGAACTTGCCCATGTAGACAGCGAGATTGAAAAGCTGGTGGACAGTCTGACGGGGGCAAACAATGTCCTGTTCTCCTATGTGAATGTGAAGATAGCGGAACTGGACGGGCGCAAGCAGGAACTTCTGGCAAGGATAGCGGAGTTGACTGTGGAGGCCATCAGCCCGGAACAGGTCAGCCAGATTTCCGGCTACCTCGATACCTGGGAGAATGTATCTTTTGATGACAAGCGGCGTGTGGTGGATTTGATGATCACCACCATAGCCGCCACAAGCGACAGCTTGAACATCACATGGAAAATCTGACTGGCGGCACCCCTCCCGTCAGATACCTACCCTGTGTAGTCCCTTGTAAACTGTACTTTAACGCAGTTCTAACTTTTCCCCCTGTTTCCGCCAGGGCGCGGCCCCGGGCCCTGTGCATCCACGGGGACATCGCCGCCGTGGTGCGGGCCCTTGCCTAAAGAGAACACCGCCCCCCAGCCGCGCTGCGGAACGGGGCGGTGCTTTTTTACAGGTTTAACAGGGCCACGGCGGCCAGGATCATGCCCACGGCGCCCCATTGGCGGCGGCTCAGGCGCTCGTGAAAGAGGAGGACGCTGCACAGGCTGATGACCAGAATGGCCCCCACGCTGTAGCAGGGGTACACCACAAAGGCGGGCAGGCGGGTAAGGGCGGCCAGCAGCAGCCGGGAGGCGCAGAAGTTGGGCACCCCCACCAGCGCCCCCAGCAGCACATCCCGGAGGGCCAGGCCCTTTCGCTGCCGCAGCAGCAAAACCAGGGTGAACAGGCCGGCGAAGAAAAAAATGAAAAAGACGAACAGCCCATCCTCCTCCCGGCGGCCCGCGTAGGCGAAGATTTTAGACATGCTGTCGCTGCAGCCGTTGAACAGCAGGGTGAGCAGCAGGGGCAGCAGCAGCTTTCCCCCGGGCCGGGAGGCTCTCCCCCGGGGCAGGCCGTTCATCACCACCGCGGCGGCCACCGCCAGGGCAATGCCCGCCCCCTGCAGCCAAGAGGGGCGCTCTCCCAGAAAGGCCACGGAAATGATGATGGGCACCAGCACCCCCAGCCGGGTGAACACAGAGGCCAGCACCGCCCCGCTTGTGCGGATGCTGTACCCATACACCACCAGAGAGGCCAGGTACACCAGGCCCCCCACCGCCCCCAGCCACAGGGGCAGGGGGTCCCCCCGCCACAGGGCCTTGTCCTCCAGGGTGAGAAAGGAGAGCAGGGCGCAGGTGACGTAGTTGAAAAAGTACACCCCATAGGTGTTGCCAGAGTTCAGGCGCTTGAGCACCAGGGCCAGCACCGAGCTGGACAGGGTGGCCAGGGCCAGGAAAAGCATGGACATCCCTCATTTTCTCTCATTTGGAAGGGGGCGGACCGGGCCCGCCCCGCCGGCCGCCCCAGGCGGCCTTATCCACTATACCGCAAATGGAGGAAAAATGCAAAAGAAATCCCTGGGGCAGGGTTGCGCCGCCGGGCGGCGGGCTGTATAATAGTTACCATAATTTCCCTTTGGCAAAGGAGGGGCCGCCCATGCCTCTTTCCCATAGCATTCTCTCCCGGTGGCACTCCCGCCAGCTGCGCCGTCCCAGCGACCTGGACAAGGCCCTGGGGGAGTTCAACCCCCTGTTCGCCTATCACACCGAGCGCCTAGAGGGCCGGGAGGCAGACCTGGAGACGGCCCGGGAGTACTTTCAAACGGGCACGGTCTCTCAGTTTACCGGAGACCCCCAAATGCTCATCCGCCTGTACGACCAAAAACGGTGCTACGAGTACCTGCGGGAGCGGGTGCTGGCCCGGGATGAGATGGACACCGCCCTGGTGCTGGAGCTGCACCGCATCCTCAACAGCGGCGCCTATAACGATCCCGCCCTGCTGCGCAGGGGGGAGCGGGCCGGCGAGTTTAAAAAGCAGGACTTGGTGGCCCCCGCCGGGGGCGCGGGCTCCCCTGCCCGGGAGGTGGGCAGGGAGCTGGACCAGCTGATGGAGGAGGTGAGCGGCTACTGCGGGACCGAGCTGCTCTCCGCCGCGGCCTACCTGCACTGCCGGTTCGAGAACATCCACCCCTTTGCCGCGGGCAACGGGGCCACGGGCCGGGTGCTGCTGAACTTCTTCCTGCTGTGCCGGGACCACCCGCCCCTGGTCATCTTCTCTGAGGACAAGGAGCGCTACCTGCAGTGCCTGACCACCTATGACAACACCCGGGACCCCCGGCCCTTCCGGGATTTTTTAGAGGAAGAACTTTTTAAAACCTGGGAGCGCTGACAGGGCCCTCCCCCATTCCATTGCGAAAGAAGGAAATATCTCATGCTGTTTCTCTGTTACCCCAAGTGCTCCACCTGCAAAAAGGCCCAGGCCTGGCTGGAGGCCCACGGCCTTTCCTACACCCTGCGGGACATCCAAACAGAGAACCCCTCCCAGGAGGAGCTGCGCCGGTGGCACGCCCAAAGCGGCCTGCCCTTAAAGCGCTTTTTCAACACCAGCGGCCAGCAGTACCGGGCCCTGGGCCTGAAGGACAAGCTGCCCGCCATGAGTGAGGAGGAACAGCTGGCCCTGCTGGCCACCGACGGCATGCTGGTAAAGCGCCCCCTGCTGGTGGCGGGGGACAAGGTGCTGGTGGGCTTTCAAGAGGCGGCGTGGGCCGCCGCCCTGCTGTGAGGCTGTTCTTCGCCCTCACCTTTTCCCCGGCGGCGCGGGCTGCCCTGCGCCAGGCGCAAGAGCGGCTGCGGGCCTTCGCCCCCGGCGCCCGCTACCCCGGGGAGGAAACCCTGCACCTGACCCTGGCCTTTTTGGGGGAGATCCCAGAGGGCCGGGCGCCCCAGCTTGGGGAACTGTTGGCCGCCCTGCCCGCGCCCCCCTTGGCCCTGCGGTTCTCCCAGGCGGGGCCCCTCTCCCCAGAGGAGGGCCTGTGGGCGCTGTTCCCAGAGGAGTGCCCCGCCCTGTTCGCCCTCCAGGGGGAGCTGGCCGCCCGGCTGGAGGGGGCGGGCTTCCCCCTGCCACGGCGGCCCTTCCGGCCCCATGTCACCCTGGCCCGCCGGGTGGCCTTTCCCGGCCCGGCGCCCCGGGGGCGGGACCTTCTCCCCCGGCCCCTCTCTGTGCCCTGCGGCCGGGTGAGCCTGCTGCGCTCCCAGCTGCGGCCCCAGGGCCCCCTCTACACAGAGCTGGCCGCCCGGGGATGACCCATCCCCTTTCGGGGCCGTCCACAGGGCGGCCCTTTTTTGCCGCCCTCTTTCCCCAAAAACCGGGATTTCCTCCAAAGATTCACACCATGTTCACTTTTTTACTACAATTTTGTAAAAGAATTCCTCTATCCTAATTGTTAGATAGCTAACAATCGGGCCGGATGGGCCCGGCTGTTTGTTCCAATTCACAGGAGGTCTGTTGCAAAATGAGCAAACTGGAAAAGGTGGAAAAGGCAATTGAAAAGGGCAAAGAGGCCGCTCTCATCAAGCTGGCCCATGACAAGGACGAAGAGGTAAAGCTGGCCGCCATTGCCGGCATGGGGAAGATCGGCAAGGATGATTCCTTCAACGCCATTGTGCCGGACATGCTCACCGATGAGGACCCCAAGGTGCGGGCCGCTGCCGCAGAAGCCCTGGGCGTGATGCAGAACGAGCACGCCAACGCCCATCTCCGCTATTACTTAGAGCGGGAGAAGGACCCCGCCGTCATCGCCGCCATGCGGGGGGCCATTGCCAGCCTGGACGTGGGCTGACACTCCCCATTTCCCAGAAAAAAAGAGGGCGCCCGGCTTTCCCAAAGAGGGAAAGGCCGGGCGCTTTTTTTGCTTTTTGCGGGTTCTCACCGGTCCGTGGAAAGCGCCTTCAGGCTGGCGCGGATCTTCCCGCACAGCCGCAGGAACTCCTGCTTTTCCTGGGGGGTGAGGGATTGGTTCAGGCGGTCCTCCACCTGGCGGACGCTGCGGCCGATGCGCTCGTGCAGCTGGACGGCCCGGGGGGTCAGCTCCAGCTTTTTCAGGCGGGCGTCCCGCTCCACCGAGCTGCGGGTGATCAGCCCGTTTTTCTCCATCAGCTGCAAAATGCCCGTCACCGTAGAGCGCCGGATGGAGAACTGGGCCTGGATATCCCGCTGAAAGACCTCTTTGCCCCGGTTCTCATACAGATAGCCTATAATCCACCCCTGCACGCCGGTGGGGTGGTTTTCCTCTCCGGCAAAGGCCGTCTGGTCCACCGTGCGCTTCACCAGATGGGACAGGGTGCGGATTTGAAAGCCCAAATCCTCCTGATATTCCATGACTTTGTCTCCCCCATGAACTGTTAGGATGCGAACATTATACTCCTTTGGGGGCGCCTTGTCAATGGGGGGCTACCGGCAGCCGCCGGGCAGGTCGGTGGCCTTGGGGGGGAAGAACTCATCGGTGGGGAAGTCGATGCGCCGGAACAGCTCGCAGGGGTTGTCGCTGGAGGCCACGCACTCCTTTTCCGGCACGCAGAAATCGTAGGCGGGGATGAGCATTTGCACGTTGCGCACAATCTGCACAATGGTGAACAGGCCAATGGTGACATACACCGCGTTTTTGGGGGTGCAGGCGTCAAAGTCTCCGCCATAGCGCTGGCAGATGCCCTCTGGGATGCGGCAATAGGGCTCGCAGCCGCAGGCGGGGTGGTCGCACAGGCGGGCAGAGAGGGCCACGGGCTGGGCCACCTGCACGGTGGCCTTGGGCAGCACGCGGCAGTCCTCGGGCGCCAGCTCTTCGATGGAGCAGCCCGAGGCGAACAGCTTCACGTTGCCCTCGCTGCCGTAGAGGATGACCTTTTTGTTGAAGATGGCCACCCCATTTACAGGCACCGGGCAAGAGCCCGTGCCCCCGAACAGGTCCAGGGCCACATCGAAGAAGAAGGTCATATCCACCGAGTAAAAGCCCTTGTTAAAGGGGATGGGCTGCAAGTCGATGTACACGGTGATGACCTGCACCTCCCGCACCCGCACGTTGGTGGCGCTGTCCACCAGGGGCTGGCGGGCGGCGGGGAACAGCACCCGTATGTCCTCCAGGCAGTCCTTATCCGAGCAGGAGTCATACACCCGCTGGGCGTCGATGCAGACTGCCTCTTTGAAGTACTCCCTGCAGTCGTACTCAGGGACGCATTCGTTTTCGGCCATAGTATCTCCTCCTTATGGGGTTCTCCTTCCCATAATACGCTCCCCAAAGGATTTGGTGCCCAGTGCCTGGGGTCCGTGGCCGGACTGGACGAGTCGCGAACGCCGCTTTAGGGCGGCGGAGCTGGCTGAGAGCGGCTGGCAAGCAGCCCGCGCTTGGGTCCGTGGCCGGACGGGACAAGCCGCACCGTGGCAACAGACAGGCCGCCAGAGCACCGGCCCGGAGCTGTTTCCTTTCTCACCGTTGCCACAGGAAAGCCGCCACTGGCTCTGCCATAGGCAGAAAGCCAGCGTGTCCCGTCCGGCCACGGACTTACCACACGCCGCTGGTGAACCACTGGGGCAAAAACTCCGCCTGGCGGAGAATGAACATCAGCTTTAACAGCAGCCCCAGGGTGGCGATGACAATGCCCGCCACCGCCAGGCCCCGGGCCCGATCCCCCTTAAAGCCCAGCACAGAGGCCAAAATGGCCAGGGGGAAGAACAGCAGGCTGGCCCCAAAATAGCCCACAATGGAGGAGCAGAACCCCAAAAAGGTGGCCACGTCCGCCCAGGTGAAGGGCCTGCGCGCCGGCTGGGGCCGGGGCACATAAGTGGGAGGCGGGGCAGGCGCCAGGGGCTGGACCGGCTGGGCCTGGGGCGGCAGGGGCGGCACATGGGTCAGGTCCGCGGAGCAGCGGGGGCAAAAAGGCTCCCGGTCCTCCACGGTCAAGCCGCAGACAGGGCATTGCTTCATTGAAAACACTCCTTTCCACAGGGCGCGGGCCCAAGGGGGCCTTTAGGGCTTACAGCTTTTCCAGCCTTGCAAAATTGGCGAACAGCTTTTTGGTGCCCACCTTCTCAAAGGCGATCTCCAACAGAGTGTCGTTGGCCATTGGCGTGGCAGAGAGAATCATCCCCGCGCCAAAGGTCTTGTGGGACACCTTGTCCCCCACCCGGTAGGTCCCCGCCGGGGCGGGCTTCACCGGATGGGGCTTGTACACGGCCTGGGCCCTGGCCGTGGCCGGGCGGGGGCTTGCCGCGCCGGGGCGCGCCCCCATCCCAGGGGCGGGCCTGCTCCACGGGCGGGACTGGCTCTGCTCCAACAGCTCCGGGGGAATCTCCCCCGCGAACCGGGACAGCCGGTTGCGGCTGGTGGTGCCAAAGATCATCCGGCTCTCCGCGTGGAGGATCGTAAGCTCCTCCCGGGCCCGGGTGATGGCCACATAGGCCAGGCGGCGCTCCTCCTCCACCTGCTCGGGGTCGTAGAGCACCCCCGTGCCCGGGAACACCCCCTCCTCCCAGCCGGGGAGGAACACCACCGGGAACTCCAGCCCCTTGGCGGAGTGGACCGTCATCATCACGGCGGAGTCCGCCCCCTGGTCGTAGTTGTCGATGTCCGTAAACAGGGAGACCTCCTCCAAAAAGCCGGAGAGGCTGGCCTCTTCCCCGGCCTCCTCCTCGTACCGGCGCAGCATGGAGGACAGCTCCTGCACGTTTTCCAGCCGCTCTTCGGCCCGCTCCGGGTCGTCCTGCTTCAAATAGTCCTCATAGGCCAGGCGCTCCACCAGCTGTCCGTACAGCTGGCTGGGCAGCAGCTCTCCGGCCCGGTTCTTCTCCACAAATTCCTCCATCAGGGCGGCGAAGGGGGCCGTCTTGCTGGCCGCCCGGGCAATGGCGGGGAAGTCCTTGGGGTGGGTGAGCACCTGGAACAGGCTCTCCCCCTCCTGCTGGCCTATCTCCGCGGCCAAATCCACGGTGCGCTCCCCAATGCCCCGGCGGGGCACGTTTACAATGCGCCGCAGGCGGATCTCATCGGCGGGGTTGTTGATGACGCTCAAGTAGGCGATCATGTCCCGCACCTCTTTCCGGTCGAAGAAGCGGGTGCCGCCGATAATCCGGTGGGGGATGCCCTGCTTGGCGAACATGCGCTCCAGCGCCTGGGACTGGGAGTTCATCCGGTAGAGCACGGCAAAGTCCGAGAATTTGCGGCCCTTGGCCACCCCGTCCAGGATGGCCTTGGCGATGGCGTCGGCCTCGTCCTGCTCGTTCAGGGCCAGGTGCAGGCCGATCTTTTTGCCCGGGCCCTGGGCGGTCCACAGGGTTTTGCCCTTGCGCTCCTGGTTGTGGGCGATGACCGCGTTGGCCGCGTCCAAAATGTTCTGGGTAGAGCGGTAGTTCTGCTCCAGCCGCACCACCTGGGCCCCGGGGAAGTCCTCCTCAAAGTGGAGAATGTTCTCGATGGTGGCCCCCCGGAACTTGTAGATGCTCTGGTCGTCGTCGCCCACCACGCACAGGTTGCCGCTCTTCTGGGCCAGCAGGCTGACAAACCGGTACTGGGCGTGGTTGGTGTCCTGATACTCGTCCACCATCAGGTAGCGGAACCGGTTCTGATAGTACTCCAGCACGTCGGGGCACTCCTCGAACAGGCGCACCGTGTTCACCAGCAGGTCGTCAAAGTCCATCGCGTCGGCGTCGGCCAGGCGGCGCTGGTACAGGTCATAGGCCTGGGCCACCTTTTTCAGGCGGAAGTCGTCCCCGGCGCTTTGGGCAAAGGCCTGGGGGGAGAGGAGGCGGTCCTTGGCCCGGGAGATCTCGGAAAGCGCCCCCCGCACCGAGAGGGCCCGCTCGGGGATATCCAGGTCTTTCAGCACGGCCTTCATCAGGCGGCGGCTGTCGTCGGTATCGTAGATGGTAAAGTGAGAGGTGTAGCCCAGCCGGTCCCCGTCCCGGCGGAGCATGCGGGCGCAGCTGGAGTGGAAGGTGGCGGCCCACACCTCTTCCCCCTGAGGGCCCAGCATGCGGGCCAGGCGCTCTTTCAGCTCCCCGGCGGCCTTGTTGGTAAAGGTAATGGCCATCACCCGCCAGCCGGGGCAGGGGGCCACCGCCAGCTTGGCCCGCAGGGAATCGGGCAGCTCCGCACCCTGCAAATAGGCCGTGCAGGCATGGATATCCTCCTGGGAGAGCTGGCTGTTGACAAAGGGGCTGTGGTAGGCCTGGCCATAGCGGACCAGGTTGGCAATGCGGTTGACCAGCACGGTGGTTTTACCGCTGCCCGCGCCAGCCAGCACCAGCAGGGGGCCCTCGGTAGAGAACACGGCCTGCTGCTGGCGGCTGTTCATGCGGGAGAAGTCCCGCTCCATCACCTGCTGGCGCAGGCGGCACAATTCGTCTTTGGAAATGTTCATGGATTCGCTGCCTTTCTGATTTTCTGCGGCTATTATACCGTATTCCCCTCTGAAAGGCAAGCGCGGCGGGTACGCACCGCGAAGCGCTTAAAAGTTTTTGATGAAACTTTTTTCAAAAAGTTTCGACCTTAAAAACCGGCGCAGCCGGTGGAAGAAAAGCAGCGCAAGCGGCGCATACGCCGAAGGCGGTAGCCGCTGGAGTGGTCTCTGTGGCACCCAGCCCGCCCCTTCCACAAGCAAAACTCCGCTCTCTGTGGCAAAACAATAGGGGGACATACGTCCCCCCTTTTTTTGTGTATGGGAAGGCAGGACCTACGGTCCCGCACCCCCCTTAGGGCCGTGGAGCTCTGCTCCACACCTCGCAAGTTTTTTGAAAAAAACTTGACTAAAAACTTTTACGTTTCTCTCCCAAGCCTGAGCGCGGGCATAAAAGCTAGCGTCTCTCAGCAAACCCCGGCGCCTTTAAGCGCCGTTCGCGTCATGTCCCGCGGGGTCACCCGCCGGTCACGGACTGTTTTTGGTGTTGATGATCTTGGAGAGCTCCTCCATAAAGCTGTTGATATCCTTAAACTGGCGGTACACCGAGGCAAACCGCACATAGGCCACCTCGTCCACGTTCTTCAGCTTCTCCATTGCGTAGGTTCCAATGCGCTGGGAGGAAACCTCCCGGTCGAGAGAGTTTTGCAGCAAACACTCAATCTCGTCCACAATGCGCTCTAGGGTGTCCATCGAGACAGGGCGCTTCTCGCAGGCACGCAGCAGCCCGTTTAACAGCTTGCTGCGGTCGAAGGTCTCGCGGGACTTGTCCTTCTTAATCACCACAATGGGCACGTTCTCAATCACCTCATAGGTGGTAAAGCGCTTGCCGCACTTCAGGCACTCCCGGCGGCGGCGGATGCGCTCGCCCTCGTCGGTGGGGCGGGAGTCGATGACGCGGCTTTCCACAAAGCCGCAATAGGGGCATTTCACGTGTGAGCACCTCCTGGTGGATTGCGGGCCGGACAACGCCTGCCCAAGGCCCTTTCTACTCGCTTTCACTATTATAGCGCAAAAAACCGCTCAAATGCAAGAAATTTGTCAGGAAAAAGCCCCTTCCACCGCGTTTTTTGTGAATTCCAGCGAGGCCGCCAGCTCCTCCTCCCCCCCAAAGCTGCGGCGGTACACCTCTGTCACCAGGGTTCCGGCAAAGCCCGCCCGGCCCAGCAGGGCCAACAGCCCGGGCAGGTCCTCCTCCCCGGCGCCGGGCAGCAGGCAGGGGCGGCCGGGGGCGGCGTCGCTCAGGTGCACATGCACCAGCCGGGGGCCCATTGCCCCCACCATGTCCTCCACCCGCGCCCCGGCCATGCGGCACTGCTTCACGTCCAGCACAAAGGCGCAGTCCTCCCCCAGATAGCGGGCCATCCCGGCGATGAACTCCGGCCGGGCGCTGCGGTGCTGGCGCACGTTCTCCTGGGCGGGAAAGGCCCCCTCCTCCTTTCCCAGCTGGTAGAGCTCCCCAAAGCGGCGCCAATAGCCCTCATCCGAAAGGGCGCCGTGGCCCTGGGGCTGGCCGTGGATGACCACCCACCGGGCCCCCAGCTGGGCGGCGGCGGCCAGGTAGCGGCGGTAGAAATCGAAGCCCTCTCGGGTGCGGCGGGGATAGTCCCCGAACAGCAGGGTGGACTCTGCCGCCGAGGTAAAGGGGTGCACCGAGACAAAGCTGGCCCCATAGGCCCGGGCCCGCTCCCCCAGCCCCCGCAAAAAGGGGGGAGAGAGCTCCTCCATCGCGTTGAGAAACACCTCGAACCGGCGGTACCCCAGCCGCAGCAATGTCTCCAGGGCGCGCTCTGTCTCCATTGGGTAGAGGCAGGCGGTGCTCACGCCGGGGGTCACGGCTTTTCCCCGGGCTGGGGCTTTGCCTTGGATTTTTTCCCGCCGGGTACCTCTTCCAGCTCCCGCAGGACCCGCTGGGCGGCGCTGCGCCGGGCGGCGGCCTCCACGGCCAGCAGCAGGGCGGCCTGCTGCAGGTCCTCCTCTTGGCGGCAGGTGTTTTCCAGGGCGCGGCAGGTGTTTTCCAGGGCGGCGTTGTGGGCCTGGCGGAACAGCTGGTAGGCGGCGGCGTCCATTTCCCGGCCGGAGAAGAGGGCTTTCACATCGGGGATGGGGAGCACCTGTTTCAGCAGGCAGAGCACAATCAGCCCGGCCAGGTGTTCTTTGCGGTACTTTTTCTTTTCCGGGTGGGGGATGAGGCCGTTTTTCACATAGTTGTTGATCATGGAGCTGGTGAGCAGGCTGGGCTCGCCCTCTGGCTGGAAGAGGCGCAGGCTCTCGGAGAGGTAGAGGATGACCTGGTCCATATAGAGGGGGATGGCGGGCAGGTCGTCCCAAGCGGGGAGGGGTTCTCCCTGCCCGGCCCGTGCCCAGGCGGCAATGGCCGAAGCGGCCTGTTTGTGGTCCATAGTGTGATCCATCGAGTGATTCTCCTTTCCATCGGCGCGCACCGCGGAGCGCTTAAAAGTTTTGCCAGCTTTTTCAAAAGCTGCGGGTTGTAGGGCGGAGCCCTACGGTCTACCAGGGGTGCGGGGGGTCCTGGTGCCCGGTGGGCACCGTTCAGGACCGACCGAGGCGGCAGCCGAGACCAGCCCCTGCCTTCCCCTACTTCAAAAAAAGGGGGGACGGATGTCCCCCTCTTGGGGTGCCACAGAGCTGGTCGCGGAGCCACCCAGCTTTGAAACACCGCCGCCGCTTCCGCCAAAGGGCGGCGGGCGCTTGGGGCGGGTTTCAGG
>ENA-OUPA01001170-OUPA01001170.1-human-gut-metagenome-genome-assembly--contig:-NODE-1170-length-11849-cov-5.8573_pt1 | contig 11849 bp, 6 predicted proteins | sample MGYA00237939_ERZ548770 | MGnify/ENA primary metagenome ERZ548770 (study PRJEB26490, sample SAMN05356877) | human gut metagenome | biome: terrestrial biome; feature: human-associated habitat; material...
CATCGGGGGGAAGCGCTACTACTTCAGCCCCGCGACGGGCAGGTCCCTGCGGTGGAGCCAGAAGATCGAGGGGTCCTGGTACTACTTCGACGGCCTCTCCCGCATGGTCGAGGGCTGGGTCACGTGGAACGCCGACGGCACCAAGAGCTACTTCGAGCCCGGCTCCGGGAAGGCGAGGGTCGGCTGGCAGACCATCGGGGGGAAGCGCTACTACTTCAGCCCCGCGACGGGCAGGTCCCTGCGGTGGCGACAACATATAGACGGATATCTCTTCTATTTCAACGGAGCCAGTGTCATGCAGTCCGGCTGGATCATCTGGAGTGAGGACGGGCGTAAGAGCTACTTCGAGCCAAGTACAGGCCGCGCGGCTTCCGGGTGGCAGACCATTGCTGGCAAACGATACTACTTTGACAGTACTACGGGAAAGGCGCTGGTTGGAACACATATTATCGATGGCGAGAAATATCTATTTGGCAACGACGCAGCTTTAATCAACGGGGACTCGACGATCGAGTACGAGCCCACAGGCGTCTCGCTTAACACCATGGCAAAGAAAGAACTAGATTCATGCCCGACCTCACTAGGATACACGCAATCCCAAATTACGAATTCCATGAACCCTTCCACCTACGCTACGAGCTCGCGCCAGTTTTACCAGTTCGCTCAGCTGAATAAAGGATATTCAGGACTGTTCTCCGCCGATCAGCTCAATGCATTCATCGCATCCACGGCCAAAGGTCGTTCGGGAGCGCTAATGGGCACGGGACAGTATTTCATCGACGCTGCTCGGCTATATGGCGTAAATGAAGTCTATCTCCTAGCCCACGCAATTGTCGAAAGCGGTTGGGGTACGTCCACACTGGCTAAAGGTTATGCTTACGATGGGAAAACCGCGGTAGCAGGCAAAGTATGGCCAAAAGGAACCTACTACAACTTCTACGGCATAGGCGCTTATGACTCTAGCCCGCTGTCGGGCGGTCGAGCAATGGCAATAAAGCAAGGGTGGTATAGTCGCGAGAAAGCCATCGCCGGCGCTGCGAGATGGATCGCTGATAACTATCTGAGCAACTCGCACGGGCAGAACACCCTCTATAAAATGCGCTGGAATTACATGTCTTTTTCGCGCTATGGCAAAATCGAGCATCAATATGCAACAGACCGGCAGTGGGCGACTACGATTGGCGGCGTTATGTCGGACATCTACACCTCGGTTGGTATCAATCAGAAGAAATCCACCCTTACGTTCCTTGTGCCGACCTACTTGTAAGGCCTCGCAACCGCGAGATAAAGAGGATGAGGATCGCCAACATGTTCCCCGACAGGAGTACTTCACTCGCGCGGTAACGGCCCGAGTGAAGTACGTATACGGCACTGAATGGGGGGTTCAAGAGACACTTAGAAGCGGCGATGACGGAGGCGCAATCGCACCGACGGCCAGTAACCACCTGATGAAATCACCGAGCATGTAATATTGCAGGTGAACTGTGCTGCATCTAGCCCTAGGCCGCCAATTGGTTATGATATGAAAGACACATTAGCCCAAGCGAAAGCATAACGAAATGGTATTCTCTAGCACTATATTTCTTTTCGCCTTCTTGCCGGCTTTTCTTGCCGTATATTTTCTCACACCAAGCCAATCCGCCAAGAACGTTGTCCTGCTGCTGTTCTCGCTCCTGTTCTACGCCTGGGGCGAGCCAGTGTATGTGTGGCTCATGGTGGCCTCCATCTGCTTCAACTGGCTGTTCGCCTTCATCATAGGCAAGTGCGGCGAGGGCAAGACGGCACCGAAGCGCTTCTGGCTCGTGGCGGCGCTCGCGGTCAATCTGCTCGTGCTCGGGTTCTACAAGTACCAGGGCTTTCTGGCCGAGAACGTGAACCGGGCGCTGGGCGAGGAGTTTATCGCCGAGCTGAACCTGGCGCTGCCCATCGGCATCTCGTTCTTCACCCTGCAGGCCATCACCTACGTGGTGGACGTCTACCGCGGCGAGGTGAAGGTGCAGAAGAACCCGCTGTACCTCGGCATGTACATCGCCATGTTCCCGCAGCTGGTGGCCGGCCCCATCGTGCGCTACGCCGACATCGAGCACGAGATCGACAACCGCCGAGCGACGCTGGAGGGCTTCGCCCAGGGCCTGCGGCTGTTCTGCGTGGGCCTGGGCAAGAAGGTGCTGCTCGCCAACACCGCCGGCGTGCTGGCCGACTCGCTTCTGCCCCGCGAGGCGGCCGAGATCGGCTTTATCGGCTGCTTCTCGGGCGTGGCTGCCTACACCTTCCAGATCTACTTTGACTTCTCCGGCTACTCGGACATGGCCATCGGCCTCGGCAAGATGATGGGCTTCGAGTACCCGCGCAACTTCAACTATCCCTATACGTCGAAGTCGGCCACGGAGTTCTGGCGCCGCTGGCACATGTCGCTCGGCGGCTTCTTCCGCGACTATGTGTACATCCCGCTTGGCGGCAACCGCGTGAGCACGCCGCGCTTCGTGCTGAACACCATGATCGTGTGGGGCCTGACGGGCATCTGGCACGGCGCCGCATGGAACTTCCTTCTGTGGGGCCTGTACTGGGGCGTGCTCATTCTGTTGGAGAAGTTCTTCGTCATGAAGGTGCTCGACCAGCTGCCGCGGTTCGTGAGCCACGTCTGGTGCATCGTGCTGTTCTTCTTCGGGTGGCTCCTGTTCGCCGTGACGGGGCTTTCGAACGTGGGGGAGTGGTTCTGCGCCATGTTCGGCGCCTACGGGTGGCTGGGTACCTCCACGCTGTGGGAGCTGCAGTCCTGGAGCTACGTGAGCCTCGTGCCCATCTTCGTCGTGGGGTCGCTGCCCTGGGCGCCGTGGCTGCGCAAGAAGATCCAGGCCTGGGCCGAGGGCGACCCGCATCGCGCCATCGTTGCCGCCCCGCAGAAGGGCAACACCGCCGTGCCGCCCTGCCAGGTGGCCTGCGAGGGCCCCGTGCCCGCCGGCCGCGCCCGCGCCGTGACCGCCGTGAACGTGCTCGCCGACGTGGCCCTCCTGGCCGTCTTCGTGCTGAGCTGCATGTCGGTGGTCTCCAGCTCGTACAACCCGTTTATCTACTTCCAGTTCTGATATTCAAATTGATTCAAATTGAAGCCCCTCTCGCGAAGGAAAAGGCCAGTGAAATCAAGAAATATAACCTTTGCGCTCGTTATCAGTTGTATACTTTCTTCTCCCGCCGTTTTATGGGTTTTTGAGCATGTCGATAGCATCGACATCCCATCTTGGCTATCGATCGAGGACGCTACCTATCTTTCAGGCGGTCGCACAGACGCAAACATCTCTGCTGTCGCTTCCCTTGGTGGGTTCTTCGAGAGCGATCTGCAGAAAGCCCTCGAAGATGAAATAGGTAACTATATTCCAGCCAAGGCTACTGCGCTGCTCACAAATGCGCAACTCCAGCGCAGTGCTATTGCGGCCTCGAACATCCTTTTCCAATGGGACTGTTATCCAACTTTTTACGGCTCCAACCTAGCAGTAGTTCCATCGGAGGGACGACTTGTCGAGCTGGCCCAAACGACCACAAAAGGCCTTGTAAAGTCCATACAGGATACAGCGGAGCGCCTTTCCGCCTTTAGTTTGAGCCATCCCGATGTCAATCTCTATGTATATCTAGGCCCGGATTCGCAAAACGTGAGTGGATCTCCAACAGGATCGCTAATGGCATCTCCCCTATCCTACAACGACATAGAATCCATGATGATGAAGAAGGAGGAGGAGTCTGCATTCCATTGGATCAGCGGAGCTGTGACTTATGACGAATTCCTACAAAACTGGTATAAGACCGATCACCACTGGAACATTCAGGGTGCCTTTCAAGCCTATCAACGCATTGCAACAGCCCTCGGCTTCGGCGATGATCTCCTCAACCCCTCAGCAGAAATAGTTTACGAGGATCCGATCTTCTTTGGCTCTTTTGCACGGCGAGGGTTGGACGAAGAACACAGCGACAAAATTACCGATTACACATTCGATAACTCACAGGCCTTTACGGTGGAAATCAGCGGGCAAAAAGCTACGGACCAATCCCTTGCCCATGCGCATGACTACGCAGAAGGCCAGTGGGACATAAACCCGTATGCCAATCGCTACGCCGAATACTATCACACGGATTACCCGTTGATAAAGATAACTAACAACAGCGAGGACGCAAAAGGAGAGCTTCTTATTGTTGGAGACTCATACTCGAATTCTATGGAACGCTTTCTAGCAGCGCACTACAAAACAACGTATGTCATCGACCCCCGCCATACGCCCGAAACGCTCGACGACTTCCTGTCCACCCATAAAGGAATTGACGACGTTGTATTCATTATGCGCAGCACAAATCTATTCTCTAAGGCAATGCTCAATTTTCTCGAAGAGCCAGCCTAGCATAAGAATTCGAGATTGCTCTCTTCTCGCCAAGAACACCCTAAGCTCTGTTCGCTTATTGCGCTAAGTATGCTATGAGGTTCTCGTACATCTCCATCAAACCCACCTTAGGCTCCCAACCTAGAGCCATTACGGCTGAAACGTCTAATGGCAAATGATGATCTGGCGGATAGGGAGCATTCCCATCGATCTCCAAGCGTACTCTAGCTGTAGGCGCAAATTGAGAAAGTACAGCATCCGCCATGCTGTATACAGAGGAATAGGTTGCGGGATTCGCGACATTGTAAGCCCTTCCCTTTTCACCCTGCAGCAGGATAGTCAATAATCCCCGCACCGCATCGGTCGTATATACGTACATGCGTGTGCTTTCACCAGCGGTTTTTAGAACAACGTCCCTTCCCGCCATTGCGCATTTCGCGATCATGGCAAAAATACGACTATCGTCTTTTGGGATCCCCGGCCCAAACGTTTGAGCCAGTCGAGCCACTTTTGCCGACACACTGTATTCCGAGGCATAAGCCACGCAATAGTGCTCGGCCATGCGCTTACCTTCCGGATAGCAACTACGAACAGCAAGCGGATCAACAAATCCAGCTTCGTGCTCACTTATCAGATGATCAAAACTGCCAGACGAATTACCATTTCCATAGACCTCCATGCTGGATACATATAAGAACGATCGCGCTTTGCAGCCACGAGCCGCTTCGAGCATATTGGCCGTACCCCTCACAATGCTATCGACGGTCTCCACGGGATGTGTGACAAAATAACTCGATGCAGTCGGACAGGCGGCATGCACTATATAATCGGCGGCACAAGCAGCCGGCGAGACGGTTGCAACATCGCCCTCAATAAATGACAACTCGCTATTCTCATCGCAATCGCCAAACAAAGACTTTGCCTTGCCTATGTCTCGCACGAGAAGCTTTACCGCAATTGAAGAAGAGCTAAGGCGGTTACGCTCCAAGAGAGCCCTAGTAAAAGCAGAACCAATTAGACCGGTTGCGCCCGTCACAAAAATCGTCGAACCCTCTAATTTGCTCCAATCGATAGCTGCATCCATCGCAACACTTCGCGCTTCCTGTCGTAGCATATGCATGACAGTATCCCCCCTAGAACTCACAATCCAAATATCTGAGAGTTTTCACGCGCATCCACAAACGCGCGAAAGATATAGAAATCGGACGGCGTAGTAATCTTTATATTATCCGGTGTGCCCTCCACAGTGTAAAGCTCGTGCCCGTAAAAACGCATCAGGCTGGCGGAGTCTATGAAATCAAGCATACCCTCAGACTCGGCGTGCTCGTGAGCCTCGCAAAGGTCGCCTAGTTTGAAGCATTGGGGAGCCTTGGCCATACGGCACGCTCCCCTGTCTATAACATTTACAACCCGTCCGTCCTCTTCCTGCACAACGGTCTCAATCGCAGGAGTTACGGTGATAGCATTTCCTTTGGCGGCTGCAGTTTTTATGCAATCAGTTATAGTTTGGGGATGAACCAACGGACGCACGCCATCATGTACGAGCACCGTGGCGCTTGGGCTAGCAATTCCCATCAGAGCGTTTAATCCATGACGAATTGAGGCTTGGCCAGTAACGCCCCCCGGTACGATATCTGCCACTTTTGTTATATCGTAATGGGCGATTTTTTTTCTAAGAAAAGGAATCCAATCCTCCAAGCAGACTACGACTATGGAGTCAATATCTGGATGGCTCTCGAATACTTCGATGGTGTACAAAATGATAGGCTTGCCATGCAGCTCCAGGAATTGCTTGGGGTGAGTCTTCGTATTCATACGCTGACCTGTACCGCCAGCAAAGATTAAGGCACAATTCATGAGTGTTACTTTCTATGTAAGGCTATCTTGACTACTTGGATTATCATGCAACTGCCAAACGACAGCAACCTCCCAAAACATTACAGCGTTGTTTCACCAAAACACAGACGAGAATCAATCCCGCAACCCGAAGACTCATCTACTCGAACGGCACCGGTTGATGGTTCTTGCTCAGCGCACCTCTTCTTCATCTGCAAGCATGTACCTTTTTCAGTTTTCTTACATTCGTTAGCATGCTTCATCCCTTAGCTTTACACTATAAAAGAGGCCGAAAGGCAGAGTCGGTTGCATCCCTAATGGCGACGGCATGCTCTTTCAGCGGGTCGCTGCATCCATCTGGGAACGCAAGAACGCAATCAATGCATCACTGGCGCTAGAACATCGAAGGAGCGGTATTCAATGGAGCCAAGCCACAATAGCGAACTTTCGTCAAAACTGCAGCTGGCCGATCAGCATTCTTGCGAGATCAACGACACTGGAACCTCTCTTGAAACGGCACTTGATGCCGCAAGGTGTCTCAAAGAGCACACTCTTCCTGATAAACGAAACCAAATCCTCAACGACCTACTTGACACGTGGGGCTTAAATGAAGGCTTGCAGGCTCTCGCAAAAACATACGGCGAGTATTATGGCGAACTCGCAAAGTATTTGCACATCCCGAGCGGGAAACCCGTGCTGCCGGGAGAAACCATTCTTACTTATTACCAGGCCTTAACGGGCGGAGGTATCGAAAACGTTCAGATGTGCCTTATCGAAATATGGCAGCAACTTGGATACCACGTCGCTATCGTACTAGAAGAGGAGCCAGATGAAGATGTCGCAAAGACACTTGACGTCCCTATTTATTTGCTGCCCGCCGCATCAGCGGCGAACTACAGCCAACGCGTCGTTGCATTTGAACGAATACTCGAAGAAACAGACGCTAGGGCAATCGTCTACCATAAATGGCTATGCCGTGTACTTCTTTGGGATCTAATCCTTTTGAAACGTCATGACATCACCTTCATCTGCCATACGCACGGTGTCTTTTCGCACAGCATACATAATGGCGATTTGTTCTTCCCCCATCTGGCCCCAACGTATTCTTTGTGCGATGCTCTAGTCACCCTCAGCTCCACGGATCGATACTTTTGGTCTCACTTCAATGACCATGTTTACGAAACCATCAATCCAACGGCGCTCGATCTTAGCGAAATGGAACCATCCGCCAATCCGAAAAAACACAATATTCTTTGGCTCGCCCGCATCTCTCCAGAAAAAGGGGCCGAGAATGCTCTCCTCATTTTTAAAATGGTGCTCGAGAGAATCCCAGACGCTACCTTGTATCTCGTTGGGACGGCGGCGAACGACGAATACCAACAAAAGATCGAGAAACAGATTTCTCTGCTGGGGATTGAAGATCATGTTATCCTGCCAGGATGGACGACCGATCAAGAAACATACTACCGCAACGCTGACGTATTCCTAGCAACCTCGACCGACGAAGGCTTCGCTTTGACCCTTGCCGAAAGCCGATACTATGGCGTGCCTTGCGTAATGTTCGACCTACCTTCCCTCACTCTTCAAGGAAAGCAACTAGGAATAGACAGCGTTCCCCAGGGTGATAACGCTGCTGCGTCAAATGCAATTGTCGATCTGCTTCTAAACGAAGACAAAAACGACGAATACCGTACTCTTGCCCAGAACGGCTACAAATCGCTATATGAGCACTTTAACTTCTCCCGTTTTTGGCTTGACATATTCAGGAGCATCGGCATCGCGCAGCCAGATAAAACCATCGGCAACGAAATTGACTTTTTTCACTCAATATACCAGGAGGCCACTTTCCATTACGAGTGCGGAATAAAGTCGAGGAACGAGCAGATCACCATATCAGCCGAGCGTGCTAAGCTAGCGGAAGCGAAGGCGAAAAAACTATCCGACCAAGAGCTTGCCCTAAGTCACGAAATCCAACAGCTCGAAAATGCCGGTTTGAGCAAAGATCGCCAAATCAACGATCTGAAAAACAAGCTGAAGGCAGAGAAGGACGCCAGGATCCGCATGAGGAATTCAGTCTCATGGAAAATCGGTCGCGCCATCACAAGAATCCCTCGTAAGATCAGACAGCATCTTTCCTTTTGAAGACTTCCCCTATTCGCTCACAATCTCATTAAACACACGCTCGCAGTTATTCTTGTCACTGAAAGCGAAAAAACTGTCAGCACGTTCGCGGTAAATTGGCGCCATCTCGCAATCATTTACCAATAACTCGCCAATAGCTTCAATGAGTTCATTTTGCTCACCGCATACGGGGCCAAATCCCTCTTCCTCGTAGCTGAAGTAATTATCTTTATACGAATGGCCTCCGTCGAACAAGTTGTCAAAGTGGTAATACAGAACAGGCTTTCTCATATAGGCAAAATCGAAAGAGATGCCAGAGTAGTCGGTAATCAGCAATGCGCCCTCGCTTAAAGCATTGTTGTAATTCGCCGAAGAAGCACTAACAGTTATTACATCATTACCATGAAAGCAATCGGCTTGCTTTTCGTAGTTCGGATGCACGTAGAATTCACCCGTATAACCAGTTTGTCGCATCAAATCCAAGAGACGCTCGTCGTTAATCAGATCATTGTAAGCGCGGCAATAGTCGCTATCCTCAAATCCATCAACATACTCCCTTTCACGCGTTCCGGGAATGATTTTACCAGCCAAAGAGGCACGCCATGTTGGCATAAAAAGCAGCTTTTTGCATGTTTTGCTCTTGTCGTACACATCATAGCGGCACATGCCATCTAAGCATATCTCCTCTTCGGTATACCCGTAAGAATCATCGAGAAGAGCTCGCCGCTCCATCTCTGTGCTAACGAAGAAACGGTGGATTGGCCGCACATGTCGGTTAAGTTGAGCAGACAAATCCCCTTGCAGCGTCCCATGCGAAAGATTGTAAAAATCGTACAGGTACATATCGGCAAAGTAATTCCCCTCATCCCCAAAAGGATTGGTAACAAGGGCATCGTGATGACCGGAGAAGATCTTTTGAGCAGACAGGAACTTGATGCGGTAGCGCAACGAACCGGGCTTGAGCACTGTGCCCAAAGACTTCAAACGCGAGTAGTCTGGGCTCGATTTTTTTTGCAGAAAGCATAGCTCGACTTTTTCAGCAAGTGGCTGCTTGCACGCATAAGAGTAGAGCGCTTCAGCACTATCTCCAGCTTTATATTCCCTATCGATAAATATCCATATCGGTTTTCTCTTGAACTGTTGGTAGGCTTTCGTTGTCAAGCGCAAGGCGCTAATTCGCATTTTGTCAAGACGACTTAACTTGGGGCTAGCAAATATACTCCTCAAAAGTCTGTATTCAGAAGAGGCATGGGCCCTCAACGTCTTTCGCACTATCTTGATTGTGTTCTGCTTCGGATGTCGTATTACCACGTCGCCCTGCACTGAATACGACTTTCCTATTGGAGCCCCTCCATATAAGGTGAATCGAATAGGCAGGGAAACGCCCGAGCCATTGCTAGCTTGCCAGGCAATAGTAACTGCCTTGCCAATTATATCCTGAAGGAGCAGCGAGAATGAAAAGCGATATGCCTTCAGAAACACTTCGCCGGTAATAAGGGCATGATCAAACGGGGGAAATGGTGCCAGCTCAAGCCCCATGCAGTCCTCATCGCCAATCCTAATCCGCAGATCCGCGCTTTCGTCAAAATATGTAACCCTCGTGACTCCGCTCAAAACCAATCGGTCTCCACGAACTTTCATGCTGTTAATCACGATGCAAGGGAATTTCTTCAGCGAAAAGAGACAGGATTCACCTTGCATCCAGTTGCCCGATTCGTCCCACGGTATGCATTGAAGACGCCTCTCTCCGTGCTTCAATTTCAGCAGGCAAACTCGTTTATCCATAGAAAGCCAAGGAGCAGCCCAGATGTCTTCAGCACTTATTTCCGACAGGAGTTCGGAAATCGCCTTATGCCAGGCCAAACGATCACTTTCTGTGAAATCATCCTCGCACCTTACGAAAACCTGCCAGCAAAGCTCATACAGTGCGAGAACAGCAATAAAGCGACAGACGATGCCGTATCTTTCATTCGACATGCGATAAAGAGACAGATATACGGAGTTGTTACTCTCATATCGCTGCTTCTTCACGCTTAGCGAGGCGGTATTGGCCGCGCGCATTTTTCTATAATGATATTCTGCGTCTGCGAGAATGCCGCAAGATCGTTTTTCAAGGAGAATGTCGTTCACGAAAAGAGTATCCTCTGCAAAATGCAAGCTCTCATCGAACATCCTCCCTCGCACAGACTCTGAAGTGAAGATGCAATTCCCTATCATAGGTTGAATAAAGTCGGGGCGCTCTTCTAGATCAACTACGCACGTCTTCTCGTATTTATAGTCAAGCGGATGCACCGTGGTAATATCTCCAAATTGAACAAGCCGGACCGAGAGTACGTCCACTTCCCCGGAGTGCACCTGAAAAAAAGCATGCGCCTTCTCGAAAACATCCAAATCCCAAATATCATCAGCATCGAAGAATGAAACATAGTCTCCAGCTATTTGTTGCAACCCTCGGTTTCTTGCCGATGATACCCCCTTGTTCTCTTGGTCGATATAGACAACATTCGTAGGATACTTTTGGGCAAGCGTCTTGCATATATCAGCCGAGGAATCAGCGCTTCCATCGTTAATCAATATAACTTGTATATTATCCTCAAACCCGATAGTCTGGTTCACCAGCGATTGAAACGCCTCTTCTAAATACTCTTCCTTGTTGTACACGGGCATCACAACACTGAATCTAAATTGCTTGTCAGACTGCATTTTCGACATCTAAATCCAACCTTTATTCTCTTTACGTGGAGAACTATGCTCCAATCTCACTTTAGTTCAGTCCATATTAACCCACTGTGCAGAACGCTTTCATAGTGCCTGATTGTTTCCAAATTAAAAGCAGCTCCCATCGAGCTCTTAGAAAATACCCATCGAAAATACAGCCTCGGCATTTTTATACAATCAAACAATCCAGTCTGGGAAAACATCAAGCAAGCGGCGCGGGGGCGCGAAACGCTCTTTACCGTAATCCATCGAAATTGTTAAGTCTTTTTTTAGCCATCCCGAAATCTCTTCGCAGAAGAAGTCATGATATCTGGCAGCCCATTGGTACTTTCTATACACATAGGACTTGCTTACAGTAGCGACAAGATTACGTTCAATAGCCTCCCTATGATTCGTTATGTATCCTTCGATATCCTCACGACAGCGATCGCTATCGCCGCTGAAAACCCCGAACACGCTATAAAGGTAATTGATGAAAATTGAACCATCTGCGTCTACCGCAAATAGTTGGTCTAAGGGACAAGCTTCTTCGATGTAATAGCTGCAGCTTTTCTTCACCTCCGCTACTGCATCCTCCGCGAGAACGATACGCGGATAAATAGCTTGACGCTCTTCCGTCTCATATGCGTCTAGAAAAGCTTTGCCAGACTGAACATACTCATCGAAGTACGCCTCGCCAACAGCAACCCCGCCACGAACGAAGTAATCAAACTGGCTCATCGTCAGCTGATACAACGCCAAATACCAGCATGTGTGTTTGGCAATAGAAATATCGACACTTTGGCCTGACTGGAGTCGACACTTCGG
>ENA-OUPA01001171-OUPA01001171.1-human-gut-metagenome-genome-assembly--contig:-NODE-1171-length-11837-cov-6.25547_pt1 | contig 11837 bp, 11 predicted proteins | sample MGYA00237939_ERZ548770 | MGnify/ENA primary metagenome ERZ548770 (study PRJEB26490, sample SAMN05356877) | human gut metagenome | biome: terrestrial biome; feature: human-associated habitat; material...
CCCCGACAATCGTGAGATCAAGGACTATTTTACTGCACTGGAGCGCAGCTTAAAGAATAGTCTGGAAAACATCATTGAAAAGCGCAAAGGGCTTTTAGAGAGCTTCGGCCTGGGATTTGCTGCAGGGGCTCTGGCAAGCCTCACAACAACCCTGTGCAACATTTTCTTTGAAATCGACGAGAAAACCATACGCAATTTACGGCAGGTATATGCAGCCGTTGCTCAGGCGGCAAATGTGCTGCTGTTTAACCCCAACGATCTGTTACTGGGTGATCGCATTGAAGCGGCAACTGTTATCCTTGGAACAGGAGCCAGCGTTTTGGCCGGCACAAAAGTTGGCGACATAATTGCAAAAACGCCTATCGGCGCTGATGCAGCAGTCGGTGCTCCGATTCGGATATTTTGCTCGACCATGGTAAGCGGACTGATTTCCTGCACCTTGCTGCTCGTGCTGGATCGCAGCAAATTCATGAACAAAGCCATTACAGCCCTGAACATATATCTGACGGAAGACCAGAGCTTCCGCCAGATTGCATACGATTTTGAAACATTCGCGGCACAGATCGCCGCCGTCGATGTTGCGCAATTCCGCGCTGACGCCGAAAACTACCAGAACATTGCCGATGAAATCTACATGGCAGAGGATGATGAAGAATTGGATGGCATTCTCATGGCTTCCTTTGAGACGCTGTCAATTCCCGTTCCATGGGATGGCGATTTCGATGCGTTCATGGCAAACCCCGGCAACAAGCTTAATTTCGGTGAGCGCCAACAGTGAAAAGGGAGTGTAGCGATGGGATTGCTCAAAAAGCTGTTTGATTGGCTTGGTAAATTCTTTGGTTCCAAAGTAGGAAAAATAATCGCTAAAATCATGATGGGTGTTGGCATAGGCGCCGGAGCAGGTGCAGGCGTTGAAATTGGGATAGCCCATAAAAGGAATAAGCGTGCAGAGCGAATAAAAGCCGATGCCATAAAAAAGCATGACGAAGGCCGTATAAAAGTTGAACGCACATTGGCTGATTTGGGCGAAATAAAACTGGCGATATATAGAACTTTCGGAGAGCTGGCAGATGCTATTGCACGTATTCAGCAGCGCCCCGATTACGAACTGGCTGTCGACGGGGTTGCTCTTCCGAGCTTCGTACCTGCAGAATTCAAACAGCTGTCAATGGAAATTGAGACCGTAGTCGGCGGTTTGGGTGGTATGACGGCTGGCAGCTTGGTTGGTGTGGCTGCGATGGGCACCGGAACAATTCTTGCACTCGCTCCTGGAGCGCTTCTAAGCGGCGTTGTGCTTTGCGCCATGGGTGCCAAGATGCTCCAGCGGTCTGCCGAAAACGTGAAGATGGCAAAGCAGATTGCGCGTGATGTCGAAGCGATCCTCGCATACTACAAAGAATTGGATAAAACCGCAAAGCGGTTCTATAAATCCTTTTTGAAAGTGCAAGAACCGTATTTTAAGCACATCCACAAAGTGCAGAAAATCACTGCCAGGAAAACTGACTGGGAGAAATTCTCTAAGGCCGAACGACTGGCCGTGAAGAACGCAATCGCATTTGCACAACTGCTGAACCATATGTGTTCCGTTCAATTGGTTTTGGAGGCCGCAAAACCCAATACGCTCAAAAAGGTAAATACCCCGGAAGTAGATCGCGCGATCGCGGATGCGGACAATGTGCGTAAGCAGATGAAGAAAGAAATTGCGGCATAAGCAAAACGAGGAAGTAAAGATCTGTGATATCAAACCGAAAACGATGGTGCGCAATGCTGCTTGCCCTGTTGATTCTGGGGGCCTGTGCCTGCGGCCATCCGCAGGCAGTGCCATCACCGACGGAATCTGCGGCGCCGGCTTCGGAAGCGGAGCACAAATGCGTCGTGATCGACGCCGGCCATCAGCGCCAGGGTGATCCCAAGCAGGAGCCCATTGGTCCCGGCGCTTCGGAGACCAAGCCCTGTGTTTCCGATGGGACATCCGGCCGCTTTACCGGCAGCCCGGAGTATGAACTGAATCTCGCTGTGGCGCTGAAACTGCAGGAACTTCTGGAGCGGCGCGGCTACCGCGTCGTCATGACACGCACCGACAACGATGTGAACCTTTCCAACCGTGCGCGCGCGGAGCTCGCCGCGCGTGAGGGTGGAGATATCTTTGTCCGCATCCACGCCAACGGGTCGGAAGATCCAGCCGCTCACGGCGCCATGACGATCTGCATGACACCGGGCAGCCCGTTTAATGCGTCACTCTATCCGCAGAGTCACGCGCTCTCGGAGGCGGTCCTCGACTGTCTCACGGAAGCGACCGGCTGCGCCAGAGAGCGAGTCTGGGAAACCACTACCATGGCGGGGATCAACTGGAGCACCATTCCCGTAACGATCGTAGAGATGGGATACATGACCAACGAGCAGGAGGACTACCTCCTCGCCGACGATGATTATCGCGGCAAGATCGCCCTCGGGATCGCGGATGGGATCGACCGATATTTCGCCGGACAGGCAGAGCAGCTCTCCGCCGCACCGGCGACAGACGAGGCGCTCCAGCAGCTTCTCAGCGAATTCGTGTCCGGCCGCGGCGACACGTGGGATATCTACGCCGCCTCTTTGACGAGCGGCGCGTCGGCGAGCGCGTCCGTCAACCTTCCGGCCGACGGATGCATGGTCTCCGCCAGCCTGATCAAGCTCTTCATTGCGGGCGCCGTATACCAGGCGATCGATCAGGGTGCACTCCGCTATGAGGAGGCGTCCGGCAGCATCCGATCCATGATCACCGCGAGCGACAACAGCGCGGCCAACCGGCTGGTTCAGCTCCTCGGCGCAGGCGATGCCGCCGCCGGAATGGAGCGGGTCAACACCTTTGCGCAGAGCATCGGCTGCACCCACACGCGCCAGAATCGCCTGATGCTGGAATCCAACGGTCTGGAGAATTACACCTCTGCCACAGACTGTGCGACCGCGCTGTGTATGATCTATGCGGGGACCTACGTTTGCCAGCGCTGGAGTGAGGAGCTGCTGCAGCTTCTTTTACAGCAGACCGTGAACAACCGACTGCCGCAGGGTGTGCCGTCCGGCACGGCCATAGCGCACAAAACGGGAGATTTGCAGAATCTCAGTTGCGGAGATGTCGGCATCGTCTATGGACCTTCCGGCGCATATCTGCTTTGCATAATCAATAACCATTCCCCCAACGACAGAAAAACGGTCTCCGATTTTGTTGCATTGTCAAGCCGTGTATATCAATTTTTTAATCCTTAACGGGCAGCATACGCTATAAAATGTAAAAACTGCGGTGCTGCCTCAGTTGGCGTCCCGGGGCTGATTGTCCCATGAACCGCGGGCGGCAAGCCCTTTCACTTTGTCTTGATACGACGGTTATTGCAGCAATCTGGATACGCTATGCATTCCCGCTTGGGTACCGTCAAGAATTCTGCGCATGCCGAAAAAAGCAAGACCGTTTCCGACGATGCCGGAACGTTCTTGCTTTTTTTGATATTCGGCTCAGCACCAAAGGCAAGATCCCCTCTGTTTTGGCATCACAGAGGGGATCTCTTAAAAAATGAAAGAAGGGAGAGAAGAAGTTAATCTATATCATACTTGCTGATATCGACGTCCTGAAAGCTCACGAGCGTATAGGATTCCGGCTTCGGCACGGGATACGTACAGTCGAAGCCCATCTTTGCCGCAAGGTTGTCCTTGACGACGGGGTTCAGCTCATGTCCGAACGCCCCGGGAATGATGATGATATCCTTCGCCGGATCGCAGCGCGTAACCATCGCGCGCTCGACCTGTTCGGGGTCATATATATCGATATCACTGTTGACGGCGGTGACCATTTGCAGATCGGGGAACGCCGCAAACGCTGCAAGGATCGCGTTTTTCGCCATGCCATTGTTGGGCGGGTCGATCTGGAGGATGACATGATAGTGGCTGCCGCCGGGCGTCATGTACACTTTCTTCAGCCCCGGCACCTGTTTGCTGATCGTCTGGAACAGATTCGACTCCACACTCAGCCCCTGACCGATCCAGACCTCGCGGCCGGGATGCAGCATATGGATCACGGGGTCGGTCTGCATGGTGATTGCTTTGACATGCACGACCCAGCGATCATCGCGGGTAGCATAGTAGCCGCTGACCTCGCCGAACGGGCCTTCCGGTTCGCGTACATACGGGAGGATCTCGGCTTCCATGATCATCTGTGCATCCGCAAGTCCCTCGACGGAAACCGTTTTGCTGCGGCACAGCCGTGCCGGCTCGCCCAGCAGATAGGACGCGACCGCAAGCTCATCCACATCGATGGGAGCAGCGGAGCTCGGCGTGGTCGCCGCGACGAAATATGCCGGATGCAGACCGTTGTTGATGGTGATCTCCAGCGGCTCGCCCTTCGCCTCCGCACGCTCATAATAATTTCTCAGATGCCGTCCCATGTCCATCAGCAGGCCAAGGCGGTCCTTGCCTGTGACCATCAGACGGTGGATCGACGTGTTTCGGACGCCGGTGTCCGGGTCCTTGGCGACGATGATACAGTTGGAAAAATAGGGGCCGCCGTCTTTGAGCGCATGCGTCGGCACCGGGATGCGCCCGAGATCGACCTCGGGCATCGTGACCTGCTGCGCAGGCGCATCGTCAACGACGACGGGCGCCACGGGGTTTTGATGCAGCGAGCCGACAGCCGCGGCAAACAGAGCCGGAAGCGCATCCACGCTGCGGTCAAAAATCGCGGCAACGTTCTCACGGTTCCACCACATGCCAGTGGATACCGGATAATCATAGCCCTTCACGTGCTCGAACATGACCGCCTTGCCGCCGTCGAGCTTCGCAGCTACGCCGGACAGCTCATGCACCGCATCCACTTCGGTGTGCACATACGCGAGCCTGCCGGCCGCGTCCATTTTTTTGAGGCAATCTTTCAGATCCATTCTTATTGGTCCTCCTTTGAAAGATGGTCGCCGCGCCAGCTCTGAAATCCGGGCAGCACAATGCCAAACTGCATAAGCGCCTTGCCGAGCGCATGGTTTACCATGTCGTCCACGCTTTTGCTGCCGTTATAAAAGGTCAGCATTGGCGGAACGATGACGCACCCGGCCTCCGCCGCGAGGCTCATATTGCGCAGATGGATCCGGCTGAGCGGCATTTCGCGCGGCATCAGGACCACCTTGCGGCACTCCTTGATGCATACGTCCGCCGCACGGATCAGCAGCGAGTCGGAATAACCGTTTGCAATGGCAGAGAGTGTTTTCATGCTGCACGGCGCGACGATCATGCCGTCGGTATAAAACGATCCGCTGGATATCGCCGCCGCCAGATCCTCCGGCGGATAGCAGACATCGGCCAGTGTCTCCGCCGCCGCGCGGTCCATGCCAAGCTCGAGTCGGAGGTTCGTGTCTGCATTGCGGCTCATAACCAGGTGGGTCTCCACATCGGGTATCTCCCGAAGCAGCTCCAGAAGTCTGACACCGATCTGCACGCCGTCTGCGGCGCTGATACCAACGATGATTTTCTTCATGTCAGAACGCAAGCTCCATCTTTTCCGGCCGGAACAGCCGCTCGTCCATGCGCTTGAGCTCGGGGGAGATCTCGGGTACGAAGCCCATCTGGTCAAGGATGTCCTTCTGGAGGTCAACGCCGGGCGCGATCTCGGTGAGGATCATCCTGCGGTCGACCAGACGGAACACCGCGCGCTCGGTTATGAACAGGACCTCCTGATGGGTATCCTGCGCAAACTGCGAGGAGAAGGTGATATGGTCGCACTTTGGGATAAACTTGCCGGGCTTCCCATCGCGGCGGATAACCAGCTTGCCATCCTCGACGCCAATGTCGCACTTTCCGGAGTTGAAGGCAAATGCAAAGCAGATCTTCGGGGTGTTCTGCGAGATGTTGACAAAGCCGCCGGGGCCGACGCAGCGGCCGGAGAACTTGGAAACATTGACGTTGCCGGTCGCGTCCACTTCTGCGCAGCCGAGCACGGTCATGTCAAGGCCGCCGCCATCGTAGAGACTGAATGTATCCGCAGAGCGGGAAATGGAGTCCGGATTCACGGCCGCGCCGAACAGCGGACCATCCAGCGGCACGCCGCCAAAAACGCCCGTCTCAAGCGAGAGCGTGACATCCCGGCTGAGGCCTTCCTCGTTCGCGACGTTCGCAACGCTGGCGGGAATGCCGATGCCAAGATTCACAAGCGCGCCCTGTTTGAGCTCCATGGCAGCTCTTCTGGCAATGATCTTCTTATAGCCAAAGGGCAGCGGCGCAACATCGCCCGCGAGCCCGCGGATATCGCCAACCATCTCGGGATGATACGCAAGCGCAACGTTGTTCTCGCCCTCAGCCTTCACGATATAGTCCACACAGGACTTGTGGATCAGCACGTGCCGCGGGTCAAGCGCGCCCGCCTCGCAGATGGAGTTGACCTCTACGATGACGATGCCGCCATTGTTGTGCACTGCCAGCGCCAGCTCCAGCAAATCGCCGTGAACCGGCTCGTTCTGGAGGGAGATGTTGCCCTCGGTATCCGCATAGCTCGCATGAAGGATGCAGGCATCAATGTGGAATGCTTTGTAGAAAAGGTAGTCCTTCCCGGAAACGTGGATAAGCTCCACCATCTCTCTGCCGTCGGCCTTTGCAAGCTCGTTCATCTTGCAGCCGTCCTGACGGGGATCGGCATAGGTGTTGAGACCGACGTGGGTAATGATGCCGGGGCGCTTGCTGCCGATGGCGTTCAGAAGCTGGCCGTACACGCCGAGCGGCATGGAGAACGCGGCAATTTTGTTTTCACTGCACGCCCTGCCGATCGCCGGGGACATGCGCAGATGGGAGGCGATCAGCGTCTTGATGATGCCCTCGTCCTTGATTTTGGACAGTCCGCAGCCATCCTCAACGAAATCGCCGGGCGCAACGCCGGAAACGATCGTCAGGTCGCGCGGGGTGTTTTGCTCTTTGAACTTGCGGCTCATCGCCTCCATCACATAGTCCGGAGACGCAAAAGCACCGAAGCCGCTGACGCCAAGCGTCATTCCGTCCTGAATCAGGTCGGCAGCTTCAGCAGCTGTAATTATCTTTGCCATTTTTAACCTCCTGCTGTTAGCAAATCAGGCGCAAGCTGCTTTCAGCGGCAGCCTGCGCCCATGGGATGCTGTTTTTATACGATGTCGATCTCGGAAAGCTTGAGCAGCGTATCATAGCGCGCCTTCGCGTCGCTGATAATGCGCTCGGTAAGCTCGTCCGTAAGGCGATCGAAGCGGTGCTGGCTGTGCAGATACTCAGGGATCGCGTCAAAATCCGTGGGCTTGCGGTTGATGGTGATCTTGCCGCCTTCACGCTCCCAGAGCAGCCACATGCCGCTCTTGATGGCCTTTTTTGCGATCTGAATGGTCTGATCGGTCGGGAACTTCCAACCGGAGGGGCAGGGGCTCATGACGTGGATGAAGCACGGGCCATCCTTCGTCGCGGCCTTTGCGACCTTGCGCTTGAAGTCCTTGATGTCGCCAACGGATGCGGTGGCCTGATATGCCAGGGGCGTGTGCAGGAGCATGAAGTCGATGTTCTTGCTGACTTCCTTCTTGCCGGTCGGCGTGGTTTTGGTGGTCGCACCAAGGGTAGTCGCGCTGGAACGCTGTCCGCCGGTGTTCATATATGCCTCGTTGTTGCAGCAGATATAGATCGCCTTGTGGCCGCGCTCGATCGCGCCGGACAGTGCCTGGAAGCCGATATCAAAGGTGCCGCCATCGCCGGCGTAACCCATGACGTTGACGTCGTTCTTGCCCTGGATCTTCAGCGCCTCGGACACGCCGGAGGCAAAAGCAGGCAGGCTCATCAGAACGGTCTGCACGCAGGGGATGCCCCAGCCGGTCTCATCGCCGTTGCCGGTGATGATCGCCGAGCAGCTCGGCGGCGTCATGGTGATGGTCTTGGGGCCGAGCACCTCCAGAGCGGATCTCGCGATGAGCTCCATCGCGCAGCCCTGGCAGGTAGTCATTCCTTTACTTACGAGATCAAGTTCAGGCATTGTACACTACCTCCTCTTCCTTGAGATCAATCCAGATCGGCGCCTCGCAGGGTTCCTGCTTTGCGCCCAGCTCCTCTGCCTTGTCGATGACGTTCTCGACCGTCTGCTCCCAGATGTCGCGTCCGCCGAGGCCGGCGACGAAGCTGTATGCGTTTGCCTTGATGCCGCCGTAATTCATGGCAGCGAGCACTTCCTCATAGAGCGGGCCAAAGCTGCCCATTGCGGAAACGCGGTCGATGACGGCGATGTTCTTTGCGCCCTTGAGTGCTTCAGCAACTTCTTTCGTCGGGAAGGGACGGAATGCGACCACGCGGCAGATGCCGACCTTGCGGCCCGCTGCGCGCATTTCCTTGACGACGTGCTTCACGGTGCCGGACATGGAGCCCATGCAAAGGACGACCGTGTCTGCGCCCTCAACGTGGTCGCACATGATGCGGCCGTACTTTCTGCCGAACAGCTCGCCGAACTCCTCAAAACGCTCGTCCATCACGCCTGCGGCGGCGCGCATGCCGAGATCCTGAGAGCGCTTGATCTCCGTGAAGATCGCGGGGGAGGTCAGGTTGTTCATGGCATAGGGCAGATCGGTATCCAGGTGTGCGTTCACGGGCTTGAATTCCTTCACGAAGCGCTCTGCCTCCTCCTCGGTCGGGACGTTGACAGGCTCGGTCAGGTGCGAGCAGAAAAAGCCGTCGATGTCGACCATGGTCGGGATGAGCACGCGCTCGTCCTCGCTGACGCGGTAGGCGATCATCGTGAAGTCAAGCGCCTCCTGGGGATCCTTTGCAAAGATCTGGATCCAGCCCTGATCGCGCTGCGTCATGATATCGGAGTGGTCGCACCAGAGTGCCATGGGGCCGGGGATGGCGCGGCTGACGACCGCCATGACCGCGGGCAGTCTGGATGCGGAGCAAGTGCCGGTCAGCTCGTGCATAAGCGCCAGACCGTGGGACGCGCTGGCGGTGAAGGTGCGCACGCCGGTGGAGGCGGCGCCGACCACAGCGCTGATCGCGGAGTGCTCAGACTCGGCAGTGATATAAGTTGCTGCATACTCCTTCTTGTCGATCAGAGACGCAATGGTCTCGACGATCGGCGTCTGCGGCGTGATCGGATACGCGGCGACGAGCTGAACCTTGGAGCGCATAACGCCATGGGCAATAGCGGCGTTGCCGTCAAGAGCCTTGATAACACCCATAATTATTTGCCCTCCTTTACGCAGTCAGCTTCCAGCACAAAATCGATGGCCTTTTTCGGGCACTCGGCGGTGCAGATGCCGCAGCCCTTGCAGTATGTATAATCAATGACCATCTTGTTGTCGATTTTTTCAATAACGCCGCACGGGCAGTATTCCGCGCAGATGCCGCACTTAACGCAGTCGTCGTGGCGGATGACCGGACGATGATAGCGCCAGGTGCCGGTGGGCACATCGGAGATCTTCACGGACATGGGGCCAATCAGCCGAGGCATGCCCTCAAGCATTTTCATACGCTGCTGCACAAGCTTTTGCATTATTTTCACCAGCCTTTCCCGGAATTTTGATCTTGACCGCCTGCAGAAGGCTGTCAATGGAGACACAGCCCGTCGCCTTTACCAGCGCACCGAGCATTGCCACATTGGGCGGAACCTCGCCGAGGATCTCATGCGTCAGCTTGTCCGCGTCAATGTTGCAGACCTTGGCAAAAACGTCCTCGTACACTGGCACGGGAGAGTTGACGACGAGGGTGCATCCGGGGCGGATGCCCTCCGTGATATCAATGCCGACCTCTGCGAGACTGGTGTCAAAGCAGATGACGCAGTTCGGGCGATAGACATAGCTCTTCACCTCGATGGGCTCATCAGAGATGCGGCCGTAGGTGTGGATCGGAGCGCCCTTGCGTTCCTGGCCATACGAGGGGATCGCCTGAGCGAACTTACCCTCAATAATTGCGGCGTTGGTCAGGATCTTGGCCGCAGTGACTGCGCCCTGACCGCCGCGGGAATAGAATCTGAATTCCCACATAATAGCAATTCCTCCTTTAGTCGTGGATGCCTTGGATCTTATTCTGAATATCTTGCAAGATAGGCAGTCGTCTTGTACTGGTGTACGAGGAGTTCAAAATGCACGCCTCTGACGCCGTCTATCGTGTATATATTGTCTTCCAGATATTTTGACACCTTGTCAACGCTGTCGATATATGCATGCACATGCAGCCCGGTAGAGCCGGTGTGCTGGGAGACGATCGCGATCTCTTTGAGCTTCATGAGTTCCTTGGCGACATCGTTGATCTTCATCGGCTCCACTTCGATGTCCATGAAGACACTCGCGAACTTCTCATAGGCCTTTGCGTCGATGATCGCCGTGAAGCCGCGGATAATGCCGCTGTCCTGCATATTCTTGATGCGCTCGCGCACGGCCGAGCGCGACAGATTCACCTGATCCGCCAGATCCGAGAACGTGATCCTTCCGTCCTTCTGGAGGATGTCCAGTATCCTGTAATCCGCTTCGTCAAGTATCGCCATATCTGTTTGTCCCTTCACTTTTTATTTCCTACGCCGGGCGGTTGAACCGCCCGGCGCAAGGATCGTTTAGAGAATGCTGTCAGCCGAGCGCGCCAGTAGCGCCGATAACTGCAGTCCAGAGCGAGGAAACAAGGATGTAGCCAATGGTGATGAGAATGCCGGAGCTCATCATGTCCTTGATCTTCCAGTAACCGCCGGAGTAGGTGGTAAAGCAGGTCGGATCGATCGGGACGAGCAGCAGCATGCTGGTGGACATGCAGACGGGCAGGCAGACAACGATCGGATTGAGGCCGAGGTTGACAGCCAGCGCGCCGACAACGGGCAGGCAAAGCCCGGCCAGAGAGACGCCCTGAGGCATCGGATAATGGCCAACGGCCATCATGACATTGATCACAAGAAGCAGCACGACAAGGCCCATACCTGCGACCTTGGACAGGAAGAGGTTCGAGAGAATGCCGCTGAGCCAGGCGCCGGTGCCGAGGTTTGCAACAACGGTTGCAAGCGCAGTGGCAGCGCCGCAGATCAGGAACGCAGACCAGTCGATCTTGGTGCTGGCCTCTTTCCAGTTGACCAGGTTCATGCCGGGCAGGGACATGATAAAGATGCCGCCCCATGCAGTCATGTACATATCAATACCGGTCTGCTTGGGGATGAACCACAGCACGACCATGATCGCAAAAACGATCGTAAACTTCAGCTCGTCGCCCTTGAGCGGCCCCACATTCTTGCGATCCTCTTTCAGGGAGTCAAGACCTTTCACAACATCGATCTCGGGCTTGTACAGCCAGCAGAGAATGAGCCATGCAAGCACGATGCTGACCAATGCCACCGGCACGCCGATGAGGGACCACTGGCCAAAGCTGATCTCAACGTCGCAGATGTTCTTGAGCAGGGACATGGTCACGGCATTCATGCCGCTGCCTGCAGGCGTGCCGATGCCGCCGATGGCAGCGCCGACAGGAATGCCAAGCATGATGGCCTTGCCGAATTTGGACTTGCCCGGCTCGCAGCCGTTCTGCTCAAGGATGGGCGCGCACAGTCCGAAGAACACCAGCGCGGTGGGAATGTCCGCCAGGAACATGGAGACAATGCAGGTGCCCATCATGACTGCCAGCAGCACCGCCTTGGCCTTGTTGCCAAACATCGGCAAAATGTAAAGTGAAATTCTGTGGCCCAGGCCAACCTTGGTAAAGATCTGGCCGATGATCATCGCCGCCAGCAGGAAGAACGGGCCGGTAGAAGCGAAGTTTGCGAGGATGTTGGCCTCTTTTTCAAAGCCGACCCATGCGCCGAAAAACAGCACAAACACTGCCGTAACGGCCATGGAGTTGGTAAAGTTTTTGTCCATAAC
>ENA-OUPA01001174-OUPA01001174.1-human-gut-metagenome-genome-assembly--contig:-NODE-1174-length-11824-cov-2.9802_pt1 | contig 11824 bp, 8 predicted proteins | sample MGYA00237939_ERZ548770 | MGnify/ENA primary metagenome ERZ548770 (study PRJEB26490, sample SAMN05356877) | human gut metagenome | biome: terrestrial biome; feature: human-associated habitat; material...
CGTAAAATGTTTATAAAACTTTTTTATTATACCATTTTTTTTCATAAAAGTCAAAAATGCCTAAAATTTAGACGATATTTCTAAAAAAAGAGTGAATAAATTGTGAAAAATGCATTATCAGCTTAGAACACTTTTCTTTTGAGGCTGAATCTGTTATTATAAACAGGGTAAATGCAGATGACAGATGTGGAAATATATCTGTTATAATTGCAAAAGATATTGAAAAACCATTGAGTTATCGTATAGGAGGTAACCATGAAGAAAAAAGGTTTTGTCATCGGAGGGCTGATTATTCTTGCTGGAGCAGCTGGTGCCGGTGGCTGGTATTACTATAAAGAAAATTATGGGGATTCTGCAGCGGCTTCTGGTGAAGTTGCATATGTGACTAAGATCAGCACTCTTCTTGGAGAAGATTCCGGAGTGCTGAACCGGTTCGCAGGCGTGGTAGAACCTCAGGAGACGGTAAAGGTAAATATTGAGAACAATCGGACTGTTACCGAAGTAAAGGTGAAGGTTGGAGATGAGGTAAAGAAGGGACAGTTGCTTTTTGAATACGACCTGAGCAGTATCCAGGACAGCCTGAAGGAAGCGCAGCTGGCTCTTGACCGGTTGAAGAATGAAGCCCTCAGCCTTAATCAACAAATTTCCACTCTTGAGAAAGAGAAAAAGAAAGCCAATAAGAACAGCCAGCTTTCTTATACCATTGAGATTGAGACGAATAAGATGAATCTGAAGAAGAACGAATATGACCAGGTGAGCAAGCAGGCAGAGATTGATAAGCTGCAGGCAGCTACCACCAATACAGAAGTACGAAGCGAAATCGACGGAGTCATCCAGAAAATTGATACCAGTAAGCTGGGAAGCGATGATGGAGATACTCTGGATGACAGCATGGGAGCTGATTCCGGAAGTGATTCTTCTGATAATTCTTTTATCACTATTCTCAGTACAGGTGCTTACCGTATTAAGGGGCAGGTAAATGAGCAGAACCGTAATACGGTTGTTCCAGGCTCAGCAGTTATTGTGCGTTCCAGAGTTGATGAGAATCAGATCTGGCATGGCACTATGGGGGCTGTGGACGAGCAGAATTCTACGAACAGCAGTAGCAGTAATTCCTATTTTGGAATGTCCAGCGGTGATGATACTACAAGTTCCAGTACCTATCCTTTCTATGTGACACTGGATTCCTCAGAGGGGTTAATGCTGGGTCAGCATGTATACATAGAGATGGACGAAGGACAGGAAGACCAGAAGACAGGCATCTGGCTGGGAGACTACTATATTGTAGATGCGGATACAGAAAACCCATATGTGTGGGCTGTAGATTCCAAGGGAAGGCTGGAGAAGCGCTCCGTTGTTCTTGGACAGCATGATGATGATCTTTCAGAATATGAGATCGCAGATGGCCTTACAGAAGATGACAGTATTGCGTTCCCATCAGACAGCCTGGCAGAGGGAATGCGGACAAAGGACGTATCTGAGATGACAGATGAGGAGCTGGAGGCTGTTGATATGGAAAGTAATCTGGATGGCAGTGAGTACTCAGACGGGGATACCATGGAGCCTATGGATGGAGACTATTCCAGTGCGGACTTTGAGACAGGTGTTTCTGATGAAAGCATGGATGCAGCCATTGATGGTGATTATACAGACTTTTCAGAAGATTTCTCAGATGAAGATTTTACAGAGGATGATTCAGAAGATTTTACTGATGAGAGCATTGATGAGCCTGGACAGTATGGTTCTGATGATACGGAGGCCGCAGGATGATACTTGAACTGAAGGGGATTTATAAAGATTACCAGCAGGGAAAAATGATTGTCCCCGTATTGAAGGACGTAAACTTTTCCATGGAAGAGGGCGAATATGTAGCCATCATGGGCCCTTCTGGTTCTGGTAAATCTACATTGATGAATATAATCGGTTGTCTGGATCAGGCAACCAAGGGAACTTTTTTCCTGGATGGGCAGGACATCAGCAAATGTTCTGAGAATGAGATGTCAGATATCCGTCTGAACAAGATTGGATTTGTATTTCAGAGTTTTCATCTTCTTCCGAGGCAGTCTGCTATTTCCAATGTGGAAATGCCGCTGAACTATGCTCATGTGCCGAAGAAGGAGCGACGCGAGCGCGCTTTTGCAGCACTTGACCGGGTGGGGCTTGCAGACCGTGTGGATTTCAGACCCAATCAGCTCTCAGGGGGACAGATGCAGCGAGTTGCCATCGCCCGTGCCATTGTAAATAATCCAAGACTTCTTTTGGCTGATGAGCCTACTGGTGCACTGGACAGTAAGTCTGGCAGACAGGTTATGGAGCTTTTCCAGAAGCTGAATGATGAAGGTGTTTCTGTTCTTATGATCACTCATGATCCGGATATTGCAGCACATGCCAAGCGGGTAGTTATGATCCGTGACGGTGAGCTTCAGGAAAAGAGGTGATCCTATGGGAAAAGCGAAGAAAATTATAATAGGTGTGGTAGTCACAGCCCTTGTAGGAACCGGTATTGGCGGCGGACTGCTGTATGTACGGAAAGGAAGCCAGAAGGAAGTGCTGGTGGCAAGCGTCAGTGATCTGGCAGGTGAGAGATATGATTCCGATGCTACATTGAGTGGAACTGTATATGCCAATGCAACACAGAGGATTTCCGTAGAGAAAGACATGATCATCCAGGAAGTTTATGTGAGCAAAGGGGATGAGGTAAAGCCGGGAGACAAGCTGATATCCTTTGATATGACTCTTGTGGAAATGGAACTGAATATTGCCAAGCTGAAGCTTCAGAAGCAGCAGCAGGATCTTGCTGCTGCAAAGAAAAGACTTGCCAGCCTGCAAAATGGCGGACCGATTCTTGATTCCGATTCTTCCTCCGCAGACAATCTGATTGATTCAGGAAAGGATTCTACAGAAGATGACAGCTCAGATTCTATGGGAGATGATGAACTGTCTTCCGCAGTAACTGCTTCTGATCATTATCTGGCAGCTGTTTTGCAGCCAATGCTTCTGGCTGCTGTGACAGATGGATTTGCAGACGATCAGGCAGGTGGAAATGGGGAAATTACTTCTGCAGATACCCAGGAAACGGGAAGCGGAGATATTGGTTCTGCAGATGAAATGACAAGCGGTGACACAGGAGATATTTCTGTTGATACAGAAGCTGATTCCGGAGATGATTCAGAGGATAGCACCGGCGATCCGGGTACTGCTTCCGGATTTTATGATGAACCTTCCAGTGATGGGTTTAGCAGTGATATTTCAGACACGAATCAGGGAGGATTTTCAGATGGAAGCAATTCTGGTTCCTCACAGAATAATGCTACCATTGGAAATGACGGATTTGTAGATGGAGAGGAACCTTTTTGCCTGACTTTGGATTATGATACAGAACCTTACCAAGGAACAGGAACCGAAGAAGATCCTTATCTGTATCTTTGTTCCAGTGCAAAAGGCAAGGTAAATGTAACCGGGGCTTTTCTGAACAAGATGGCTGGCTATAATGCTGACGGAACCATTCTTCTTCATCCGGGCGGATACTGGTATCTGCTGGAATTCCATCAGAAGGATACCATTGCTGATTATACCAACAGAAAAGGATCCTGTACCGGATACTATCTGGTCGATGGAAATATGCTCAGCAATCCGGTTGACCGTTTTGCGGAAATGGATTTTACCCTTGACGGGGCTATGCAGTATGATAATGGAGATGACGAGCCGGATATTCCTGGTGATGGAGGCAGTGGTGGCGGAAGCTCTTCCCTGTCCCGTTCAGAGGCCATTAAGATCCAGAAGAACCGGATTGCCAGTCTGGAACTGGATGTGCAGGAGAGTGAGATCAGTATCAGTAAGCTTCAGAAGAAAGCTGACAGACAGATGATCACCAGTAAGCTGGATGGTATTGTAACCACTGTGGGAGATGCAGCTACAGGTACCAATTCAGAATCTGATTCCTTTATGATTGTTAAGAGCAAAGACGGCTATTACGTACAGGGAACTGTAGGGGAACTTATGCTTGACCAGGTGAAGGAAGGCACAATTTTGAACTGCAATTCTTATGGTGAGAATGGATATATGAATTTTGAGGCTGAGGTGATCCAGGTTTCCGATTATGCAGTTGATGGAGACAGCTCCTATTATTACTATGGAGACAGCAATCCAAATGTTTCTTCTTATAATTTTACTGCCAAGATCACAGATGACACCGTGCAGGTAAGTGTTGGAGACTGGGTGGATATCCAGCTGGAACAGCAGGCGCAGAGTACTGACGGCATTGTTCTTTCCAAGGCTTTTGTCCGTACGGAAGACGGCGTAAGCTATGTGTATAAGGATGACAATGGCGTGCTGAAGAAACAGATCGTTAAGGTAAAAGAGAATGTAAACGGTGGTGCTTATGTATTGGTAAGCGGCGGCTTATCCATGGATGACAAGATTGCATTCCCTTATTCGAAATCCATCAAAGAAGGTATGAAGACAAAGGAAGGATCGCTGGATACGTTTATGGGATATGACTCCACATCATATGGCGGTCTTGGTTAAGGAGGGATTTCATGTTTGAAAATATACGTCTGGCATTCCAGGGAATCTGGTCACACAAGATGAGATCTTTCCTCACAATGCTGGGTATTATTATCGGTATTGCATCTATTATTGCCATTGTTTCCACGATTAAGGGAACGAGTGAGCAGATTAAGGATAACCTGATCGGTTCTGGAAATAACACGGTAAATGTAACTTTGTCACAGGGAGACAGTGCTTACAGTGTGGATTATTATGATGGCAGTTCTTCCGGCTCTACACCGATCCTAAGTCAGAGCCTGAAGGATGAAGTATTAAAAACAGATCATGTGGAGAATGCAACATTTTTCTACAGCAGAACAGATTACAACAGCAGTGTTTACTATGAGAACAGCAGTTTTTCCGGCGGCAAGGTCTATGGTATTGATACCAATTATCTGAATACCTGCGGTTATCAGGTTCGTTCCGGAAGGGGATTTGTACAGGCTGACTATGATAATTTCCGCAAGGTGGCACTGGTGGACAGCTATGCTGCTGATACCATGTTTCCGGGAGCGAATCCGGTGGGAAAAATCATTGAGATCGGTTCTGAACCCTATACAGTTGTAGGAGTTGTACGCCAGTCGGCTGACAGCCTGCCCAACATGGATACACCGAGTGATTTCAACAGCTATTATGAAAATGTAATTGGAACCGTAATGATTCCAAATAAATGCTGGCCGATTTCTTACAAATTTGATGAGCCTGAGAATGCGATCGTCAAAGTAGACAGCACGGACAACATGAGTGAAACAGGTTCAGCTGTGGCGAAAATCCTGAATAAATCTATCAGCAGCACTGGCAGTGGAAGCAGCGGCTTCAAGTATAAAGCAGATGATGTTATGCAGCGGGTAAAGGATCTTCAGGATTTAAGTGAGAGCACCAACTCCCAGCTGATCTGGATCGCAAGTATTTCTCTTCTGGTTGGAGGTATTGGTGTTATGAATATCATGCTGGTATCTGTAACCGAGCGTACCAAGGAGATTGGTCTGAAGAAGGCAATTGGTGCCAGAAAGAAGGTGATTCTGGGACAGTTCCTGACGGAGGCAGCAGTACTTACCAGTGTTGGAGGTATTATCGGAGTTGTTCTTGGAATCGGACTTTCAAAAGTAGTATCCAAGGTGGCAGGCTCACCTACAGCCATCAGCGTTCCGGCGATTATAGGCTCTGTAGTATTCTCTATGCTGATCGGTATCATCTTTGGTCTGCTTCCTTCTGTTAAGGCGGCCAACCTGAATCCGATTGATGCACTTAGAAGTGAGTAATGGTTAATATTTTGCAATAAATGTTAATATTGTTATAAAAACGAACGGCTGAAAGCATAAATTAGATGATTTGTGCTAACGGCCGTTCTTTTTATGAGTCAATTCATGTGTCCAAGTATGTTTTTTTGTTATTTGGGTAAAGTGGAGTGTGCAGATTGTGGAAATGCTTTTAGGACAGGCTATAGACAATGTTATGTTTCGTCGGTTAAAATTTTGCAAAATATAAGGGGAAACATGATATACTTGTTTAGAGATTACATAGAGATTCCTTTGGTAGGATTATTGCATACCACTGGAAGGAGAATTTTAATATGCAAAAATATAGAAAATGGAAACCAGTTCTGTCTGTTTCTACAGCAGTATGTCTATGCATTGCGGGAGCGGGAAGCCTGATGGGCTGCGGCAGTACTGACGGAGGGAAGGACAAGGCAGATTCTGTGGAATCCAAAGCAATGGGACGGTATCTGGAGAATGAACTGTCTGTGCCGGAAGGATGTATGGAGATCGTGGATTTGCAGGTTATGAAAGAGGGAAGCCTGAAAATGCTTGCAAGAAACAGCGATTACGAATTGATGCTCTACCAGTCCTCTGACAAGGGCAAGATCTGGGAGGATGGGAAGGCGGTTGCCGGTTTTTTCGGTGTGGAAGGGGAATCCATTTATAAAGCAGCGCTTGGGAGAGACGGAAGTATTCTGATTGGCGTGTATATAGAATCTGAAGATGAGAACAGCATGGGAAGTATGGAATATTATTATTGTCCCGCTGACGGTGAAGGAAAGAAGGTTGAAATCGGAGAAGATTTGGATGAAACCATGGCCTGGAGTATAGATATTGGGGAAAATGGCAATCTGTTTTTACAGATTTCAGGAAATGGAATCAGGGAAATCAATCCTGTTGACGGGGCTGTGGTTCATGAGTATGAGAAAGGAAAATCCACAGATTATATGTGCGTGACTTCAGAGTATCTGATCGTGATTGCAGATGGAGATGTGCATTATTATGATGTGGCTTCCGGTAAGCCAGCAGGTGGAGGTGATGCACTGACTGCACAGCTTAAAAAGACTCCTGCAAATCTGGAATTTGGAAATTCCTCCGGTACTGCTTTGCTGTTTTTGGATGGCGATGAGAAAAACACCGTATTCTATGTGGATCAGACTGGTTTATACCGCTATGCATTTGGCGGCAATGTAATTGAGCAGGTAATTGATGGAAGCCTGAATTCCATAAGCTCTTCAAATAAGGCATTTAACTGTATGGCAATGGATTCGGAAGGCGTGTTTTACATTGGGGAAATTGATTACAGCTCCGGTTTAAATTGCGGAAGGCTGGTTTCTTATAAGTATTCCGCAGATACGCCAACTGTACCGGATACAGAGCTCACCATATATTCCCTGGAAGAGAATTCCGGTATTCGACAGGCAGTTGTTATGTTTCAGAAGAAGTATCCGGATATTTATCTCACACTGGAGACCGGAATGTCCGGAAACGATGGTGTAACACGTACGGATGCGTTAAAAACACTGAATACGGAGATTATGGCAGGAAAAGGACCGGATATTCTGATTCTGGACGGAATTTCTTCCGAAACCTATATAGAACAGGGAATGCTGGAGGATTTAAGTGGAATTCTGAAAGAGGCAGGATTACTGGACAACATAGAAAGTGCTTATACAAAAGAGGATGGAAGTATCTATGAGATGCCAGTGAAATTTGGAATTCCCATGATAGAGGGAAAAAAGGAGGATGTGCAGGCGGTGACAAATCTGGCTTCTCTTGCTGATGTGCTCACGAAGCACAAGGATGAATATGGACTGACTTCGGCAAACATCTATAAGCTGCCCTTACTTTATTCCATGTATCCACAGGCACTTCTGGAAAAACTGGCAGATAACAATTCCGCAGCTTGGATGAAGGCGGATGGAACTCTGGACGAAGAAAAGATCAAGGAATTTCTGGAACAGTCCGAAAGGATTTATCAGGCTGGAAAGGATGCTATGGATGAATTAAAAGCTGCCTATCCACAGGCTTTTGATGACAGTGAACAGCCAGTATATGAAAGAGCTGGCAGTATTTCGGGAGAAACTGCCGTGCTGCTTTCCCGAAACTGTGAATTTGCTTTAGGTGATATTTTTTCGCCTTTGGATTTTGCATTTGTAAATTCTATGGCAGAGATAGATACTTCCTTGGCCTATGCACTTTGGAATGGGCAGATGGCAAATTGTTTCATTCCGGTCAGCCGAATCGGAATCAGCTCCAGAGCTTCCCAGAAAGCTGCTGCTGAGAAATTCGTGGAATATTTATTTTCTGAGGAAGGACAGATGCTTTCCAGAGAAGATGGTTTCCCTGTAGTGGAAGCTGTTTACAATGGAGAAGACTACTGGAATCAGGGAGAGGCTGGAAACGTGTTAGTTACTGGCGGCAGCAGTAACAGCGAGAACGGTCAGGAATTGGTATACAGTATAAAAGTTCCGTCCGCTGATAAGGTGAATGAATTAAAACAGCTTGGAAAAATGCTTACAACTCCGGTTTTGGATAATACAATCATTACCAGTGCTGTCTGTGAAAACGGAGTGCGTTACCTGAGCGGGGAAATCAGCCTTGATAAGGCTGCGAATGCAGTCATGCAGCAGGTGAACCTGTATCTGGCAGAATAGAAGGAGTAAGAGATGTTTAAAAAGCTTCACAGGCAAATGACCATATTTGCATCACTGATCACAAGCGGAATACTGATTCTGATGGCAGTTTCCTGTCTTGTGATCTCCGAGAGGGGGATTACCCATAATACTTACGAGAGATTTTTAAATAATGGAAATTCCTGTGTGGCTTATCTGGAAAATCAGACTGTGCTTTCTCACAAGTGGATACTGGAAGCAAAGCAGGAATACAAAGTGGAATTTCGCATTCGGAATAACGGAAAAAAGCTGTATTTTGATAAGCTGGATACAGAAAGCCAAAATCAGGATAAAAAGGAAGAGGATCTGAGCTCTGTAGAAAATATGCTGACAGAGGCTGCCAGAATTTCCCGGGAAGAGCAGGGGCTTGATGTGGACTATATGGGAAGCCTCTCTCTTTCCAAAACGGTTTATTTTGAAACTTCAGATTTTTATGCCTGTACAGCCTTGATTCCTAAGGGAAGCGGCGTGTTAAGCCTGGTGCTGGTATATCCTCTTGATGGGTTGAAAACACAGATCTTTCATCAAAGAGTCTGGTTTGGAGGTATGGTGCTGCTTGCAGTTCTGGCTTTGGTTACATTTTCCTGTTTTTTTACAGGAAAAATGCTTCGCCCTCTGGAAGAGAATCAAAGGAAACAAACCCAGTTTATTGCTTCGGCATCCCATGAACTGAGATCTCCGCTGGCTGTGATATTGTCAAGTGTACAGGCAATGGAATCTGACTGGGAAAATGCCGGCAGATTTTTGAAAACCATAAAAAGTGAGGGAGACAGGATGTCCCGGCTTATCGGGGATATGCTTTCTCTTGCAAATGCGGACAATAAATCCTGGAGTATTATGAAGGCAGATTGTGAGCTTGATACATTACTTTTGGATACATATGAGAAATATCAGCCTATTCTGCATGAGAAAAAGATTTCCTTGAAAGTAGTTCTGCCAGAGGAGCCTCTTTCTATCTGTAAGTGTGACAGTGCCAGAATCAGTCAGGTACTGGGAATACTTTTGGATAACGGGGCAAGCTATGTGTCGGTCGGTGGCAGGATGGAAATGGGAGTAAAAGAAAATGAAAAATATTTTCAGCTTTATGTACAGGATAATGGTCCGGGAATTTCGGATGAGAATAAGGAGGCTGTATTCCGAAGATTTTACAGGGCTGATCCGGCCAGAAAGGAGAAACAGCATTTTGGACTTGGACTTTGCATTGCCAGGGAAATTGTGACGTTACATAAAGGGAGTATCCGTATTCTGGATACGCCGGGTGGCGGAAGTACATTTGTGATAAGATTACCGAAATAAAACGAGAATGCTGTTTACTGACAGACTTCCAACTGATAACCTATCCCGCGTATGGTTTTGAGAACCAGTGTGCTTTCCACAGATTTCAGGCGGCGACGGAGAAAATGTATGTAGTTGTCAAGATTTCCTTCTTCTACGTCGGATTCCATGCCCCACACGCGGGAGAGAAGAAGGTTTCTGGGAAGAACCTGACCGGGATTTCGGAGAAATACTTCCAGAAGAGCACTTTCGCGGCCGGAAAGAGTGCATTCTTTTGCACCCTTGGTAAGGCGCCCGCATTCAGGATCAAAAGCAATATCTCCCAGCTTCAGAAGATTTAAGTCACCCCATTTTCCGGGACGGCGCATAATGCTGTGGATTCTTGCAAGAAGCTCTTCAAAAGCGAAGGGCTTTACCATGTAATCATCTGCTCCGCAGTTCAATCCGTTGACTTTGTCCTGTAATTCGCCAAGTGCCGTAAGGAAAATAACAGGGGTTGAGATGTTGGACTGTCTGGCTTCTTTCAAAACCTGGGTTCCATCCATGGAAGGAAGCATGCGGTCCAGAAGTACCAGATCATACATATTTTCCTGCATATAGTAAAGACCTTCCGCACCATCCAGACATATATCTACCGTGAAATTTTCTTTTTCAAGTGCAAGCTTTGTAAGCTGCGCCAGATCTTTGTCATCTTCTATTATTAAGATTCTCATAAGAAACTCCTCTTCTTATAATCTGTTATCCATTATATACGCAAATCTCTAAAATTTCTCTAATTAATTTTAAAGCCTGTTTGAAAACCGGACAAAATCTCCCACAAATTGTGGCGCACATCTTGCAGAAAGCCTTTTTCAAACACGCTTTAGAGAAAGAATAGAGATTTCTTTGCTATTTTTATAATGCTGAATGAAAGATAGAAAAGAGGAAATTTTTTGAAAAGAAAACATGCCCTGAAAGGGATTTTATTTATTCTCCCTAGCTTTGCAGGAGTTTGTGTATTCTGGCTGCTTCCTTATGTGGATGTGATCCGCAGATCTGTTTTGGGAGCTGTAAATGGAGTGTTTACTGGATTTATGAATTATCAGATGATATTTTCCAATCAGGCATTTCTTCTTGCCGGGAAAAATACCTTGCGGTTTTTCGGAATCTGTATTCCGTTACTGGTGGTTTTGTCACTGGCAGCTGCTGTCCTGCTAAATGGACTTGGAAAAAATCAGAAGCAGCTGATGAAAACCGCATTTCTGCTTCCAATGGCCATTCCAGTTGCTTCTGTGGCAATTTTATGGAAAGTACTCTTTAATGGACAGGGGCTTTTGAACCATTTTCTGGAAATGTTGTCGTTGAAAAGTATAGACTGGTTGAATACAAAGGCTACCTTCTGGGTGCTGGTGATCAGTTATATTTGGCGAAATTTAGGGTATGACATTGTACTGTGGCTGGCAGGCCTTTCCACAATTCCGGAATCTCTTTATGAGGCAGCAAAGGTGGATGGAGCCGGTGCCTGGAAATGCTTTACCAGGATTACCTGTCCCAATCTTTTACCCTCTCTTTTTACCATTGTAGTTCTGTCGCTGCTGAACGGCTTTAAAGTATTCCGGGAGGCTTATCTGGTCGCAGGAGATTATCCACAGGAGAACATGTATCTTCTACAGCATCTGTTCAATAACTGGTACAGAGACCTGGCCATGGATAAGATGGCGGCTGCGGCAGTGGTTACTGGAATTGCAATCATGGTTCTGGTACTTTTACTGCAAAAAGCATGGGAAAGAGAGGATTAAGAAGTGAAAAAGATAACTTGTTTTTATCTTGTACTTTTAGCTTTGGTCTTTATATTTCCTGTTTTATTTCTGGTAGTTGGTTCTCTTATGGGAAAAAATGAGCTTACAGATCTGCTGTTTCCAGTGCTGCAGGAGGGGGCGAAAGGATATGCTTCCTGGAAGCTGTTTCCGGAATATCCGACTCTGAAACATTATGTGGAAGTACTGCTGGATTCACCGGAATTTTTCGTAATGTTCTGGAACTCGGTGAAGATTACGGTTGGAGCCCTCGCTGGCGGGCTTCTGGTTG
>ENA-OUPA01001184-OUPA01001184.1-human-gut-metagenome-genome-assembly--contig:-NODE-1184-length-11696-cov-24.7805_pt1 | contig 11696 bp, 8 predicted proteins | sample MGYA00237939_ERZ548770 | MGnify/ENA primary metagenome ERZ548770 (study PRJEB26490, sample SAMN05356877) | human gut metagenome | biome: terrestrial biome; feature: human-associated habitat; material...
GGGGCAGAAGCATACTTTTACCAGCAAAGGAGCGTATCTCCATGAAAAACACCGGAACTCTCCGCATCCAGACCTTTGCGGCCCGCCAGTCTGCCCCCATGGAGGGGGTGACCGTTGCGGTGCAGGGGGACGGCTTTACCCTGCACTGCATCACCGATGCGACCGGCAGCGCCGCCGATATCCCCGTTGAAGCCCCCGCCTGCACCCTCTCGCTGGACGAGGACAACACCATCCGCCCTTACGCCGTTGTCAGCCTGACCGCCGCAAAATCCGGCTACCGCACCGTGCGCATTGAGGGCATCCAGATCTTTGCCGGGCAGATAACGCTGGCACAGCCTGCGATGATTCCGGTCACGGAGGAAGGCAAGGACATCCCGGACGCGCCCATCGTCATCCCGCCGCACCCTTTGTTTGCGGGCAGCGACGGCAGCGGTGCACAGCCGGTGGAAAACTGCACGCCCCGGGTGCTGGACAAGGTGATCATCCCCAAAAACATCACGGTGCATCTGGGCAAACCGGCCGCCTCAGCCCGCAACGTGACCGTGTCCTTCCGGGATTATATCGCCAATGTCGCCTCCAGCGAGGTATACCCCACCTGGCCGGAGCAGGCCCTGCGGGCCAACATCCACTGCCAGATCTCGCTGGCGCTGAACCGTATCTATACCGAGTGGTACCCCAGCAAGGGCTACACCTTCAACATCACCAACTCCACCAGCTACGACCAGTACTATGTGCATGGCCGCACCGTGTTCGATGTGATGGTGCGCATCACCAACGACATCTTCAACACCTATATCCGCAAGACCGGCACCGTAAACCCCTACTACTCTGAATACTGCGACGGTAAATCTGTCACCTGCCCGGGTCTCAAGCAGTGGGGCACCGTGACGCTGGCCAATCAGGGCCGTAACGCCTTGCAGATCCTGAAGTATTACTACGGCAACGACATCGAGATCATCCGCACCTCGAACATCCAGTCCATCCCCCAGAGCTACCCCGGTTCGCCCATCCGGCAGGGCGACAGCGGCACAGCGGTGTTCACCCTGCAGCGCCAGCTGAACCGCATCACCAAGGACTATCCCTTCCTCGGCCTGCTGACTGTGGACGGCGTGTTCGGGGCCAAGATGGCCGCCACGGTCAGGGCGTTCCAGAAGCAGTTCAACCTGACCGCCGACGGCGTAGTCGGACGACAGGCATGGTACAAGATCAGCTATATCTATGTGTCGGTCAAGGATCTTGCGGAGCTGACCAGCGAGGGCGAGGTGTCCAGCGGCACTCTCTCGGACGGCACATGGGGCGGCACCGTACTGCGCACCGGCTCCACCGGCAGCGCCGTGGAACAGCTGCAGTTCTGGCTGAATACGCTGGCACAGTATGAGTCTTCCATCCCATCGTTAACAGTGGACGGCGTTTACGGCACTGGAACGGCCAACACGGTGCGGGCCTTCCAGCGCAAATACGGCCTGACCGTGGACGGCGTGGTGGGCCGCACCACCTGGACCGAGGTATACGACCAGTTCCGCAGCATCCAGTCCGACAATGGAACCCCCAACGCCTACCCCGGCACCGCCCTGCGGGAGGGTTCCAGCGGCCAGAACGTGCGGCTGGTACAGTTCTGGCTCAAGATTGCCCGCACCGTGTACACCAGCCTTGCCAACGTGACGGTGGACGGAAAATTCGGCTCCGCCACCGCAGCCGCCGTGCGGCGGTTCCAGCGGTACTTCGGGCTGACGGCAGACGGGGTAGTGGGGCGCACCACATGGCAAAAGCTGTACGAGGTGTACAACGATATCGCCAACCGGCTGCTTTCCCCTTCCCTGCGCCCCGGCGAGTACCCGGGTGTGCTGCGCACCGGCTCTTCCGGCACAGCGGTGCGGGAGCTGCAATTTTACCTCTACCTCATGAGCGCCTACGAGAGCAGCATCCCGCCGGTAAGCATTGACGGCAAATTTGGCGCGGATACTGAGCGCGCGGTGCGGGCGTACCAGCGGTTTGCGGGGCTTACCGTGGACGGCGTGGTAGGGCGCACCACATGGAATTCCCTCTATGGCCGTGCCAGCCAGCTGCGCAGTTCCGGGCCGGTGGTCACGCTGAAGCGTCTGCCCTACCCCGGTACCCCGCTCACCGTGGGCAGCAGCGGCAGTGCCGTGCTGTACTACGCTCTCCTGCTGCAGCGCATCGCCTATTATTTTTCCAGTGTAGAGGCTCCGTCCCTCTCCGACCAGTACACCGACGAGACAGCCGCCGCCACCCGCAGCGCCCAGCAACTGCTTGGGCTGGAGCAGACCGGCATTGCCGATGCCGACACATGGACGGCGGTAGAAGCGCTGAGTTTGCAGCTGGCCGCCCACGCCCCGAACCCCGATAGAGACACCCCACCCAGCACCGCTTACCCGGGGCGCGCCATCGCCGAGGGCAGCGCCGGGCAGGAGGTTGGACAGGTGGAACGCTGGCTCAACCGCCGGGCGCAGCTTTCCTGCGACGAGGACTATGTGGCCGACAATAACCGCTTTGGCGCGGCAGACGCCGCTGCCGTGCGGGCTGTCCAGCAGCAGGCGGGCCTGCTGGTGACCGGCATCGTGAACCGCGATACCTGGGCCGCCCTGCAGGCCCAGAGCTGCAATTGCGACAAGGAGGAGTGAGCCATGGCACGGCTTCTGATCTACGACGCCTACGAAAACAAGGTGTACACCTATGCCAACCTCAACGAGAACGACCCCATGCCCTACAGCACCGGCACCACCCTGCGGGTACGAGAGTTCCGGGGCAAATCGGCCAGTCGCACCCTGTGGACCACCATTGCCGCCATGGAAGCCTGGAACCTGACCCGCCGCAAATACGGCAGCGGCATCCCGGTGGGGTATGCTTTCCGGCGCATCTGGGAGGGCGGCCACGGCACCCGCAGCCAGCACTACGCCGGGGTATCCTTTGACGTAGGGCAGACCCTTTCCCAGCGGCAGCGCACTGCCCTGTACCAGGACGCCCGGAACACCGGGGCCTGGGGCTATGTGGAGCCTCTGAGCCAGACCCCCACCTGGGTGCACATGGACCGCCGCTACGGCACCCCCGCCTGCAGCGGCACCACGGCAGGCTACCCCACCCTGCGGCGGGGCAGCCGGGGCTGCTATGTGATGATCCTGCAGGACGCTCTTTCCACCCTGGGCTACCAGACCGGCAGCCGCATCGACGGCGTATTCGGTGCCCGTACCGAGGAAGCCCTGCGCGGTTACCAGCGGCGCACCAGTCTCTCGGTGGACGGGGTGTGCGGCTGCAACAGCTGGAAAAAGATCAGCACCGCCGTGCTGGGCGTGGGTCGTACCAAGACCACCATCGACTGATTTTTTGCGCAAAGAAGCCCGGAAGCATCAGACGCCTCCGGGCTTCTCATTTTTCGGGATAAAATTCAGCCGTTCACAATGTGCTCCCCGCTGCCCTCCAGCCAGGTGCGCAGGTTGCGGGTGGTGATGTCCATCAGCCGCTGCAGGGCCTCTTTGGTGGTCCAGGCGATGTGCGGCGTGAGGATGGCATTGGGCAGACTGCGCAGGCGGCTGTCCTGCGGGAGCGGCTCGGTGCCAAAGGCATCGGCCCCATAATAGGCCAGCTGCCCGCTCTGCAGGGCATCGGCCACGGCTTCCTCGTCCACCAGCGCACCGCGGGCGGTGTTCAGCAGGATCATGCCGGGCTTTGCCTTGGCCAGTGCCCCGGCATTGATGAGCCCCCGGGTAGCGGGCGTGGCCGGACAATGCAGGCTGAGCACATCGCTGCGGGCCAGCAGGGTGTCAACGTCCACAAACTCCACCCCGTCCTCTGCGTACTCCGGGCGCACGGTGCGTGTGCACACCAGCACCTTCATGCCAAAGGCGCGGGCGATGCGGGCAGTCTGGCGGCCGATGCTGCCGTAGCCGTACACGCCAAAGGTTTTGTCCAGCAGTTCCATCTGGGGCAGCAGGCCATATTCCGCCGGGATGTCCAACTGCCAATGACCCGCTTTCATGGCGCGGTTGTAGCGCTCGGCGCACTGGCAGATGGCCAGCAGCAGACTGAAGGTCATCTGCGCCACACTGTAGGTGGAGTAGCCCGGCACGTTGGCCACGGCCACGCCATGGCGGCGGCAGGCTTCCAGGTCCAGATTGTCGGTGCCTGTGGCGATGATGCCCACCCATTTCAGGTTGGGGCACTGGGCCAGAATGTTTTCGTCGATGCGGCACTTGTTCAACAGCACCAGATCGGCGTCCCCGATGCGGGGCGCGATCTCCTCATAGGCGGTGCGCACATAGCTCACGGTGTCGGGCACCAGCGCCTTCACACCGGACCAGTCCAGGTCGCCCGGCTCCATCACATAGCTTTCCAGAATGACTGCTTTCATGGTTCTTCCTCTTTTTTTTCACACTCTAGTTGTTATGCCGAGTACATGGCCAGCAAGGTCTCCTGCCCGGCGGTCTGTCGGCTGTCCAGTGCCGCATACCCGCTTGCCAGCAGACGGGCCAGCCGGGCACGGTCCTGCAGCGGTACCCACACCGGCACCGGGTCCCGGGCCGCGCACCCGGCGGCCAGCACAAAGCAGGGTGCCAGACTGTTCAACGGGCGCAGGGCCCGCAGCGCCAGCCCCTGCCGGATGTACAACGGCAGCAGGGCGTCGGACTGCGCGGTACATTCCAGCACCGCCAGCACCCGCCCGCCCCGGGCAAGGCGCTCCGCCCGGGCAAAGGCCGCCCGGAGCAGCGGTTCTGCAGCATCGGGCTGATGCAGCACCGGCGGCGTGAGGAACTGCCCGCCCTCCACACCGCGCCAGCCTGCCCAGGCCCGCAGGGCCGCGGCAAGGGCGGTGTCAGCATTCAACGGTTGGAGCAGCACAGCTCCGGCCGGAGCCCCGACGGCATCACACACGCCGCACACCTCGCCTACGGTAAGCATCCGCAGCACCTCGCTGCGGGGGCGGTAAAGACTGCCTGCCTCGCCCCGGAGCAGAAAACAGAATTCCTCGGCGGAAAACCGCCGCACCGGCCGCACCCGCGGCGGCTCACAAACCTGGATCATTTTGGGTCCCCCATTCTTTTCTGGAATGCTCTCAGCATACCGAAAAGCGGGTGCGAACCAGCTCGAAACCGCGCTGCCTTATTCCAGCACGACGTCCTCACTCAGGACCTGCCCGATGGGCTTGGCAATGCACAGGTCTGCCTGGGCGTCGGCCCCGGTGGGCTGCATGTTGATCACCACCAGATGGTCGCCCCGGAAATACCGGATGAGCCCGGCCGCCGGGTACACCACCAGACTGGTGCCGCCGATGATGAGGGTGTCCGCGTGGCGGATGGCGTTCACCGCGCCGGACAGCACTTCCTCGTCCAAGCCCTCCTCATACAGCACCACATCCGGCTTGACGATGCCGCCGCATTTTTCGCAGCAGGGCACCCCGGTGCTGTTGGCGATGTAGTCCACATCATAAAAGGCCCCGCAGCGGGTGCAGTAGTTGCGCAGGGTGCTGCCGTGCAGCTCATACACAGTCTTGCTGCCCGCGGCCTGATGCAGCCCGTCAATGTTCTGGGTGACCACGGCCTTCAGCTTGCCCTGCTTTTCCAGCTTTGCCAGACGCAGGTGTGCGGCGTTGGGCTTGGCTCCCTTTACAATGAGCTTATCGCGGTAAAACCGGTAGAACTCTTCCGGGTTCTGTTCCCAGAAGGTATGGCTGAGAATGGTCTCCGGCGGGTAGTCGTATTTCTGGTGATACAACCCATCCACACTGCGGAAATCCGGGATGCCGCTCTCGGTGGACACTCCCGCCCCGCCAAAAAAGACGATGCGGCTGCTCTTTGCCAGAATCTCTTCCAATGCCTGTACCATAAACGCAAACGCCCCTTTCCTCATGGCTGATTTTGTGTTAAGATACCATCAGTATAGCACATTCTGGCCAGAAAGGAAGCGTTGGTTTTTTGAACGTCTGGTACATCAACAGTATGCTGGGCACCCTGCGGCTGGAGGAAGAGGACGACGCCCTGTGCGGGGTACATCTGTGTCCGGACGGCGTGCCGGACCTGGAGCCGCTGCCCCGCAAAGTCTGCGAGACGCCCCTGCTGCAGGAAACCGAAGAGCAGCTCAACGAATACTTTGCCGGGGCACGGCGGGAGTTCGACCTGCCGCTGGCCCCCAAAGGCACCGCCTTCCAGAAAGCGGTCTGGGCCGAGATGAACAAGATTCCCTACGGCGAGGTGCGCACCTACGGTCAGCTGGCCGCGGCCCTCGGCAAACCAAAGGCCGCCCGCGCCGTGGGCGGGGCCTGCCACTGCAACCCCATTGCCATCATCCAGCCCTGCCACCGGGTAGTGGGTGCCAACGGCTCCCTCACCGGCTACGCCTACGGGCTGGAGGTAAAAGAGTATCTGCTGGAGCTGGAGCAGGATTAAGGGCGCAAAAGCCTCCCCACCACAGTGGGGAGGCTCTTTTATCGCTGATGTTCCGCAAACATCCTGCCAAGTTCCGGCAGGATGTCATGGGGCAGCATACCGTATTCGCCGTGGACGGCGGCGGCACGGTCGGCGGCAGCACCATGCAGGTACACCGCACAGGCGGCAGCCTCATAGGCGGGCAGGCGGCAGGCCAGCAGGGCGGCGGTCATGCCCGCCAGCACGTCCCCGCTGCCGCCACGGGAAAGGCCGGGGTTGCCGGTGGGGTTCACGCACACCCGGCCGTCCGGGGCCGCTACCACCGTGCGGGCACCTTTGAGCACCACCACGGCGTTCCACGCCTGCGCATACCGCAGGGCCGTGCCCTCCCGGTCCGCGTTGATCTGCGATGCAGACAGGCCGGTGAGCCGGGCCATCTCGCCGGGGTGGGGCGTGACGATCAGCTCCCCCGCCGGGTGTGGGAAGGCTGCCTTTTCTGCCAGCAGCCGGGCTGCGGCGTTCAGGCCGTCGGCGTCCAGCACGGCACTGCCCGCAAAACCGGGCAAAAGCTGCTGCACAAGGGCCTGTGTCTCGGCGGCGCGGGCCGCACTCTGGGCGGTGCCGCCAAGGCCGGGGCCAAGCAGCAGAACAGTTGCTTTCTGCCGCCGGAGCAGCGGCACGTTTTCCGGGGAAATACCGCCCTCGGCCCCTGCCCTGCAGGGGCACAGGCAGCACTCCGGCAGGCGGGCTGCGGCGGCGCTCACCACCGGTTCCACACTGGCAAGGGTCACGATGCCCGCCCCGGTGCGCAATGCGCCCTCTGCGGCCAGCAGTGCAGCGCCCCGGTAGAATGCGCTGCCCGCCACGGCCAGCACACTGCCAAAGGTGCCCTTATGGCTGTCCCGCGGGCGGCGGGGGATATTCTGCCAGACAAATTCTTCGGTAATTTCAACAGCCATCATTCCACCTCCGGCCGGACGATTTGAAATGCCCTCCGTTTCACTCTGGGCATTCTCAGCGGAAAAATTATTTTTTATCGCAACGAGAGCAGCCTGCGGGCTGCTCTCATTGCTTTTTCACGGGTGGGTCGTAACGGAAAATTGCAGCATCACGCTTCCCCCTGCACCAGGGCGCGGATCTGCTTTTCCACGTTCTGCACTTCTTCGTGGAACATGCGGGCGGAAACGCGCAGGGCACCGTGGCCCAGGATGATGATCTGCTCCATGCCGTCCGAGGTGGCCACCCGGACACGGCGGTTCCGGCCGATCTCATGGGTGACCCGCTCGATGAACATGTCCGCCGTTTCGGCCTCCTTGGTGTAGACCACATGGATATTGTGGTACTGCTCAATGCTGCCGGGGCTGCCGGGCACCCGGTAGGCGTCGAACACCAGGATGAGCACGCACTTCTGGAAGCCCTGATAGTTGCACAGGATGTCCATCAGCTTGTGGCGGGCGGCGTCCAGGCTCTCTTTGGAAAGGGCGTTCAGCTCGTCCCACGCAAAGATGATGTTGTAGCCGTCCACCAGCAGGTATTCCGGCGCGATCTCCCACTGCTCGGCGGCAAAGTCGGGGCGCTCCCGCTTCTGCACCGGGCGGAAGGCTGCCAGCGGGTCCCGCTTGATGGGGCCGTAGGTGCGCTCGAAAATTTTGAGTAGCTCGGCATCCTCTTCCAGCGTGGCACGGTAGGCCATGGCCCGGCGCTGAGGCACAGCCGCTTCCTGCTCCGGACGGGTGCTTTTGCCCCAGCCGCTGTCCACATGCATGTGGCTGCGCACCTGATCCCAGGGCACCACAAATCCGGCCCCGTGGGCACAGAACACTGAATCTGCCGGGTTGTCGAGATCATGCTCCGGCTCATAGCCGATGGCCGCGATCACCTCCTGCGCGTTGTGGCAGGGGCGGTAGCCGTCCAGTGTCAGGCTCAGATGACCCCGGCCGCGGGTGTAGCTCACCACTTCCATGGGGTAGCTGCGCATGGTGGACACCGGCGCAAACCCGGTGAGCACCGCCGTCTCCTCCCCGCTTTCCGGCGGGTCAAAGGTGCCCTCCATGCGCTGGATATCGCTCATGGCGCGACCGATGTTCTCGGCAGGCACCTCCAGCCGAAAAGCATACCACGGCTCCAGCAGCTGGCTTTTGGCCAGCATCAGGCCCTGCCGTACTGCGCGGTAGGTGGCCTGCCGGAAGTCGCCGCCCTCGGTGTGCTTGAGGTGGGCCCGGCCCGCAATGAGGGTGATCTTCACATCGGTGAGGGGCGACCCGGTCAGCACGCCAAGGTGCTGTTTTTCTTCCAGATGGGTCAGCACCAGCCGCTGCCAGTTTTTGTCCAGCACCTCTTCCCGGCAGTCGGCGGCAAACTGCATGCCGCTGCCGCGGGGCAGAGGTTCCAGTTTCAGGTGCACTTCCGCGTAATGGCGCAGCGGCTCGTAGTGGCCCACCCCCTCCATGGGTTCGGTGATGGTCTCCTTGTACAGGATGCCGCCGGGGCCGAACTCCACTGCCAGGCCAAACCGCTCGGCCAGCAGGCTGCGCAGCACCTCCAGCTGGATCTCGCCCATCAGCTGGACATGGATCTCGCCCAGCGTCTCGTTCCATACCACATGGAGCTGGGGCTCCTCTTCTTCCAGCCGGTGCAGCTTGCCCAGTGCCGCATGCACGTCGGCCCCCTCCGGCAGCAGCACCTGATAGCTCAGCACCGGTTCCAGCACCGGCAGGTCACTGTCCCGCTCCGCGCCCAGTCCCTCGCCGGGGCGGGCCTTGGTCAGACCGGTCACGGCACACACCTGCCCGGGACCGATGGCCTCTGTCAGTGTGTATTTGGCACCGGAATACAGCCGCAGCTGGTTGGCTTTTTCGGCCCAGGGCTCGCCGTCCGCTTCGCCGGTAAGCTGGGCTTTCACCTTCAGTTCCCCGCCGGTAACCCGCAGCCAGGTCAAGCGCGCGCCCTGCTCGTCCTGCGACACCTTGAACACCTTGGCTCCAAAGGCTTCCAGTGCCGGAGCCGGGCGGGTGTAACGGTCCAGCCCGTCCAGCAGGGCATCCACGCCCTCCAGCTTGAGGGCCGCCCCGAACCAGCACGGGAACACATGCCGCCGCGCAATGGCAGGGATGAGGTCGGCGTCCTGCAGCTGTCCGGCATCCAGCATCCGGTCCATCAGGTTTTCGTCGCACAGGGCCAGCGCCTCGTCCCGGTCGGCCTGTTCTGCCCCGAAATCCACAAAGCCCTCGCCCAGGCGGCGGTTCAGCTGGGCAAGAAGCTCCTGCCGCTCCATGCCGGGCAGGTCCATCTTGTTCACGAACACAAAAGTGGGCACATGGTAGCGCCGCAGCAGCCGCCAGAGCGTCTCGGTATGGCTCTGCACGCCATCGGTGCCGCTGACCACCAGCACCGCGTAATCCAGCACCTGCAGGGTGCGCTCCGTCTCGGTGGAAAAATCCACATGGCCCGGTGTGTCCAGCAGGGTGATGTCGGTATCACCCGCTGTGAGCAGGGCCTGTTTGGAAAAGATGGTGATGCCACGCGCTTTTTCCAGCGCGTCGGTGTCCAGAAAGGCGTCCTTGTGATCCACCCGGCCCAGGCGGCGGGTCACACCGGCGCGGTAGAGCATGGCTTCCGACAGGGTGGTCTTGCCGGAGTCCACATGGGCCAGAATGCCCAGTACGATTTGTTTGCGCGTTGATTCCATCCGCTCAGTCTCCCTCAATGCATATTCCTATTTATTGTATCACGGGCGGGGCAAAAAGAAAAGCGGAGCGACCGCAGTCACTCCGCTTTTTAAAAGGATTTGATTTACTCCACGATGATGCTCTTGCCAGTCATCTCTGCCGGGACAGGCAGGCCGATGTAGGGCAGCATGGTGGGTGCGATGTCGGCCAGGCAGCCGCCCTCGCGCAGCTTCACGTCGCCGCAGCCAACGGCCACGAAGGGCACCACGTTGGTGGTGTGGGCGGTGAAGGGGGTGCCGTCCGGGTTCATCATCTTTTCGGCATTGCCGTGGTCCGCAGTGATAAAGGCGCAGCCGCCGGCGTTCAGCACGGCAGAGACCACCTGGTCCACAGCAGTGTCCACAGCCTCGACGGCCTTGACGGCAGCGTCGAACACGCCGGTGTGGCCCACCATGTCGCAGTTGGCGAAGTTCAGGATCACCACATCGTACTTGCCGCTCTCAATGCGCTTGACGCATTCGGCAGCCACTTCGGGGGCGCTCATCTCCGGCTTCAGGTCGTAGGTAGCCACCTTCGGGCTGGGGATGACGCAGCGGTCCTCGCCCTCGTAGGGAGCCTCGACGCCGCCGTTGAAGAAGAAGGTGACGTGGGCGTACTTCTCGGTCTCTGCAATGCGCAGCTGGGTCTTGCCATTCTCAGACAGGTACTGGCCCAGAACGTTCTTCAGCTCCACCGGCGGGTAAGCCACTTCGCAGTTGGGCATGGTGGCGTCGTACTCGGCCATGCAGACGTAGTGCACCTGCTTGCGGCCGCCGCGGCGCTCGAAGCCCTTGAAGTCATCGTCGCAGAAGATGCGGGTCATCTGACGGGCACGGTCGGGGCGGAAGTTCATGAAGATAACGGTGTCGCCGTCCTGCACGCGGCCGCCCTCGCAGGTGACGCAGGGCAGAACGAACTCGTCGGTCTTGTCGGCAGCGTAGGAAGCCTCGATGGCCTCGGCGGCATTGGCGGCGTGGTTGCCCTCGCCGTAGACAAAGGCAGCATAGGCCTTTTCTTCACGGTCCCAGTTGTTGTCGCGGTCCATGGCGTAGTAACGACCGGAAACGCTGGCGATCTTGCCGATGCCCAGCTCGTCCAGCTTGGCCTGCAGGTCGGCCAGGAAGCGCTTACCGTCATGGGGATCGGTGTCGCGGCCGTCGGTGATGCAGTGCAGGTAGACGTCCTTGGCACCCATGTGCTTGGCCATTTCCAGCACGCCGAACCAGTGGTCAACGTGGCTGTGGACGCCGCCGGTGCCCACCAGGCCCATCAGATGGATGGCCTTGCCGGCGTCGATGGCAGCCTGCATGTTCTTGCGCAGAACAGGGTTCTTGAGCATCTCACCGTCCTTGATGGACTTGGTGATCAGGGTCAGCTGCTGGTACACGATGCGGCCGGCACCCATGTTGGTGTGACCGACCTCGGAGTTGCCCATCTGGCCGTCGGGCAGGCCGACTGCCATGCCGGAAGCCTCAATGGTGGTCATGGGGTATTTTGCCATCAGAGCATCCAGATGGGGGGTCTTGGCGGCCACCACGGCATTGCCGTAGGTCTCGCCCGGCACCCAGCCGAAGCCATCCATGATGCACAGAAGAACAGGTTTCTTTGCCAT
>ENA-OUPA01001191-OUPA01001191.1-human-gut-metagenome-genome-assembly--contig:-NODE-1191-length-11653-cov-5.903_pt1 | contig 11653 bp, 12 predicted proteins | sample MGYA00237939_ERZ548770 | MGnify/ENA primary metagenome ERZ548770 (study PRJEB26490, sample SAMN05356877) | human gut metagenome | biome: terrestrial biome; feature: human-associated habitat; material...
TCCATTTTGTTTTAGTTTGGATTCAGCTGTTATTGTAATAGTCAATATACTCAGCAATCGCCTTGGAGAAGGCTTCAAAGGAGTGATAATCCTTTTCAAATCCATAGAACATTTCATTTTTCATCCTGCCGAAGAAGGTTTCCATCATGCAATTGTCATAGCCGTTACCCTTTCGGGACATGGATTGAATGATTCCGCGCTTCTGAAGCTCACCACGGTAGAATGCGTGCCGGTACTGCCAATCCTGATCTGAGTGCATAACCAAACCTTGTACAGAAGTAAAGCGTTCAAATGCTTTTTAAAAGGGCGTTGTCGGCTTTATAACGCCTCGATGAGCAACAAAATTCCTCAGCTCCGTTCGCTTCCGGCTCACTTCGCTGAGGAATTTCGCTTCTATCCGATGTTTTCTATCCTATTTGGCTTACTTATTCTTTGTAATATAAATCGCGCGGGCGACCGGAACTTCCTCCTCCTGTCCGCTGCTGCTGTCCTTGGCGTCAACGGGCAGGGTCAGTTCTTCACCAATCAGATAGAACGTCACAACCTCGCCCTCCTTCACATCGTCCGTCGTTTGAAGCACGACGTACATCGGCGACTGCCACACGCCGGTGGACGGGTTATCCATGCAGACCAGCGCACAGGGATTGCCGTCGTAATCCGTAAAGCTCATCACCTTGCCGCGGAGAATAAACCGCTTGCCCGCGTACTTGGCAGGGTCTTTAATCAGCTCCTTATAGGTGACGGAAATCATCTTCTGGCGGAACTGCGCAATCAATTCCTTCTCTGTCCACTCTCGGGTCAGCGTAATATCGGCGCTGCTCTGCGCACAACCCTCCGCCTTGGCAGTCAGCGTATACGTTTCCGTTCCCGCGTCATCCATAAACACGCGGACAGAGAATGCGCCGTTCCGATTCGCCTTGACATTGGTAGACATGCCCTTGCCGGTGACATAGACCGTCGCGTTCGGTTCGGTCACGCCGCGCACCGTGACGTTGCTTCCGGTAAACGTCAGCTCCGTCGGCTCCGTGATTTCAAGACGCGCCGCAGGCTTCTTATACCGGATGGCAAACACCGCGCTGCTTTCGCCGCTGACGACCTTCATTTCATACTCGCCCTCGTCAGGCAGCTTGACCTGAACGGAGAACGAGCCGTCCTTCTTCGCCGTCGTTTTGGCAACCTGATTGCCGTCCGCGCTGACGGTCAGCTCTGCGGAAGCATCCGCCGTGCCATTGAGCGTGAACTGCGCCTCGGTCACATATGCGGGAACTTCGCCGAGCGTCAGGCCGCCGGTGATTTCGACTTTGGCAGCATTGTTTTCCGGTTCAAGCGTCGGTTCAGGCGTTGCCGTCGGCTTGAGCGTCGGTGTCGGCGTCGCCGTGCTGACCGAGGAAAGCAGCTTGATGTTTTCCAAAAGCCGCTCCATGCGCGCGTCGTCCTCCTCCGTCGGCTCGCGTCCCACGATGGTCTGCTCAATCATATACAGCCGCCCCAGATGCAGCGTCGCATAGCGCAGGCTGTACACCGGCATGGACGCATACATCGCCGAGGACGTCAGGCGCACACATTCCGGCGTCGTATCGACGAACGCGCAGGTTTCATACAGCCCGCTCATCTCAAACTGCGCCAGAAACGAAAGCCTGCGTTCATCGGAGAGATCGCTCATATTTTTAACGTCCGCAAAGCTGCCCGCGTCCGTCACGCTGACGGCAATCTGCCCGCCATCGTCGGGAATGACCTCCATCACGATACCCGAAGCGATATAGCTGGCAAGCACGGCTTCCTTTGTCGTCCCCAAATCATGGAGCAGGTCTTCATGCTCATCCAAATTGGTTTGGGTCAGCACGGTTTCATTCTCCCGCTGCGTATAGCGGAATCCTTCGTATGAAAAGACATAAGTTGCCTCCTGCGCCCATGCGCTCTGACTGCCAAGCAGCAGAGCAGCACCAAGCAGGACTGCACAAGCCTGACGCTTCATCGTGATAAAAGCCCCCTTTATTTTTTCATCATCGCGCATCCGTCAGCGCGAAACGCTCTCCCTGCTCATGCCCGCCAGCTGTGCCAGCGAGAACATAAAGACAAGGTTAATCGGCGTCATTGCGCCCAGCGTTGTGCTTTCCATCATTCCCACAGCCAGTGCCGCCGCCGCTGTCATAATCAGCACCAGCGCACTGCGCTCCCGTTCCTTCGCAAGGAACGCATGCAAAGCCTGACGCAGCGCAATGACAAGAAAAACCGCTTCCAGCGCAAAACCGATCAGACCGAAATCCGCCGCCCATTGCAGATAGGTGTTGTGAACGGCGACCGCGCCGCTCTCCTCGTGAATCGTTCCTTCAACAATCTTGCTTCCGGTATGCCCGACGCCGTTGCCAATCAGCATCATCTTCGGCTCTTCCCGCCAGGATTTCAAAACGTTTTTCCAAATCGTCGTGCGATCCGAAAATGTGGAATCTACACCGGGGCGCACGCTCATCGTGCCGCCTGCGGAAATATCCTCGATGACTTCCGGTTCGACAGGAATCTGCGCATCCGGTTCATCTTCCGTCTGTTCTTCCTCTGTCGGTTCCTGTATCTCACATTCCTCCTGCCGCGCGGCGTAATGCTCCAGAGCGGCTTCCGTCGCCAGCTTGCTGACCTCATAGCCGCCTGCGATGATGATCACCGCGCTGAGCAACGCCGCCGCTGTCGCGATTCCCCTGCCTCGGGCTGCAAGCGCACGCCGAAGCAAATCAAACGCGCCGATGGCGAGCGCAAGCAGCAGCGCATAGCGGGATGTGCGGCTCTGCGTCAGCACGACAACCGCAGCAGACATCACCGCCGGTATGACGCACACTGCCTTGAGCAGCGGATTTTTCGCGCAGCTGCATGCCAGCAGGCTCATCATGCACAGGCAGAGCGCAATCATGCCCGTGCTGTTATAATGCACGCCTGCCCACAGATAGCCATCCTGCACGCCGAACACACTGCCGCCCGCTCCAACGTCCAGACAGCCTGCTGTTGCGGCATAATAAAGCAGACAGCCACTCCAGATTACAGCGAATACGGCAAACAGCCCGCCGGTCATCGCCAGCATATTTCTCCTGCGTTCCTTGCTTGCTTCGGAAATAGACGCATAGACGCCGAAGAACATCGTGCTGTAGCCAAACCATGCGCTCAGATTATTGAACGTCATGCCAAACCGAATGGCAAACGGCACGACCAGCCACACGTAGAGGATAAACAGCGTCATCACGTCGCTGTGCGTCCTTTGGGGCTTGACCGAACGCCTTTGGAGTCTGAGCAGGCAGAGCGACGCGCCCCACGGCACGACGATAAACTGATAAACAGCATTGACCTGTTCCTTATACCAGCCAAAGATATCCGAATTCAGCACGGCGACGTCAAAAAACGCCATCAGCAGGAATAACCCTTCGTTGCCTAAAAACGCCAAAATCACATCGCGCACGATGCCCTGACAGCGGCTTAAAAGACCTTCCTCCTGTTTTTGCATAACTTCACTCCTTCAATTGCGGGCAGAGCCTTATGCAATTCCCTGATATTTTCAAAAAAGAAAGGGCGGGAGGATTACTCCTCCCCGCCCAGCACATCAACGGGAGCCGGGCTTTCCGGCGTAATAACGGGTTCCTGCGCGTTCTGTCCGTCCGCGCTCTGCGGCGCGGTCTGCGCGGCATTCTGCGCCGGCTTGCGCGGTCCGCGGCGGCGGCTGCGGCTGCGGCGGGGCTTGTCGCCCTGCGGCTTGTCCTGCTTATCCTGCCTGTCGGCGCGTTCCGGCTGGTTCTTGAGCATAATCACCACGCGGCGGTTCGGCTCTTCGCCCTCGGAATGGGTCGTTACAGACGGATGATTCTGAAGCGCGGTGTGCAGCACGCGGCGCTCATACGGATTCATCGGCTCAAGCACGACCTTGCGTCCGGTCTTGACGGCGCGGTTCGCCATGCGCTGAGCCAGGCGGCGCAGGCTGTCCTCTCGCTTGGCGCGATAGTTTTCGGTATCCAGCGTCACGCGGATATAACCCTCGCGCCCCTTGTTGACCTGAAGGCTCGTCAGATACTGCAGCGCATCGAGCGTTTCGCCGCGTCGTCCAATCAGGATGCCCAGCGTATCGCCAATCATGTGAATCGACAGGCTGTCCGGCTCGCTGTCGTTTACATAGACATCCACCTTCACGCCCATTCGCTCGGTGACATCCATGAGGAATCTCTGCGCGCGTCCCGCGGGCGTATCTTCTCCGAAGATGACGGGCGGTTCGGTCGGCGCAAACGTTTCAGCAGGAACCATCGGCGCATAATCGCGCTTCTCCTCCGGCTGCACGTCGGTCTTTTCCTTGGGCGGACGCGGCTTTCTTTCCTTCGGCTCGCGGGCGGGCTTGGGCGCCGCGGGCTTCTGCTCAGCCTCAGCCTTCGGCTCCTCGGCTTTTACGACCGGCTTCGGCTCGGCTTTCGGTGCCTCTGCCTTGACCGGCTCTGCCTTCGGCGCGGGCTTGACGGTCTCTGTCTTGGGGGCCGCCTTCGGCGTCTCAGGCTTGACGGCAGGCTTAACCGGCTCAGTCTTCACGGCGGGCTTAGGCTGCTGCTTCTTCTTCGCCTGATCGTTCAGGCTCAGGCTGCCAATAAGGTCGCTCAAGCCGTGGTCGTCCTCGCGTTCCTCCTCCATGATCGTCAGACGGACGCGGGCGGGCTTGCTGCCAAACAGACCAAACAAGCCCTTTGCGCCCTCCTGAAGCACATCCACATGGACATCGGCAATCGTTACACCCAGTTCAGCCAGACCGTTATCAATTGCTTCCTGGGTGGTTTTTCCGGTGAATTCCTGAATCTTCATCAGATGCCAACCTCCTCAGCCTTGGACGCCTTGCGATCCTGCTGCTCAAAGTACTTGTTGAAGCCAATCTGCTCGATGATTGCGTAGATATTGGAAACGACCCAATACAGTGCGAACGCGGAGTTGTAGCTGGCGCAGAAGTAGAGGGACATGAAGGTCATGACGTAAATCATCATCTTCTGGCTGCTCTCCTGAGACGGATCCATCTGGGTGTTCTTCATGGTCAGCTTCTGCATGAAGATCTGAGACACGACGGAGAGAATCGGCAGCAGGAACCAGCCGTTGCCCTCCTGATAGATGGAGAAGCGGATAATGCCCAGGATGTTCAGGTTGCCCAGACCCACGACCGGCGCGATATACGGCGCATAAGCCGCAGAGCTGACAAACGGGGTGACGACCTGCGTGATGTAGTTCGTCAGGTCATTGGCGTTGGCAAAATTGAGGGCTTCCGGAATGGTGCCGGCGGCGACGAGCTTCGCGCTCACGTCGTTCCAAACCTTGAAATCAACCATGCGCAGAGACTGCACGTCCGGCATGTAGGTCGCAAACGGGCTGTCCGGCATCCAGAGGTTCTTAATCCACAGGAACGGCTCGACGAGCGTGTGCGGGTCAATCTCCGGATTATGGTAGAAGGTCAGGAACTGGGAAACCAGCTGCTCGTTCGCGAAAGTGCGCAGCGCGTAGAACATCGCAAACAGGATGACCATGGAAATCAGCATCGGCAGGCAGGAGCCCATCGGGTTGACGCCTTCCTTGCGGTAAAGCTCCTGAAGCTTCTGGTTGAGTTTTTCCTGATCGTCCTTGTATTTCTCCTGCAGAGCCTTCTGCTTGGGGGCGAGGCTGGACATGCGCATGGTGGAACGGCGGCTCTTCAGGTTGAGCGGCATCACCACCAGCTTGATGAGAATGGTAAAGACGATGATCGTCAGCGCATAGTTGTTGATGATCGAATGCAGCGCCTTAATGAGCGTCAGCAGCAGCGAATTGAGGAAACTCATGGACGGAACGTCCTCCTTGCATCAAGAAAATTAGCTTTTGGTCGATATGTCCTGCCTCGAGCGAGGCTCCCGTGAAACGGGATAAACGACTTTTTTGTCCGGTGATTTCGGTTTTCCCCTTCCTGCCCGTTTGGGCGGAACGGGATCGTAAAAGCTCCCCTTGTAAAAGGGCTGGCAGCGCAGAAGCCGCCGCACAGCAAGATAGCCGCCCTTGAGCGCACCGTGTTCCTCAATCGCCTTCATTGCGTAGGTGGAACAGGTCGGCGTAAACGGGCAGCACGGCGCATGCATCGGGCTCAAAAACCGCCTGTAAAAGCGGATGAGCAGCAGCAGCAGCCGTTTGATCACGGATTTTCCCCCGCTTTCGGCACAGCCTGAGGCGGTTTCGGCTCAGGCAGAAGAAGGTTCTGCTTGCGCAGCAGATACTGCATGGAACGGCAGAGCTTGTCAAACTCCGCATCGACAGCGGGTTGACGGGCAATAAAGATGTACAGCCCCGGCTTCATCCTCGGCAGCAACGGCACGCATGCCGCACGGAGACGTCGCTTGATGCGGTTGCGCTGTACGGCGCAGCCGAGCTTTTTGCCGACCGAGAAGCCCACCTTGAGCGTCTGCGAGCGGACATAGAGCAAGACCATCTCTTTGGATCCGGAGGAAGTGCCGCGGCGATATACATATTTGAATTGCGCGTTCTTTTTCAGACTGTAAGTTCTTTGCAAATTAACAACGCTCCCCTGTTGGGATCGACCGCGCACGGCTGAGCCTGCCTTCGCCCCGCCTGCAGAAGCAGCGCGGCAAAAAAACGGTCAAGGAAAGAAAAAGGCCCGCTCCCGGTCTTTGCCGGGCCGGACCGAACGCTTTTCTCAGACACAGACGTCCGAGAAAAACGGGTGCCGCCGATAGGCGGACGCTGATTGTCAGTTACGAAAATCAGACGGGATTGGAAACGGTCAGCTTCGCGCGGCCGCGGGCACGGCGGCGGGCGAGAACCTTACGGCCGTTCTTGGTGGACATACGGGAACGGAAGCCATGCACCTTTGCGCGCTGGCGCTTCTTGGGCTGATAAGTTCTGACAGACGATGCCATTGTTACACACTCCTATCGTAATAACGAATTTGAACAAATGTAGAATCGCGCCGCGGCAGGCGGCACGTTGTTCCATGCGAAAGCGATTATAGTATACTTCACACTCTGCCGTGAAGTCAAGTAGAATTTCCCGTGAAAAGCGGATATTCCCATATTTTCCCCAGAAAACAGCTCTATACGCCGCTAAACAGCGGGGTCCGCGTCTTGCATGCGCTCCCGATTCAAGCTCGGGTGCGGAATCTTTGCCGCCATCGCGCGTGTTTGTTTATTTTTCTTCAAAGTTTGATTTCACTTTTTTCCCCGTCTTGACTTCCCGCCCCCAATCAGCGTATAATAAAGGCAAATTGGGGTTTTATCTTCTCGGAGATAATGCCTGATGATGTTCCGCGCATCTGCGCGTTTTCCAACTTATATAAGGAGGCGTATTTGATTATGCGTCGTATTGGTGTTTTGACTTCCGGCGGAGACTCTCCGGGAATGAACGCCGCCGTCATGGCGGTTGCAAAGTCTGCCCGTTACTATGGCATGTCCCTGATCGGCATCAAGCGCGGCTATAACGGCACGCTCTGCAAGAGCCACCATATCGAGGACGACATGGTCGAGCTGGATTTGGATACCATCCTGGACATCGCCGACCAGCCGGGCACTTATCTGCGCACGGCACGCTGCCTGGACTTCCTTCGTCCGGAAATGCGTGTGCATGCCGCCAATAATATCCGTGAAATGGGCATTGAGGGCATCGTCGTCATCGGCGGCGACGGCTCGTATCACGGCGCAATGGGTCTTTGCGAGCTGGGCATTCCCTGCGTCGGCATCCCCGGCACCATCGATAACGACCTTGCCTATACCGAAATGACGCTCGGCTACGATACCGCCGTCAATTCCTGCATCGACGATATCCGCTCCATCCGCGCAACCAGCCGCTCTCACGACCGCCCCGGCGTCGTCGAGGTCATGGGTCGCCACTGCGGCGATATCGCGCTGAAGGCTGCCGCCGGTTCCGGTGCGGAAATCTGCCTTGTTCCGGAAGTGTCGTGGTCTGTTCAGGAAGCCGCCGACCGTCTTTCCCGCCTGATCGACATGGGCAACCCGCGTGCGACGGTCGTCGTCGCCGAAGGCGCATGGGACTCCATGCAGCCCTGCGACTGGCAGCGCTTCCTGATCGAATGCGGCGCGAAGAACATCCACGAGGATGAGAAGATCTCCACCGAGATGCTCGCCCTGCTGCTCAAGTATAAGTGCAAGTGCGAAGCGCGTCCGACCGTTCTGGGCTACACGCAGCGCGGACGTACGCCGTCCGCCTACGACAGCTGGTTCGCGTTTGAAGCGGGCAACCTGGCAGTCAACCTGCTGCGCAACGGCATCGGCAACCAGGTCATCGGCATCAAGGATGGACGCGTTTACTACATGCCCATCGAGATGGCGCTCCAGCAGAAGCGCGAATTCAATCTCTCGCTCTATAACATGATCAACACGCTGTAATAGCTCATGAAAATGGGGACGCGCACTGCGCGCCCCCTGTTTTGTCTGGTTTGAAGCTCCACCCTCCACTCGCTCTATCGTCAAAAAGGAGAATGTCCATGCTCGCCAAAAATCAATGCTATGAAATGACCTGCGAATCCTTCGGCCAGGATGCGCAGGGCGTTTGCCGCCATGATGGCATCGCGGTGTTCGTTCCCGGGCTGCTTCCCGGAGAACGCGCACGGGTGCGCATCGTCAAGCCCGAAAAGCGCTATGCCTTCGGGCGCATCGAAGAGCTGCTCGAAAAAAGCCCGGATCGCGCCGAACCTTTCTGCCCCATCTATAAGCGCTGCGGCGGCTGCGTCTGCCAGCATATGACCTATGAAACCTCCCTCGCCTTCAAGCGTCGTCAGGTTCAGGATCTGCTTGAGCGCGTCGGCGGGCTTTCCATTGAAGTGCCGCCCGTGCTGGGCATGGCGCATCCCTTTGGCTATCGCAATAAAGGCGCTTATCCCGTCGCGCAGGTCGGCGGCGTACCCGCCTGCGGCTTCTTTGCTCCGCGCAGCCACGACCTTGTTCCCCTGCCCCAAAATGGATGCGCCATTCAGGGCGAGGACTCCGCCAAGGCGACGCAAGCCGTTCTTGCGTGGATGCGCCGGAACAACGTTCCCGCTTACGACGAGCTGAGCGGGCGCGGACTCGTCCGCCACATCATGACCCGCTCGACCACGCACGGCGAGCTGATGGTCGTCATTGTCGTCACCCGTGCGGATATTCCGAAAGCCAGCCAGCTGATCGAGCTGCTCAAAGCCGTCGTTCCCGGTCTTTGCAGCATCTGCCTGAGCATCAATTCCCGCCGAACCAATGTCATCCTCGGTACGGATATCCGCGTTCTCTGGGGCAAGGACACGATGGAGGACACGCTCTGCGGGCTTCGCTTCTCGGTTTCTCCGCTCTCCTTCTTCCAAGTCAACCCCGCGCAGACCGAGAAGCTCTATGGGCTTGCACTCGAATACGCCGGTCTGACCGGCTTTGAAACCGTCGTGGACGCCTACTGCGGCGCGGGTACAATCTCTCTGTTGCTTGCACAGAAAGCGAAAAAGGTCATCGGCATCGAAATCGTTCCCGAAGCCATCCAAAACGCAAACGAAAACGCCGTGCGCAACCACATCGAAAACGCCGAATTCCGCGTCGGCGCAACAGAAGAACTGCTTCCCCGGCTCATCGCCGACGGTCTGCGCCCGGATGTCATCGTTCTCGACCCGCCGCGCAAAGGATGCGACCCCGCCGTTCTCGAAGCAATCATCGCCGCCGCGCCCAAGCGCGTTGTCTACGTATCCTGCGGTGCCCCGACGCTCGCCCGCGACGCCAAGCTGCTCGCCGAAGGCGGCTACACCGCCGAAAAGGTTCAGTGCGTCGATATGTTCTGCTGGACGGGCGCGGTAGAAACTGTCATGTACTTTTCCAAGGGAACATATCCACATCGCTCTGTGAAGGTCGAATTCCCGCTTGAAGGGCTGAGTGTCGCTCAGCTTCAGGGGAGCGCGACCTATGAGCAGATCAAGGCGTATGTTCTCGAGCACAGCGGTCTCAAGGTTTCTACCCTGTACATCGCACAGGTCAAGCAAAAATACGGGATCATCGAGCGGGAGTGCTATAACATGCCCCGGAGCGAGGACGCAAAGCAGCCGCAGTGTCCGCCGGACAAGGAAGCTGCGATTGTCGAAGCGCTCAAATTCTACGGCCTGATTGACCCTTGTTCACACTGATAAATCACGTTGTTCTGATGAATATGAAAATGGAGCTGTTACGTGTTGACCTAACAGCTCTCATTTTTCATCTGTCAAAAGGAATTCTGTTGACCACAAATTTCCCTATGAAGCACATTTGAATGAGATTTGCAACAAATAAAGATATTGATGAAAAATTCAACAGCAATTCAGCCCATAACCACGCAGAAGGAATTTCTTTTCCTGAAACAGCTTGATTTAAAAAATATTCTATAAACTGATTCACCAGACAATTTCCAGTCTGAGCGTCAAATTGAGCAATCCGTTCCGCAACCATGCCGCTTGCACAAACAAAGACAATCGTCATAACATTGAGAATCAAAGCAACTTTAAAATAGCTGTTCAAAACAAATCTTTGTGTTCTATCATGAAGAATACTGTCCTGTGCCTTGAGACGTTCTTTCAATTCTGTACTAGATTGTATTCCGGCATAAGCCGCAAGATAGAGTGCAGACGAAATAGACACAACGCTGATAATATCAGAAGAAATGGTTGTAATGCGAAGTTTAAGCAGACAGCAGACCAGTCCAGCAAGAATGCTAATCCCGAACAACATGAATTTATGATTTCTGTACACGGGTCATCGTCCCTTCAATTTGGCAAGCAAATATGCAAAAACCTGTTCGGGATCATATTTACCATTATCATCTGCTTCAAGAACTATCGGAATGCTCTTGACCACCTTTTCCAAACTGAAAAGCTGTTCAAACCCTTCATCATCTGTACCAAGAATTTCAAGTGAATCAATTTCTTTGGTTTTTCTGCTATCGAGCAATTTCTTCAGTTTATTGATCACCGTCTGTGCATGAATACCCGTATCATATTCCAGCGTAGAAATCAGCTTATCGGGCATTTCCAGCCCCAACGGATTGTAGCTTTGTGCGAATAAACTTTCAGGATTCATATTTACCAGATTTCTAGTTTGAGTGTATTTCACCTTCTTAATAGACTGAACCACTCTGGAAAAATCTTCTATAGACGAAATTCGTTCTCTGATGTATACCTTCAATTTGGAATCAATGAATTCTGCAAACAGTAGCTTAATTGCAGCTTTTCGATTAGAGTCAGATAAATAAAGCTCTTTTGCCTCGGCATCATAGCAAGCAAAGAACTGATCTGCATACTCCAATTGGGATTTTTTCTTTGGGTTCTCTTTCTGGGTTTCCGATTCTGTATCGTACACAGTCTCAGAATACTTTCCGTTATCGAAATCCACAGCGATGAAAAGAAATCGCTCTTCTCTGAACTGAATATTGTATTGATAGCTGAAATCATTCAAATGAAGCCTTGCCACACCTTTCTCTGCTATTCTTTTCAGCAGGGAGATTTCGGGATAAGTTTCATCAATAATCAAGGAATAGCTTTTAAAGAGCATTTTTTCGCCTCATTTCTATCTGTTGTTTTTCAGCTGTTTGCCAATAAACTCATTTCAGCCTCTCGCACAGCGGCAGAATTTCTTCCAGCCGGGCAACGATGCGTTTTTGCTCGGCAAGGGGAGGG
>ENA-OUPA01001196-OUPA01001196.1-human-gut-metagenome-genome-assembly--contig:-NODE-1196-length-11604-cov-3.73903_pt1 | contig 11604 bp, 11 predicted proteins | sample MGYA00237939_ERZ548770 | MGnify/ENA primary metagenome ERZ548770 (study PRJEB26490, sample SAMN05356877) | human gut metagenome | biome: terrestrial biome; feature: human-associated habitat; material...
ATGTGTATAAGAGACAGGAAACATAATCTGGAATGGCTGTATCGGTTGATGCAGGATCCGAAGAGATTGTTTAAGAGGTATTTGGTGACAAATACAAAGTTTATTTGGAATGCAATGATAAGGGGAAAGTGATGATGAAGGTACTAGCTTCGGTGTATGCGTGTAGTCCATATGACGGGTCTGAAAGAGCCGTTGGTTGGAATTGGATAAAAGAATTAGATAAATATAATGAAATTATAGCTATTACAAGTCATGTTTATCGGCGTGATATTGAGGATTTTATGAAGAAAAATCCTACTGTAATTCAAAATACGAAGTTTGTTTATGTTGATGTGCCGCATACAAAGTGGCATGTAGGCTATAGACTAGAAAGACTCTATTATATGCTTTGGCAAAAGGAAGCGGTAAAAAAGGCAAAAGAAATATGCAGGAATGAAAAAATTGATTTAGTTCATCACATTACATATGTCACTTGTGTATTACCAACATATATGCACGAATTAGAGATTCCATTTTTATATGGACCGGTTTCTGGAGGCGAGAATACTCCTAGCGTTATCGGCTATCCAATGAGTGTCAAGGAACGTATGGTTGAATTTGTAAGAAGTGCGTCGCAATTATTTTTTAAATCGACACCTAACTTTTTAAGGACAATGAAAAAATCTAGTCTGATTTTAGTGACAACTGATGAGACTAAGAAGCTTATACCGGCTTGCTTTCAAGATAAGGTTAGAGTATTTCAGTCAATTGGATTGAATGAAGAGATTTTCTATCCGGAGCCTCCCAAAAAGAATAATGCTAAGATTCAGTTTTTAGTTGCAGGCAGAATGTTGTACTGGAAAGGTTTTGAATTAGCAATTCGTGCCTTTGTCAAAGCAAGTCAAAGCAACGGAAACATAGAACTAACTGTTCTTGGTGATACAGAAAATAATGCATCTTATGAAGCACATAAGATGCATTTAGTAGAGTTGTGTGGGTCATATGGTGATGATCGTATTAAATTTGTTTCTACGGTTCCTCACAATGAAATGAAGAATTTTTATGATAAGTTTGATTGCCTGCTGAATTGCAGCTTGAGAGATTCAGGCTGTTTTGTTGTTATGGAAGGGATGAGCAGAGAATTACCCCTCATCTGCGTAAATACTGGTGGACCTAAAATTAATACAACTGATGAATCTGCCATAAAGGTTGAACCTGCCCCCATGGAAGAGATGGTAGAGCAGATTGCTAATGCAATCCTTAAGATTGCTGAAAATGAAGCACTACGGCTCAAAATGGGAATGGAGGCGCGAAGATATGCTAAAGAGAATTTTACAATCTCTAGTCGTACAGATCAGATGATGAGATTTTATGAAGAAGCGGTGGGAAAAAAGGAATGAAGAAAAAGGTATGTATGATTGTTCAAAATAAAATGGTAAAAGGTGGCATAGCAGCAGTAATCAGTGGCTACTATGGATCTAAACTCGAGCAAGATTATGAGATAATCTACGTTGAATCCTATAAAGATGGAGGAAAACTTACAAAATTATTAAAAGGGATACAAGGATATATCAAATTTATAAAGGTATTACTTGTAGACAAACCGGATTTGGTACATATTCATTCTTCATTTGGTCCATCATTTTATAGAAAATTACCGTTCATTTATATGGCGTCTTGGGCAAAGAAACCAATTATTAATCATAATCATGGTGCGGATTTTGATGAATTTTATACCAATTCAAGTGAAAAAAAGAAACGGCAGATAAAAAAGGTTTATGGAAAATGTAAAATATTAGTTGCTCTTTCAGAAGAGTGGAAACAACGACTGGAAAAGATTGTGCCGAAAGAAAAAATAATGGTTATTGAAAACTATAGTGTTTTACATGAAGATGCTTTGAAAGAGCGTTGTTCAAGACAAAGTAATCATGAAGTACTTTTTTTAGGTGAATTGGGCAGACGAAAAGGATGTTATGATATCCCATCGGTCATTGAAGATGTTGCCAAAGATATTCCAGATGTTAAATTTATTTTGGCCGGAGCAGGTTCTGCACAAGATGAGACTGCAATAAAGCAGTTGATAAAAGAAAAAGGAATAGAACAAAATGTAGAATTCCCTGGTTGGGTGAGAGGCGAAGAAAAGGATAGACTACTTCGTGAATCCGATGTATTCTTTTTGCCTTCGTATAACGAGGGTATGCCAATGTCTATTTTGGATGCGATGGGATATGGTCTGCCGATAGTGAGTACCAATGTAGGGGGAATTCCTAAAATCGTACATGATGACGAGAATGGTTTCTGTTTTGAATCTGGAAATGTTATGGAGATGGGGAAAGCAATTGAGAACTTATTAGAGAATAAAAGGTTAGAAGCAAGTATTTCAAGTTTTGAAATAGTAAAAAGAGGGTATTCTTTGGAACAACATATAAAAAAATTGGAGAAATGCTATAAAAAAGCCTTTGAATAAGAAAGCGAAATAATAGGAATGATTAAGGAGTAAACAGTGAAAAGCGTAGTATTGATTTTACCGTATTTTGGAAAATTCCCCGATATTTTCCCGTTATTTTTAAAAACAGCAGAAAAAAATCCTAACATAAATTTTCTGATAATCAGTGATTCAGAAGAAAATATTAATTACCCGAAAAATGTTAGAATATTGTCTCAAACATTTTCAGAGTTTAAACAATTGATGGAAAATCAATTGGGACAAACGATTGCGTTAGAAAAACCGTACAAACTATGTGATTATAAACCGGTATATGGATATGTTTTATCAGAACAGATAAAACAGTATGACTATTGGGGATATTGTGACTGTGATTTGATTTGGGGAGATTTGTATTCATTTATAGAGCCATTAATGGAAAAAGGCTATGATAAAATTTTTGCATCTGGACATTTGACTTTATATCGAAACACACAGGAAAATAATGAATTATTTAGAACTTTAGACGAAGGAAAACTGTTTTCGAAAATATCCAAAGATAATCAAATATATTGGTTCGATGAAGATTATAAGGGAAAAAATAATATTCATGATTTATTTCTGAAAAGTGGAAAGAAGGTTTTTACAGAAGATTTTTCCGTTAATTTTAATATAGACACAAATTGTTTTCAGCGAAAAATGTATTCTCCTGAAAATAGAACATATATAGATATACCTTATGAAAAAGAACAGTATTATTGGGAGGCTGGAAAAATCTATCAAGTGAAAAAGAAAGAAGAAACGCTTGCGATTACAGAATATCCATATATACATTTTCAACTTCGATATATGCATGGGGTACAATGTGTCTTATCAGAAGAGCAGTTTAAAATTGTACCAAATCGGTTTTTGAAGCATGACAAGATGCCGAGAACTTTGGATGAGTGGAAACATGAGAGAAAAGTCTACTTTGGGGGACAAAGATTTATTCAGTTAAGACGTCGAATAATAAATAAGATGAAAAAGGTATTTAGAAAATGTTAATAAGTATCATTATACCGGCATTTAATGCGGAAAAAACAATAGGCAGATGTCTGGAAAGTGTCAGACAGCAGATCAATATAGAGAATATCAAAGAAGTATTAATCATAGATGATGGATCAACAGACTCAACAAGTGAAATTGTTAGAAGTTTTGAGAAGAGAGATTCACGATTTAGATTAATTGAAAAAGAAAACGGTGGCGTTTCCAGTGCCAGAAATGAAGGAATTCGACAGGCTACTGGAGAATATATCATTTTTTGTGATTCGGATGATGAGATGAAACCAGAGTTATGCAAAGAACTTTTGTGTGCTATCCAAAAGCAAAGATGTGATATGGCTATTTGTGGGTATACGGAAATTCATAGTTGTGACAGCTATTCTCGGATTCCGGAAAAGAGTATTTGTGAAAGCACTAAAAATATTCAATATAATTTTGATGAATTATTTTATGGCTTCTTTTTAAATGTTCCATGGGGGAAAATTTTCAGAGCTGAAAATATCAAATGTTTATTTGATGAAAGTATGCAAAATGGGGAAGATATTAAATTTGTTCTGGACTATTTATCAGAACATCCGATAGTTGTCGGAGTGGAAAAGGCATTATATGTAGTGCATACAGAAAATGAAAATTCTTTGTCAAGGTTCCGAATGAATGCATTAAGATCAATTAGCAAAATACAAATCAATCTTGGAAATTTTATAAAAGAAAACAAAATCGAAGCAGATTGGGGACGTTTGTCTGACTATTGTATTTCATTAACCTGGTCAAATGTAGTAGATGGCGTAAATTTGGGACAATTTAGATGTATAGAGGCCTGTAGTGTGATTGAAATAGATGATGCTTATTTGGAACTCTTAGAATCATTAAACCCAACCAAGAGGATAAATAAAATTACTAAGAGAATTTTGCTTAGAAAAAGTAAAATATTAATGTTGTTGATGTTTAAGTTGTTGTGTGTGATAAAAAGTATGAGAAGAGGGTAAATGAGTGAAAGTAAGTATTATTGTACCAATATATAATGTAGAAAGATATTTGGAATCATGCATAGAGTCTATACTTTCCCAAACATATGAAAATTTTGAACTTATTTTGGTTGATGACGGTTCGCCGGATCAATGTGGAATAATCTGTGATAAATATGCTACTCAAGATTCTCGTATAAAAGTAATACATAAAGAGAATCAGGGATTAGGTATGGCAAGAAATACTGGGCTTGATTATGCTAGCGGGGAATTTATTTGTTTTGTAGATTCAGATGATTGGCTTGAACCATATGCAATTGAGTATTGGATTAGAGCACAAAGAAAATATGATGCAGACATTGTGATGTGCAATTATCAAAAGAGAAATGACAATAAAGAAGTGTTATATCGATATGAAATTCGAAATAAGGAATGCTGTTATCGTGGCAAGAAAATAGAACAAGAAATTTTTTGGCCAATGATAGGACAGGAATCTATGGTAAGAGAAGATTTTACGATTAATATGTGTGTATGGACGAATCTGTATAGAAGAGATTTGATTGAAAGTGAGCAGATTCGTTTTTTATCTGAGAGAGAATATTTATCAGAAGATATTTGCTTTAATTTACAGTATCTGCTTAGCTGTAAAATTGCAGTTATGATACCAGAGTCATTATATTGCTATCGGTATAACCCAACCTCTCTTACAAATCGTTATAAAGGAGACGAATATCAAAAAGCAGTTGCTTTACACAGTAAGGTGGAAAAGTGGGCAATGCATGCAAAATATCCAGAATTTAAAGAGTTCCGAGTGGAAAGATTCTTTCTTACAAAGGTAAGAGAGTTAATGTTTCGTCTGTGTGGAAGTAATATGCCTATTAGAAAAAAAGTTGATTTGTGTAGAAATATTTTGGAAGATTATACATTGCAAGTGGTGCTAGAAAAATACCCTATAAGAAGTTATAAGCTAAAGTATAAGCTACCAGCATATTTAATGAAATGGAAAAATGCAGTAGGGGTAGTGTTTTTGTTTAAGAATATGTCGAAATTAAGAGGGTAATATATGGAAGAAAGAAAAACGTACAATACAACGATCCAACTTATGCGTGGGTTAGCTGTAATTATGGTTGTATTACAGCATAGTATATCACGAATAGCTGAAATAGACATTGAATTTAAGATAATGTATTTCTTGAATCACATTGATGTGGCCGTATTTTTTGTGATAGCGGGTTATCTATTTGAAATTAAAAAGGAAAAATATTATCAAGAGAGTAAAATGTCTTATATAAAATGGAAGGCTAAGACATTATTATTACCATATTTATTTTGGAGTTTAATCTTGGCAGTTGGTATTAAAGTGGCAAGTATGTTCATGACAAATTTACCGAGTATTACAGGTATAGAACCTTGGAGTTGGAAGGATATTGTTATCAATACAATTTTGTTTAAAGATTATAATGTTCAACATTTATGGTTTATATATGTTTTGTTCTTTTTCTTTGTATTCAATCGATTGTTTAAAGATGCGTTAATTGATGGGAGAATATTTTGGGCTGTTGTGCTAGGGTCGATAATTTTAAATCATATAGGTCTGAATTACATTTTAGATAAATTTGTTTTACATTTTGCCGTTTTTTTAATCGGTAGAATCGTTGCAAAATATAATTTGTTGACACATTTCAAAAAGTGGCGTATGAAAATTGTAGCTCCATGTATTCTTGTATTGTGCTTTTTCTCAGAATTGTTTATGCGGAATTCATTTACATATACCTATTTGGGTAATACCTTATATGCGTTGTCTGGAGTTTATTGCATTTATATGATTGCGGAATTTTTATCATCAGTTTGTAATGGAACGAAAATAGAGTTTGGGTTGAGAAAAATAGGTGATTATTCATTTGAGATATATCTGATGCATAATCCTTATGTATCTATACTGGTACCTATCATATTAAAAAAAATGATTTCTAATACGCTAGTTATCGTGTTGATAACTACTATATTAGGGATCATAATACCGTATTGTATTGCTAGAATTATGTTCCATTATAATAATGTCGCAATTGTTTTATTTGGACGGAAAGGAAAGAGAAAATGAAACACGCTTTTTTGATTATTGCACATAATAATCCAGAAATTCTATATGCACAGCTTGAAATCTTAGATTCTGTAGATGTGGATTTTTATTTTCATTTGGATGCAAAGATGGAAATTAATAAATCAGATTTAGAAAGTCATGCTTTGAAATCAAATATTTATTATATAAAACCCAAAAAAATTCGTTGGGGACATTATTCCTTAACGGAATGTGAAATAAGGTTATTAAAAGCGGCAGTAATGTGTAAAACAGAATACGATTATTATCATATGTTGTCAGGTGTTGATATGCCTATAAAGACATTAGATACAATAGATGCATTTTTTACAGCAAATAAGGGGAAAGAATTTATACATTTTGCATCTAAAAGTGTAGATGAATCAACTAAAGAAAAGATATCCTTATATCATATTTGCCCTGGTAGATTTCATTGGCAGAGAAAAATAAATGGTTTAGGGGTAAAAATACAGAGGATAATAGGAATCAATCGTTTAAATAAATTAAAGTGGGAAGTGAAAAAAGGATCAAACTGGTTTAGCATTACAGATAGGTTTGCAAAGTATCTTATAGAACATGAAAACTTAATTGCAAAACAGTTTAAATATTGTTTTGCAGGAGATGAAATTTTTTTACAAACTATTTTGTTTAATTCAAAGATGAAATTTGAGCTGTACATGGATACATTTAATGATGATTATCATGCATGTATGAGATTAATTGATTGGAAACGTGGAAATCCATACGTATTCGGAATAGATGATTTTGAAGAACTTATGGAGTGTGATTACATGTTTGCGAGAAAATTTGACTATAATAGCAAGCCTGAAATAGTGGATAAGTTAAAAGTACAGTTAAAATAATAGGTGGGGTGCATGATAGTTTCGAAAAGAAAATTTTTAGTGTTTTTTATAACATTTGTATTTTTTGCTGGAAACAATATAGGCAGTCTTGTAGGTATTAATACAATAATTAAGTTATTGAATAATATACTTACATTATATATGTTGTTTGATATTTGTTTCCCAATTATAAAGACGAAAAAAATAGAAAAAATAACACCAGTAACAGTGCTGTTTTTATTGTACTTGATTGTATATGTAGTGATTACTCTTGCAGTTGGAGGAGAGTTAATTTTCAATAATATTACAATGATTATTAAATCAGCAATTGTATTGGTATGGTTAGATCGATATGTCAGAGCAGATATGACTTTATTGGAAGGACCAATATTAGCGGCATTTTATATCTGGTGTTTTTTTGATACTGTGATTACACTGATTTATCCGGCAGGAGCTCCGTTTTTGATGAATGGTTATATTTTAGGATGGAAAAATAATAAAATTATGTATTTTATTATTACAAATCTTCTTTCGGCATATCATTACATTAACTTGGAAGGTAGGCGAAAAAGAACCAATTTTTTAATAGTTTGGGGAATGCTTTCTATTGGATGTATAGCGAACGCAATCCTTATTGAAAGCAGTACAACGGCAATGGTAGTGGTTTTGATAGCGTTGTTTGTTCCGTTGAGAAAAATCATTACGCGCACACCATTAGTAAATGGAAAATTTGTACTTGGTTTTCATGCAATGTGTTTTGTGCTCATTATATTTGTCAGGGAGATATTTCAGGAGCCGCTAGATCAGATAATGAATGTGTTGTTCGGAAAAGATGCGTCGTTTACAGGTAGAATATATATATGGAGAGCGGCTCTTATCCAGATAACAAAATCTCCTATATGGGGATATGGAAAATACGAGACACAGTATGCGATATTGCCTTCACAATATGGATATGCTTATGAATATCCGTGGACGATGGCTCATAATCAAATATTGGACTTGATGCTACGTGGTGGAATTATTATTTTGGCACTCTGGCTGGGAGTATTGTTTATAATAATAAGAAAGAATCAAAAAAATAAGTCGATTTATTCTAAATTGTCGACATATACACTGTTCTGTTCATTATTCTTTTTTCATACAGAAGCAAGCATGGATGCAATAACTTATTTAATTTTCTTATGTTTATATTTGATAGGGCAAAAAGAGAATAATAAAGGTGAATTGAAAAGGAAAAGATATGAAGTTACAAAAGAGTAAAAATGCAACAAGAAATATCATATATGGGATGTTATTGAAGATATATCAAATGTTTATGCCATTTGTAATGCGTACTGTTATCATATATTATCTTGGAGCGGAGTTTCTGGGATTAAGTAGTTTATTTAATTCTATTCTTCAAGTACTAAATTTGGCAGAATTAGGAGTTGGTTCTGCAATGGTATTTTCAATGTATAAACCTATTGCAGAAAACGATAAAGAAAAGTTGTGTGCTTTACTAAACTTATATAGGAAATATTATAGGATAATAGGTACGCTTATCTTAATTATAGGAGTTGCAATTGTACCTGTACTTCCAAAGTTGATTTCAGGAAGTTTGCCGGCAGGGGTAGATTTGTATATTTTATATTTTCTGAATTTATCGGCCACTGTATTGACATATTGGCTATTTGCATTTAAGAATAGTTTGCTTCAGGCATATCAGAGGACTGATGTGGTCAGTAAGGTTTTTATTGTTACTGATACACTTAAATATATTTTACAAATTGTCAGTTTAATAATATTTAAAGATTATTATTTATATTGTATCGTGCTTTTGGTGAGTCAAATTATGAATAATATTATGATAGCATATGGTGCAAAACAGCGTTATCCCGATTTAGAACCAAAGGGACATTTGCCAAAGGCTGAACAAAAGATAATTAACGGAAAAATAAAAGATTTATTTACGACAAAACTTGCTACTACGTTATTATCTTCCGGAGATACTCTGGTGATTTCAGCTATGCTGGGACTGATTATGCTGGCAATGTATCAGAATTATTATTATCTGATATCAGCGGTACTTGGCTGCTTTACAATTATACATACTGCAATCACAGCCGGTATAGGCAATAGTTTGATAGTGGATACAATGGAAAAGGTAAAACAGACTTTTAATATGTTGTTTTTTGGAATTCTATGGCTATTGACATTTTGCGTAGGATGCTTTTTGAGCTTGATGCAGCCATTTATGGAAATGTGGGTTGGTAATAAATTGATGCTAAAAGATGAAATTGTAATTCTTTTAGTTATATATTTTTGCGTATATGAACTTACACAATTTTTCAGTGTTTACAAAGAGGCCGCAGGAATTTGGCATCAGGACAGATTCCGTCCATTAATTTGTAGTATTATTAATATTGTATTGAATTTAATATTTGTTCAAAAATGGGGAGTTTATGGTGTCGTTTTGGCAACGATTATCAGTTCAGGGTGTGTAAGCCTACCATGGGTTATTCATAATGTGTTTAAATACATTTTAAAAGAAAATCCAGTTGCTTATTTACAGAAATTTTTGAAATATGTCTTGCTTGGAATTTTGATAAATATATTAATTGGCATAATCACTGCGAAAATTCATTTATCGATAATTATGGATTTGGGTATTAAGTTAATCATTTGTATTAGTGTTATTAATATTGTATGGATTTTCTTTTTTAGAAAGACAGAAGAATTCATTGAGTTGAAAAATATGATAACTCGTGTATTGCAAGGGAGAAAAAAGCATGAATAAATCCAAAAGTGGAAAAAAAGTAGGAGTTTTAACTTTTCATAGAGCAGAAAATTATGGTTCTGTGATGCAGTCGTATGCTTTGCAGAAATATCTGGCAGATAAGTTGGGTATAGAAAATGAATTAATAGATTATGTGCCAAACAACCAGAAAGATTTTTATAAACTTGTATTGCAAAAAAATATCAGAAGAGAAGAATTGCATTTCAAGAATTTTTGAAAAATAATTTGGCAATTAGTGAAAAAAAATACTTTTGTTTTGGAAATGAATTCAGATTGTCAGATCAATATGCAGCAATCATTACAGGAAGTGACCAGATATGGAATACTGAGTGTGCTGATTTTTCATGGGAGTATTTGTTGGAAGGCGTCTGTGATTTGAGAAAAATCTCTTATGCAGCCAGTATGGGAGGGGGAAGGATATCAGATACTGATAGATATAAAAAATGTCTGGAAGATTATGAAGATATCTCAGTGAGAGAACAATATGCGGCAGATATTATAAATCAGATGTTTCAGGAACAAGAAAAAGCGAAAGTCTCTGTTGATCCAACTTTATTACTGGACAAGGATGATTATGATAGAATTGCAGCTCCACGAAGAATTCAAGGAGATTATATATTTTTATATAGCGTATATCATGATGAACAGCTATTACATACAATAAAAACAATGCGAAAAAAATGGGAAATGCCGATTATTACATTGATATCCAGAAATAATTCTTATAAAGTTTTATTTAATGGAATAAAGCTGGCGAAGGAAGAAGGACCGGAAGATTTCCTAAGTTACATAAAGTATGCTAAATTCGTGCTTACAAATTCTTTTCATGGGTCAGTATTTTCAATCATTTATGGGAAAGAATTTTATTATTTAGGAGATTATCAACAGGATCCGCGATTAAAACAATTATTTACGATGGTGGGAATGGAACGTGCGGGTGTTTGTTACGAAGAAATCGAAAAACGTGCAGGAAAGTTTGGAACATGCGGAGATTGCGATTTGTCCAAGAAAATAGTTGATTTAAGAAAGAGTAGTGAACGATATTTGAAAGATGTTTTTGGAAGAGGATAGGAGTTGCAGATGAGAAACACTGTTTTAAAAGAAATGGACAAATGTAGTGGATGTGGATTATGTGAAACAGTTTGTCCGGCACAGGCTATCAAAATGGAATATGATAAAAGCGGGTTTATCTATCCTGTAATACAGAAAGAGAAGTGTATTGATTGTGGTTTATGTGAGAGAAAATGTGTTGTTAAAACTGTTTCTGTAGAATATCCACGTACGTGTTATGCAGGAGTTCATCTGGATGAAAAAATAAGAGCAAAATCATCTTCCGGAGGGATGTTCGCAGCTCTCGCTGAGTATACCTTGGAACAAGGCGGTGTAGTGTTTGGAGCTGCAGTTGTGCCAAAAGGGAAGATTGCAACGGTGTACAAAGGGAACATAATAAAAAACTTAATAATGGACTGCCAATC
>ENA-OUPA01001205-OUPA01001205.1-human-gut-metagenome-genome-assembly--contig:-NODE-1205-length-11519-cov-39.5025_pt1 | contig 11519 bp, 9 predicted proteins | sample MGYA00237939_ERZ548770 | MGnify/ENA primary metagenome ERZ548770 (study PRJEB26490, sample SAMN05356877) | human gut metagenome | biome: terrestrial biome; feature: human-associated habitat; material...
ACGCCGGGCCGACTCGCTTCGGATCGGACGCTACACCAACTTTCTCGACACTACCCCATCAAATGATCCGGTGGCGTAGTCGTGTTATATGCTGCAGCTTTAGGGGAATGAGGACGGTACCGATTGGGATAATGCTCTAGTGGTGTCCGGTAGCGGATATAATTAATTCAATTTCGGCTCCGCACTTAAGGACCCATAATGAAAACTCTCAATGGCCTCATGAAACATCTTAGGGATAAGGGGATAGAGACGCACGGCTCTGTCCATAAAAGAAAGATGAAGAATTACGGCTATTATCATGGCTACAAGGGTCATCGTTTTGTGGGCAATTCTTCCAACTGCTTGGATTTAACGAGCTTTGACGAGGTAATTGCCTTAAATGAGTTTGATATGGCGGTCAAGGCGCTCTTATATCCAAGCGTAATGTTTATTGAAACTGCGTTAAAGAACTATACGCTAGAAGCCGTGCTTGAAGATTCTCACTCGTTCGTGCTGGAGGATATTTTCTCTCGAACGCTCGTGGCGTACCGTGATTACCCTAGAAAAAGTAAAGACTATAGCGCTGCTATGAAAAAGCGCCTGGGTCTGCGCGCGGAAATCAATAGATTGATTCAGTACAATTATTCCAAGAACCCTGTTGTTAGGCATTTTTATGACAGTGATAAACCCTTACCTATTTGGGCGCTATTCGAGGTCATGACTCTAGGAAACTTCGGTGTTTTCTATTCGTGCTTAAAGGGCTCGGTTAGACAGAGCATATCCGATGACCTAAAGCTTCCGAACAATTACGACGGTCCTGGACTTCTTGAACGTACTATCTTTGTGCTCAAGGATCTCCGTAATGCGATTGCTCATAACAGTGCCGTTTATGACGTTAGGTTTAAGAGGGCAAAAGTGGGAAATCAGCTTGGCCAGATGCTGTCATCCGAGGTTGGCGTTCCTTCGATAGACTTCTCAACTATTACTGATTATGTCGTCCTAATTGTCTATCTGCTCAGAAAGATGATGGTTTCCAAAACTGAGTGCTATCAGTTAATTCGGAACTACTCTAGCGTACTGGAAGACTTGCACGGCTCTCTGTCTTCCTCGGATTTTCATAAAATAGTAAAGACTGGGGCCAGGAGCAAGATGGATGCACTTCGTAGGTATATAGCTGCTTCTTAAGAAGCGGCAGCTAAAGATGGAGGCTAAAGATGGAGATGACATTCTTTGGAGCTGGGCCCGTAGACAAACATAGGATATCGACTAAAATATAGTCAATTGCGGTGGAAGCCTTTGGGCGACACCTGAAGAGGGTTGATGCGTCGGCCCTCTTTTTTTGGCGATTTTTACAGCCTGCTTGGCATGGTTGCACTGGACCGTGAAGAAATATCAGTTCCGGTATTGATCTTCCTATTTAGTAGCCGCTCGAAGCGGTCATACCACATGATGCCGATCCAGCCGCCAGCGCACCTTAATCTATCGATCATCCACTTGGTAATTCCGATGGCGCTGTTTACGATATTGCCCTCTCACACCTTGAACATGCAGTAGATCGGCAAGAGTCAGTTGACGTAGATGCCTATCTCGTACGGTAAAGAAGCTTCCAATGAATCGTCCTGCTCGCTATGCAGATCATGGTAGCAGTCGGCTGCGTTCATGTAGATTCACGAAGGGTATTACTTGCTGCCGAAAATTGAATTGTCCCTTTGGGACCCTGGTACTAGAGTCAACCTGCGGTATTGACGCAGTCAACCTTCGGCCTTGCGTCTTGCGAAGAGGCGGTTGTTCTTCTGGATGGCCGCCTCTCTTCATTTAAAACCAGTTAAGTTTGACAAACCTTTCTTGGGTATCGACGATCAAGTTCATCTTCTGGAATTTCGTGGTTTGGGTGTCGATGCAGATACTGGTCCCACTCTGATGTTCAAAGTCAATTACTTGATTCTCAGATGGTGTCCTGTTCGATTGAGGTTGAGAACGTCTGCACAAAGCAAGAAAAACGAAACGGGCGCCTTGCTAGTATTATTGATGCATGTAGAAGGCGTCCCTTTCCCGTACGTGCGCGGAGGTTTTAGAGTTGGTTCTTGCAGACTGGAATGTATTTGCTTGCAAGTTTAGCGGCAATGAGCAGGCTGCTTTTGAGCAGCTTTGCTACCTGCTGTTTTGTAAAGAACATGGGTGCGAGATGGGCATATCTCGTTACATCAATAATCCTGGGATCGAAACTGACCCAATTGCGGTTAATGACGAGGTAATTGGGTGGCAGGCAAAGTACTATCAAGTATCTCTTTCGCAAAAGAGGCGCGAACTAATTGCCGCCGTGGATGAAGCCCATAAGTGTTATCCAGAAATGACGCGTCTTGTTTTCTATTGCAATAGGGATTTTGGGGCAGGGAATATAAGCTCGGACGGCGTTCAGGACCCTGTGGCTAAGACAGAAACCGAAGACCATGCCGCTCGCCTTGGAATAAAAATAGACTGGTTTCTTGCATCCGCCTTTGAATCTTCGTTTGTGTTGCTTGAGAACGAAGCAATAGCACGGCACTTTTTCTCGAGCAATCTGCATGATGCCTTTGGCTTGGGGTTACGTCTTGTTGATCAGGGCAAGCGCTACTTTAAGCACATCGATACTTCAGTTTTCATTAAAGATGATGAATTTAAGATTGACCGGAGTGACCTGCTCGAGCAGATTCGCGGGGGATTTCGTAAGGGGAACAGCGTTGTATTGCTTGTGGGTGACTCGGGCGTTGGCAAGACCGCGGTCGCCAAAGACTACCTGTCCTCGCTCCCCAGTGATTCGATTGTTGTTGTGGTGGACTGTCATGACGCTGACGCTTGGAGGAGCGAGGAAGACCTGATTGGCGGCTGGCGCGGGCTTGGGCTAAGCGATGTTCAACGTGCCTTTCAATCAACGGACAAGCGCTATCTGCTGGTTGATTCTGCCGAGTACTTGTTCGAATCGCAGAACCGTTCCTTACCAGCCGCTTTATTTGGTTTTGCGCACGACGGAAACTGGACGGTTCTCGTGACGGTTCGCTCTTCATGTAGAAGAGAAGTGGAAGAGCTCGTTCATGATGCGTTTGAGCCTGCTTATACAGTTGTTTCGGTTGGTGGCTTTAGCGAAGATCAGGCGCGCGACTATCTTATTCGTTTAGGTTATGCGGACAAGTATTCTTCAATCGCTTCTGCCCCTCCGTTCAGAAAGCCCATTATCGCCAAAGTCCTCTCAAAGGTGAGGCCGGGGCAAATAGCGTCAGAAGAAGCATTGAGAGATTTTGTCCTTAACGAGCTCTATCTCAAAGGTGATAGCGAAGCAGAATCTGCATTGAGAAAAGAGACGGTTTTCTGGATGGCGTCTCGTCGGCTTTCATATTCCAAGACGAGCTTTACACCCAACATGAAAGTGCTCGAACGGTATCGGAAAGCCGGGTTTATCGTCAGTTTTGATATGCAGAGCGTGCGTTTCGCTCACGATTATTATGAAGAGCTTGCAATTGACGCGCTGCTAAATCATCTTCTTTCGATATCAGATTCAACTAGACGTTTTTTGGCTGAGTTGAAGCCGGATTTTGCGACGAAGAAAATGCTGTCTAATTGGCTTGTTGAGAGCGGTGGCGCAAGCCGCGGTGCGCTGGAATGCCTCGCCGAAGAAGTGCTTGGCGACGAAGACGTATATCAGAAGTGGGGAGATTGCATCCATCGTTCGATGCTGCGGTCCGACCAAACGGCAGAGTTGTTATCGCAATTCTCCTTTGAACTTAAGGCGAATGGCTGGGCCTTTGCGTGCGATCTGGGAAAAACGTTGCGGCGCTCTTGCATGGATATCGATAATGAGGCTATGGAACGCATATCAAATAGCGGATTCGAAGGCAAGGTTCCCCTTCAGGAAAAACCATCTGGCTACGGCTGGAGGGATTATATTGCTTTTCTTTATAGCTATAGGGAAGAGATTCCTCTAGAGGCGTCTCTTGATCTCGTTAAAGTTCTAGATGTTTGGAGCAAAAGCAACCATACTGGAGAAACGGCGCGCCAAGCAGGTCTGATTGCGCTCGTGTTGATAAAGAAGATTGAGCATGAGAGCAATCCCTATCAATATAACGGTGCAGAAGAAACATGCGTTTCGGTTGTTCTTGAAACGGCGAGAGAGCTGTGCCAAGAATTGGCAGCCTATTGTGCGCAGGAGAGGGATTGGGATGATTGCAGGGAATGTAACCACCCCTTATTCCAAGGTTTGATTAAGGATTCTCTATCGACATGGTATGTTGCACGCATTATTCCAAGTGAGTACTCGGAGTTCTTATTTAACGCCTGGACAATCAAGGGCGATCATAAAATCGAATTTTATGAGATGCCCTTTGATTACGAAAGGGAATTCGCGCTCCGCTTCCGCGAAATGTCGTACTATCCGGCAAGTGCCATGCAGACTCCTGTCTATGCCCTATTTAGGTCTGATTGGAATGCTGCATTGCGGTTAGTCTGCAGAATTGCCGACCATGTTGCTGACGCTCTCTTGCACTCGAATTTTGCAGATGAATGTTTTGAAGCGAGCATGCGGCTGGGCGAGATAGACAGAAGCTATATTTTTAGTAGCAGACTGTGGACGGCGCATTTAAATGGCTGCGGTTCCGATTTGTACTCGTCAATCATGATGGCGTTTGAGCGATGGTTACTTGAGGTTTCGGATGCGGTTACTTCCGAGCAGCTTGAATACGTGTGCTTTACAGCTTTGAAGGCATCACGTTCTTGTTCGGTTGTATCTGTGGTCGTCTCGGCCGTGTTGAATGCACCGATAAAATGCCCCGACGTACTCTGCACGTTACTTTCTTGTCGAGCTGTGGTTATGCTGGATAAAGGTAGACGGATGAACGGGTGGTTTGATCCGGCGGTCTCTCCTTTTGCGAGCCACTATCTGCATAACCAAGACAGAGAGATTGTTTCGAAGTATCGAATTAGTGAGAAGCAGATTTCAAACGCCGCGCTTCTTGTTCAGCTTGACAGCAGCCTTTTTCTGCTGGATGGAAAGACTAGCGCTGCCGAACGCATCCATTCGATTATTGACGACATGATCGGGTCATCGGATGAGGAAGATGCGGTCGCTAGATGGGCGTACCAGCAGATGGATTCGCGGCGACTTAAGGTTGCTGGAAATTCAGATGACCCGAATCATCCTGGAGTGCTATTGGAGATTAATCCAGACAAGGATTTGGCAGAGAAGCTAGAACAGCATAAAGCAATGCTGGAAGATGCGAATCCGAGTCAATCTCTTGCTTTTTATACGTGGGCGCACAACGGATGGGAAAAGGGTGCTCAGTTTAACGATGACTTCGATTCAATCAACGCCGCTTTGGCTCATGCTAAGAAACTGATAGATGGTGACGGCGCGGCCTTGTTTCTCCGTGATGCGTGTGAATACACAGTTGCAATTGCTCTTCGAGACTATTTGGATGGACTTTCGGAATCCGAGCTCGAATGGTGTTACGAGTTTGTTTCGGAATGCCTAGGTGCCGCAAATGCGTATCCCCCTCATCGAGAGTCTTCTCTTGAGGCACTTGTCAAAGCTTGCGTTTTGTCTGCGGCTCGGGGAGTGGGCGAATTTCCGACTCTTGTTGCAAGGCTGGTCGTTGGTTCGGATAGAGCTTTGCACTCGATTTTAATAGAGGCTATAGGAGCCTATTATTCAGGGAATGTCCGTGCAATCGAGGCCTTTCTAGTTGGGTATCTTACAGCTGGTAAGTTCTGGGATAAGAATCGGAAGGACGCTTTGCGGGTTCCCGTTCCAGAGCGTCGGTTGAGTGACGATAAACCGATGGAATTACTCCTTGAAGAATATCCGCGATTGCCGGAACGAATCATCGCCATGGATCTTGGTGTCTCTTATTTGGAAAACTACGTTGTCTACAATCCGAAACACCTTGCGACGTGTTTCGTCTTGGTGGCAGCTTGCAGCAAAGACGGGTGCGATCCATTTGCTATAGAAGACTATATAAAGGCGACTTCATCTGGGCTGATGGCCCACCGAGACGCCTCATGGATTTTTGATTCTCAGGTTCGCTTTGTGCGACATGTTGCGATGTGGTTAATTGAGACAAAGCCAAGTTGCTTTCGTCGTATTCTTGCCGAGATTGCTCCGCTGTTGCTTCAACAATATGTGGGTGGGCGTTTTCTGTCTGAATTACTCTATGCCCGACTTCGGGGGAGGCTGGACGACTCGCTATTCTTCGCGTATTGGAGCGAGACTTATGAAGCGTGTTTTTCGGTCAATGTTTCATTCGATAACAGAAGCAATCCCGACGATTTGCTAGAAGCGTTGCTTTTTGCGGATCTGTCTTGGTCCCATAACGAGTTTGAGTCATTTTTGGGCTACGACCGGTGGGATGGCTTTTTCTCCAAAGTTTCACGACGACAAAAAGGGACTGCAACGTTGGCTTCGTTCGCATACCTGCTGCATGAGGTTGTTCCCGAGCGCCTGGAAAAGGACCTCCACTGGTGCGCGATGGTTATCCGCAACGGGGTCAGCCTCTCTTCTTCGCGACTCGATTCAAATATGCAATATCATCTCGAGGAAATTTGTGCTCGTGCCGTTGAAGAGCTGGGGTCAAGGATAGCTCGGCGGGGGGTGCTGGGAGGCGATCTGCGCGTCGTCCTCGACTTCCTTATCGACCAATTCGATTCGTCGCGCGCGTATCGTTTGCGAGATTTGATAGAGGGGAACGGCGCATGACGGCTTCATTGGTTAAATTTAACGACATTGGTACGACATTGGCAGGATGCACTCTGTGTGGCGATATGATGCACGGGGAGCTCGATACTTCAACGCTGGGGGCCGTTACAGTCTGAAATGGGCCATCGATAAATTTTGATGGCGAGCATTCGGTACATTGGCTACGATGCGGGCAAGTCCCGAGGGGCTGCCGATCGGGCGCCTCCGGATGGCCGTCTGCCCCTGCCCTGTAGAGGGCCCCGGGGGGTATTGCCGCCGGGGACGCTCGCCGCTCCGGACGACTGTTAAGCGATGCAGTTTAACTTTCATTGATTGTTCTAGAAACGTTGGATTTATAGCATATTCCGAAAGTGCGGGGGAAATTCGAAACTCGCCGAGCACGCTCCGTTATTTGCCAGCTAAACCGCAGATCGCGGATATCCAAATCCCAAGTCTGGTCGACAGGAATCTGGTTTTTTACCCGCGCTTACGGAATTGCCCGTCGAAAGTGTGCGACATAATCTGGAACCCCTGAGCACAACGGCCTTTTCCAACAAAAGAGCCGCAGGTAGAGCCGCTGTGGCATTCCAGTGTGGTTGGCCGGCTTTTCCTGCCGATATTGTTCTTGTCCTATATAGTTGCTATCATAGTTTTACCGCAGAGGTAAAACTATGATAGGAGGTGGTCATGCAGGTCAATTACAGGAACCGACAAATCGAGAAGATCTGTACGAACGCCTCCGACGCTATTAAGAAGTACGGTAATCGAACTGCGGGTCTTATTCATCAACGCGTCGACGAGATCGGTGCCGCAGATTCCGTTGAAACACTCGTCCAGTATGGAATCGGGCGATGCCACCAGCTCGTTGGTGACCGTAAAGGGCAATTTGCAATGGACTTGGTACATCCTCTGCGATTGGTATTTGAAGTCATTAGGGATGAGATTCAGATAGCGGAAATTCAAGAAATCGTTGACTACCACTAGCATGAGATTTGTAAACAGGAGAATGCTTAAGAGGTGAGAAGGCATGGCAAGGAGCAAGACTTATATCGCAACACCACCGGGAGCTACTATAAAGGAGCAGCTTGAGTATCGCGGTATGAGCCAGCGCGAGTTTGCTAGGCGCATGGATTACTCCGAGAAGTTCATAAGCCAGCTTATAAATGGACAAGTTGAACTTACTCCAAATACCGCGCATAGGCTTGAGATGGTGCTGGGCGTTCCCTCGGCATTTTGGATGAATCTTGAGGCGCGTTATCGTGAGAAGTTGCTGCAGGTCGAGGACGAAAATTCTATCGAAGAGGATAAGCTGATTGCCAGGAAGTTTCCTTATGCACAAATGGCCAAACTGGGATGGGTCGAGCCGACGCGCTCCGTGGCTGTTAAAGTGGTCGAGCTTAGAAAATTCTTTGAGGTTGTTAGACTTACGCTGCTGAATGAAGACCGACTTGCTCCGGGAATCGCTTATCGTCGCCAGAAGGAAACCGCTGAATCCGAATATGCACTTTTGGCTTGGGCTCAGAAGGCCAAGATCGATGCGCGAGGTATAACGACCGGTAAGATCAATGTTGGTAAGCTTGAGGAGTGTATTTCCAAACTCAGAGATCTTACGTCTATGGATCCTGCAGATTTTCAGCCGCTTCTTGTGTCTATGTTGGCTGAATGTGGGGTCGCGACGGTCTTTTTGCCTCATCTTGAACACACGTTTCTCAATGGTGCGACGTTCTATGACGGATCAAAGATTGTGCTCGCGCTTACGCTGCGCGGGGCCGATGCCGATAAGTTCTGGTTCAGTCTTTTTCATGAATTGGCGCATGTTATTAAAGGGCACATTGGACGGACCACTGGGACTACAGAAGAGGAGGAGCGCGCGGCGGATGCTTTCGCGCGTGATACGTTGATTCCTCCAGAGTCATATGCTCAGCTCGCTGTTGGAAACAAGACGTGTAGTTCCGTGATGTCTTTTTCTAATGAGATAGGAATTGCCCCAGGAATTGTTGTGGGCCGTTTGCAAAAAGATGGGTATCTGCCATATAGCCAGTTGAATAGCCTCAAGGTCAGGTATCAGTTCGCAGAATAGAGGGCGCATCTCCTAGAATTCCGGGTTTTCTATCGAGGTTTACCGTGAATGCGGGTGAAGAGCCGATGGCGCGCAGTCGTGGTCGCTGGAAGTCACGGTAAGATGTTCTCAGTGATACAGTCGTCGTGCACTCTACGTGAGGCGATGACCAAGAGGGGTCGTTGTTCGGTTTTCCGGCAACGGCCCTTTGACGTTTCCGCGACAACTGGATGTTGTTGCGTGTTCGCTTTAGGGTAGCGGGTTTTTTTATCGCGTTTTTCGGAAGTGCGGGGATAATCGAAACTCGCCGAGCACACTCGGATTTTTACCAACAAAACCGCAGGTCGCGGATGCCCAAAACCGGGGTCTGGTCGACAGGTCTCGGTTTTTCACCGCACTTCCGGAAGCGCCCGACGGAAGTGTGCGGCAAATTCCGGAACCAACGAGCGCACTGTCCTTTTCATGTAAAGAAACCGCAGGTAGAAGCGTTATCACTATCTAGTGCGGTCGGCATATCTGGAATTTGCCGCATACTTCAGGTTTGAGCGGCTCTCGCAGTAGGTTTTCATGGTTCGGATGGGCTTTGGTTACATGACTTTTCCCGTAGTTACGTAATTGATGCAGGTCTCCTATCTCTTGCCGTAATATAATTACGGCAAGAGATAGGAGACTCTCATGCTTAAGCGTTTTACTGTTGATGGCTATAGGAATTTTCCGACTCCGATTACATTAAATTTTGCAGCTTCTCGTGATTACCAGTTTGCAGAAAATAACGTTAAAAACGGAACCGTGAAAACCGCACTTTTGATCGGCAGAAATGCGTCTGGTAAATCGAATTTCGGTTCAGCTTTATTCGACATTACGCTCGGCTTTCCAAAGGCATTCGATAATTCTGACCAGGATGATCGTCTGTTTTTGAATGCTGATTGCGGGCGAGGTACGGCACAGTTCACCTATGTCTTTGAATTTGACGGTCGCGAAATCAATTACTGCTATGAGAAGACTTCTCCGACTACTTGGCTTCACGAGACCCTATCGATTGATGGGGAACGAATTTTCGATTTCAATAATGCACGCGGCGTTTTCGAAGGGAACCACCTTGAACGAATCGGTGCAGCTGGCTTTAATTTTGAATTCTTCGATGCTTCGTTGAGCCTTCTTTCTTATATAACGAGCAGTCTTCCAACTAATGTTTTAGGTGCCTTGGCTGAATTACGCCGGTTTGTCTCGCGCATGAGGCTGATTCGCACGGACAACTTTCGATTAAAAGGGGTTGAAACAAAAAGGGTAGTCAACAAAATCATACGCGAGAACAAAGTTTCGGAATTTGAATCATTTATTCGCAATTTTGGAGTCGATGAGTCCCTGATCGTTATTAAAGAGTCCGACGGCTCGCCTGTTCTATATTTCAATCATCCCATGCGATGCATCCCGTTTGTCGAGGCGTGTTCTAGCGGTACAAGAACTCTGGTTAAGGTGTTCTCTGAGCTTGAGCTAAACGAGTCTGCCAGCTTTTTGTTTATAGACGAGTTTGACGCTTTTTGCCACTTTGAGATGGCTGAGAGCCTTTTGAAGCTCTTTGCTTCCAAGACATCTTGTCAGATATTGTGCTCCACCCACAACACTTCGCTTGTTAAGAATGGCGTAATGAGGCCCGACTGCGTTTATCAAATTTCTGCAAAAGAGGGTATTCGAACCTTGGCCGATTCCACCGATCGTGAGTTGAGGCTCGGCAACAATATTGAGAAGCTCCTCCGAGCTGGAGAGTTTGAGTAGCCATGAACGGTGCGTCTGAAAAGAACGTCCTGCTCATTGTTGAAGGCGCTAAACGCGAGCCTCAGCTGATGGGGTGTTTATTTGAATCTTTTAGCCTCGCGGATGATCATCAAATTGTTCCTGTCGAGATTAATGTTCATGACTTTCTTGATAAGCTCTTTCAAGAATACGGTTGCGATTTCGAGTCAATTGATCTTAAGCCCTTTGTCGCTGAGCTTCTTTCGGATAAAGATGATGCGGCTCAGCTTCTCGAATCCAGTTTTACAGACACCTTGCTCATATTTGACTTAGATCCTCTGGACAATCGGCTCGATTTTAAGCGGCTTGAGCTAATGCAAGACTATTACTGCGATAGCACTGATATGGGTCAGCTATATCTGAGCTATCCATCGGTTGAAGCATATCGTGATTTTGATCCCTTGAAGTGTCTCTCTCTGGATGACGCCCTTGTTCCTTCAGATGTGATTTTTGGCCAGCGGTCTTACAAGGACTGGGTTGCCAGGAGGGGAGATTCGCTTGCGGATATTGGGCGTATTGATGGTTTTACATTTGCCTGCATTATTGCCGTCCATGCCCTGAGGTCGCTTTGGTTAACTAATGAGCAGATGATGCCAATTGCAAACGAGTCTCTGGCTGACTTAGCTGCGACCGTGGCGGGCATCAATCATTCTGAACTTCTGCTCAATGAGATTGAACGTCTGAACAATGATTCATTTTGCGCATGCTGCACCTGCCTTTTTTTATTGCGAATTGGCCTAAGCGACTTAATGACGTTATGAACAAGGCGATTAAGAGGGGTTTGGGTATTCGTTTGTTCTAAAGAGTCCCCTTCGCCATTTATCTCCGGAAGTGCGGGAAAAATAGAAACTCGCCGAGCGCGACCCGTTTTTTGGCAACAAAACCGACGCTCCTATAAGTTGTCAAGAGGCAGTTTGCGGGAGCGTTCTCTCCAATTCGCACAGGAGCTCGTAATACCTCCTCTCCAGTTTCGTCGACCGCCGTTTC
>ENA-OUPA01001211-OUPA01001211.1-human-gut-metagenome-genome-assembly--contig:-NODE-1211-length-11486-cov-6.37713_pt1 | contig 11486 bp, 9 predicted proteins | sample MGYA00237939_ERZ548770 | MGnify/ENA primary metagenome ERZ548770 (study PRJEB26490, sample SAMN05356877) | human gut metagenome | biome: terrestrial biome; feature: human-associated habitat; material...
TACATTCGAACTCCCTTCCGGACACCTGGGTGTCCAACTTGGAGTCCGCACCCCCAAAACATGATAATTGCTCCGCTATTCGTCCGAAATCGGGTTCAAAACTGGTTAAACGACCGTTTAAATAAACGAAATTCGTATATTTTGCAGGGAAGCGACACTCAGAACTCGTTTTTTTGACCAAAAATCGGAAAATCCTTTACAAGGGCGTGGATTCTGCGCTTGCGAACCGCTCGGCTCTTATGTTGAGGGCGCGGCTCGCATATGGGGTTACAATGGCCGGGTAACTGACGGCTGCTCGGGGCATGATACAAAGCGGGGCGCATCGGCGTCGCCGCAGGGGCTTCGGGCGCACGACGAAGGAGAATCGCCTCATGGCTAGGGTCTACAACTTTTCCGCCGGTCCCGCTGTGCTTCCCGAGGAGGTGCTGCGCCAGGCGGCCGCCGAGATGCTCGACTACGACGGCACCGGCATGTCCGTCATGGAGATGAGCCACCGCTCCAAGCCCTTCGCGAACATCATCGAGACGGCCGAGGCCGACCTGCGCGAGCTTTTGCAGATTCCCGACAACTACCAGGTGCTCTTCCTCCAGGGCGGCGCCACCCAGCAGTTCGCGGCCATCCCGATGAACCTCATGCAGAACAAGAAGGCCGACTACATCGTGTCCGGTTCCTGGTCGAAGAAGGCATGGAAAGAGGCGAAGCTCTACGGCGAGGCCCGCTGCGTGGCAAGCTCCGAGGACGAGAACTTCTCCTACGTGCCCGACGTGACCGGCCTTGAGTTCGACCCGGAGGCCGACTACGTGTACATCTGCCAGAACGAGACCATCTACGGCACCACCTACCACACGCTGCCCGAGACCGGCGATATTCCGCTCGTCACTGATGTGAGCTCGATGTTCCTCTCCGAGCCCATGGACGTGTCGAAGTTCGGCCTCATCTACGGCGGCGTGCAGAAGAACATCGGCCCGGCCGGCGTGACCATCGTCATCGTGCGCGACGATCTGGTGCGCGAGGACGTGCTGCCGTTTACGCCCACCATCATGCGCTACACCACCCAGGCGAAGGCAAAGTCGCTGTCGAACACCCCGCCGGCCTACGGCATCTACATCTGCGGCCTTGTGTTCAAGTGGCTGAAGGAGATGGGCGGCCTGTCCGCTATGGCCGAGCGCAACAAGGAGAAGGCCGCCATCCTCTACGATTACCTCGATCAGAGCAAGCTGTTCCGCGGCACCGCCCGCAAGGAGGATCGCTCGCTCATGAACGTGCCCTTCGTCACGGGCTCCGATGAGCTGGATGCGCTGTTCGTGGCCGAGGCGAAGTCCCATGGCATCGAGTCCATCAAGGGCCACCGCTCCGTGGGCGGCATGCGCGCGAGCATCTACAACGCCATGCCGAAGGCCGGTGTCGAGGCGCTCGTCGCCTTCATGGCCGAGTTCGAGAAGAACAACGGCTAGCGAGCAGGCAAAAAGGGGAGGCGGCGGCCTCCCTGCGACAAGACAGAGGCCCGGCGAGGGCGACGAATGCGGAAGGTGGCGCTCATGACGAAAAAGATCCTGGTCACGGAAGACTTGGTGCAGGAAGGCATCGATTCGCTCACCGAGCACGGCTACGAGGTGGACAAGCTCATCGATCCCACGCCCGAAGAGCTCGCCTCCGCCATCGCGCCCTACGACGCGCTCATCGTGCATCCGAACACGGTGGTCGACGCGGCCCTGCTGGACGCCGCCGAGAACCTGAAGATCATCGGGCGCGCGGGTGTGACCGTGGACAACATCGACATCGAGGCCGCCTCCGAGCGCGGCGTCATCGTGTGCAACGCGCCGAACTCGAACGTCATCTCGGCCGCCGAGCATACTATGGCGCTCCTGCTCGCCGCCGCTCGCCACATTCCCGAGGCGAGCGCCTCCATGCACGCGGGCCACTGGCGCCGTCCCGACTTCATGGGCAGCGAGCTGTTTGGCAAGACGCTCGCCATCTTCGGTCTGGGCCGGGTGGGGGGTCTTGTGGCGGAGCGGGCCGCGGCCTTCGGCATGAACCTCATCGGGCACGACCCCTACTGCTCGCCGGAGCGCGCCCTGCATCTGGGCGTCACCCTCTACGACGACATGGCGCCGGTGCTCGCCCAGGCCGACTTCATCACGGTGCACCTGCCCCGCACGGTGAGTACCCTGGGCATGTTCGGCGCCGACGAGTTCGCTGCCATGAAGGACGGTGTCGTGCTCGTGAACGCTGCTCGTGGCGGCATCTTCAACATGGACGCCCTGGCCGATTTCGTGGCGGCCGGCAAGATCGCCGCGGTGGCGGTGGACTCCTTCGAGGCCGAGCCCTGCACCGACTCGCCCTTGCACGAGTTCGAAAACGCTATTCTGACGCCCCATCTGTCGCCCATGACCCACGAGGCCCAGCGGCGCGCCTCCACCCAGATCGCCGAGTACGTGGAAGCGGGCCTGGAGGGCGGTATGGTGGCCACGGCGGTGAACCTGTCGCCCTTGCCCCCGGAGGTCTTCGATGCCATCGGTCCCTACGTGCACGCCTGCAAGATGATGGGATCGATGGCCAGCCAGATCCTCGGGCATACGCCGAAGAGCCTGAAGGTGGAGCTGGCCGGCGGCTTGGCGGATGCCGACCCGGCGCCGCTGCTCGCGGCGGTGCTCGACGGCGGCCTGTCCTACCGGCGCCTCGGGGCCTTCTCGGCGGCCAACGCCGAGTCGGTGGCCTCCCAGCATGGCATTTCCGTTACCACCGCCTCGGCGCGCGATGCCGGCGAGTACGCCTCCTCGGTGCGTATCGTGGCCGATGAGGTGGAGGTAGCGGCGACCCTGTTCGGCACCGAGCACACGCCCCGCATCATCTCGCTCATGGGCTACAAGATCGACATCGCGCCTGCGGCCACATCCCTTGTGTTCGAGTACGTGGACGCCCCCGGCCGCATCGGCGTCATCGGCACCATTCTGGGCGATGCCGCGGCCAACATCACCACCATGCAGATCGGCACCAAGCCGGAGGAGTCCTGCGCGCTCGTGTACATGAATGTCGAGGGGGACGTGTCCGAAGCGGTGCTCGACCGCCTGCGCGGGGCCATCGATCTGCGCAACCTGTGGAAGATCACCCTGTAGCGGCCATCGACGGCTCCGATGTCGGGCTATAGAAAGATTTAACCGTGTCCAGCGGCGCCTTTTAACGGGGGTGCCGCTGGTTTTTGTTATGATGCTTTCGGTCAACTATGTCCGCGTCTCAGGCGCGAACTGTCGGAAGAGGAAAAGAAGAAAGAAGGATGGCATGACACGCAAGATCGACATCTTCGATACCACGCTGCGCGACGGCGAGCAATCGCCGGGCGCTTCCATGAACACGGAGGAGAAGCTCGTCATCGCCCGCCAGCTTCTTCGCCTGAACGTCGATGTCATCGAGGCCGGCTTTCCCATCTCCAGTCCCGGCGACTTCGAGTCGGTGCGTCGCATCTCCGAGCTGGCCGGCGACGCGGCCGTGGTGTGCGCGCTGACCCGCGCCGTGGACAAGGACATCGACTCGGCGGCCGATGCGCTGAAGTTCGCGAAGCGTCCCCGCATCCACACCGGCATCGGCGTGTCCCCCTCGCACATGCGCGACAAGCTGCGCATCACCGAGGACGAGTGCATCGAACGAGCGGTGCATGCCGTCAGCTACGCCAAGAAGTACGTGGAAGACGTGCAGTTCTACGCCGAGGACGCGGGCCGGTCGGATTTCGCGTTCCTCGCACGGGTCATCGAAGCGGTCATCAAGGCGGGGGCCACAGTGGTGAACATCCCGGACACCACGGGCTACTCGCTGCCGGAGGACTTCGGCGCGCGCATCAAGTACCTCATGGACAACGTGGCCGGCATCGACGACGTCACCGTGTCGGTGCACTGCCATAACGATTTGGGCATGGCCACGGCGCTGTCGCTCGCCGGCGTGCGCAACGGGGCCACGCAGATCGAGTGCACCATCAACGGCCTCGGCGAGCGCGCGGGCAACACGGCCATGGAGGAAGTGGTCATGGCCATGCGCATGCACGGCGAGGAGCTCGATGCGCACACCGACATCAACACCCGCGAGTTCATCAAGGCGAGCCGCTTGGTCAGCTCCATCACTGGCATGAACGTGCAGGCCAACAAGGCCATCGTGGGAGCCAACGCCTTCGCCCATTCCTCGGGCATCCACCAGGACGGCGTGCTGAAGAAGCGCGATACCTACGAGATCATCGACCCGGCCGAGGTGGGCGTGGGCCAAAGCCAGATCGTGCTGACGGCCCGCAGCGGACACGCGGCCCTGAAGCACCGCCTTGAGGAACTCGGCTACGAGTACGAGGGCGAGGAGCTCGACCGCCTCTACACCGCCTTTCTCGACGTGGCCGACAAGAAGAAGGAAGTCTACGACGAGGATCTGGAAGCGCTTGTGAACGAGCGCGACCGCGAGGAGTGTGCCATCTACACCTTGGAAGGCGTGCAGGTCAGCTGCGGCTTCCCCTTGAAGCCCACGGCCACGGTGACCCTGCGTGGGCCCGAGGGAGACGTGCGGACGGTGTGCGATTGGGGCGCCGGCCCGATCGATGCGGTGTACAAGGCCATCGACCAGATCGTGCAGGTCGACAACGACCTGTCCGAGTTCGCCGTGAACGCCGTGACCCGCGGCATCGACGCGCTCGGCGAGGTGACCGTGCGCGTGAAGGCCGCCGGCGGCGAGGTGTATGTGGGCCGCGGGGCCGACGGCGACATCATCGTCAGCTCGGCGAAGGCCTACTTGAACGCACTCAACCGCCTGCTGGCCGAGAAGCGCTAGGCCATTCGCGCCGTTTGTCCCCAAGGTTTGCTGAAGCCGGCGGTCAACCCCGCCGGCTTCCTTCTTTTCCCAGGTGTTTTCGTGTATGATACGCCGAAACCCAAATGAGGATACAAAGAAGGAGACGCTATGGCTGAGGACAACAAGCTCGGGCGCAAGATCACCACGCTGCGCGAGGCCCATCATCTGACCTGCCAGGATCTGGCCGACCGCTGCGGCTGCGAGGTGGAGGTTATCGAGAAGCTGGAGGCCGGCGAGGTGCCGGCGTCGCTCGCGCCGCTCATCAAGCTCACCCGCGCCCTCGGCGTGCGCCTTGGCACTCTCATGGATGACGACGAGTCGTACGGCCCCGCCTACATCAGCACCGAGCAGATGGAAGAGGTGGAGCGCGTGAAATCGCTCCAGACCGCCAAGGACGCCGGCGACCTGTCCTACTTCAGCCTGGCGGCGGGCCGTCCCTCCCGTCATATGGATCCGTTCATCATCACCGTGAGCCCCACCGGCGAGGCCACCCACAAGCTTGACTCCCACGAGGGAGAGGAGTGGCTCTACGGCATGGAAGGGGAGATCGAGATCGCCTACGGCAACGAGACCTACGTGCTCGGCCCCGGCGAGTCCATCTACTACGACTCCATCGTCCCCCACCAGGTGCGCGCGCATAACGGGCAGAACGCTAAGTTCTTGGCGTGCGTATATACGCCGTTCTAATGGGTTCCGCCGTTGCTGACGCAACGCCGTTCACGCCGACGCTGCGGATCCGACAGGCACCTGCCTCTGCACTTCAAGGCTTGCCTTCGCGTAACGAAGTACGCTCAGCCGCCTTTCAGCACAGATACAGGCACCTGTCGAACCCTCGCTGACTTCCTCGGGCGAACCTGTGAGTAAGGATATTGAATGATTGAGAATATAGAAGAAAAGCAAGCTGAGGCTCCCGTTCCCGGGTCTCCCGATTACCCGCTGCACTCGGAGCTGACCATTGGGGCCTACCTGAAGCAGCAGGTGGCGATTGACCCCGACCACGAGTTCGTCGTGTACCCGGATCGCGACCTGCGCTGGACCTACAAGGACTTCGACGAGCGCACCGACGCGCTCGCCAAGGGCCTCTTGGCCATCGGCATGAAGCCGGGCGATCATTTGGGCGTGTGGGCGCGCAACATCCCCGACTGGCTCACCTTCATGTACGCCTCCGCGAAGATCGGCGTGGTCATGGTCACGGTGAACCCGGTGTACAAGTCCCACGAGCTCGACTACGTGCTGAAGCAGTCGGACATGAAGGCGCTCTGCGTGATCGATGCCTACCGCGATGTGGACTACCTGCAGATCATCCGCGATCTGGTGCCCGAGTCGCTGAACGTGCAGCGCGGCTTCCTCCATTCCGAGGAGTACCCCTTCCTCGAGAACCTCATCTACATGGGGCCCGAGAAGCACCGCGGCTTCTACAGCGTGCCGGAACTTCTGCTGCTCGGCCAGCACAAGCCGGACAGCTCCCTGGAATGGGCCCAGGGCCAGTTCGACAACAACGACGTGGTCATGATGCAGTACACGAGCGGCACCACGGGCTTCCCCAAGGGCGTCATGCTCACCCATCGCAACATTCTGAACAACGGCTTCTACATCGGCGAGGGACAGAAGCTCGGTGCCGAAGACCGTGTGTGCCTGCCGGTGCCGTTCTTCCACTGCTTCGGCTGCGTGCTGGGGGTCATGGCCTGCCTCACCCACCGCTGCACCATGCTCATCGTGGAGGAGTTCGACGCCGAGCTCGTGCTGCAGGCCCTGCACAAGGAGAAGGCGACGGCGGTCTACGGCGTGCCCACCATGTTCATCGCCGAGCTGAACCACCCGGACTTCGACTCCTTCGACCTGTCGCATCTGCGCACGGGCATCATGGCCGGCAGCCCGTGCCCGCCCGAGACCATGCGCGAGGTCATGGAGCGCATGAACATGCGGGACGTGACCATCTGCTACGGTCTCACGGAGACGAGCCCCGTGTTCACCCAGACCTCCGTGGACGACGACATCCCCCACAAGTGCGAGACCGTGGGCCGGGCGCACCCCCCGGTGGAAGTGCGCGTGCTGGACGTGAACGACGGCCACATCTGCGCGCCGGGGGAGCACGGGGAGCTGTGCTGCAAGGGCTACAACGTCATGAAGGGCTACTACAAGATGCCCGAGGAGACGGCCAAGGCCATCGATGCGAACGGTTTTCTGCACTCCGGCGACATGGGCACCGTGGACGAGGACGGGTATTTCCGCGTCACGGGCCGCATCAAGGACATGATCATCCGCGGCGGCGAGAACATCTACCCGCTGGAAGTGGAGAACTTCCTGCTCACCATGCCCGGCGTGCTGGACGCCCAGGTGGTGGGCATCCCCGACGCGAAGCTTGGCGAGATCGTCGGCGCGTTCATCCGGGTGCGCCCCGGCTTCGAGGATATGACCGAGGACGACGTGCGCGCCTACGCCATCCCGCGCATCGCCCGCTACAAGGTGCCCAAGCGCGTCTTCTTCGTGGCCGACTTCCCCATGACCCCTTCCATGAAGGTGCAGAAGTTCAAGCTCCGCGAAATGGCCGAGGAACTGGTGAAGTCGGGGCAGTAAGGAAGTTCCCGAACGGTTCGGAAGGCTCCGTTTCTCTATGCGAGCTCGTACCGATTCGGGGATGATTTCGTAGGGGGCGACCTCGGTCGCCCCTCCTCGAGCGATGTTGATCCGCCACGGGAGGGCTGACCAAGGTCAGCCCCTACGAGGAAGCTTCCGCTATGAGAACCTCCCCATGGGGTTCATGCGCTGGTGCTCGATGTAGAACACTCTCACTTCGTCGGCGTCGTAGTCGATTACGTAATAGATGGTGAAGGGAGTGTCGGGAATGGCGATCCACCGGCACGGAGCCGAGAGGCGCGCCGCATCGTAGACGGGGTCGTACTCGCGGCCCATTTCCGGGAAGAGCGCGAGCATGTCCCTTTGGCGATCGATGGCGAGCGCCACCCGCTCACTGTAAACGTTCTCCAGGATGAACGTGCGCACAGAGTCCGTGAAGAGAACGCGCATGCCTTCGGCGGCCATCACTCCCAGCCCCTGAGCGCCCGCAGCTCGTCCATGACGTCCTGGGCGTCGTGGAGTTTGCCCTCCTGCATTTCCTGAATGCCCTTGAGCATGCCGCGATAGGTGCGCATCTCCTGCTCGTAGATCTCGTTGCGGAAAGCCATGGCGGCGTCGAAGGCGGCCGAGTCCATCACCACGACACAGGCCGATCCGTTGCGCGTGAGGTACAAGGGCTCGCCCGACTGGCTGAGATCCTCGATGAGGGCGTTCTGGTTCCGGTTGAATTCGGACAGTGGTTTGATCTGCGGCATAGCAACCTCCTTAAGATTCACTGCAAATATACAGCGAATATTCTATTGCAACAAGGACTGCTGAGGATTTGCCAACAAAAAAGCCCCGCGTGCGCGGGGCTTGAGTCGTCGTGTTGCAGGGTGGCGCTTACAGGTCGGTGCCGGCGATCCAGTCGAGGGCGGGGTATTCCACGACGCCGTCGTGGCGCTCCAGCTCGCGGGCGATAGTGATGCGCTGGATGGTGGGGGAGCCCTCCTCCAGCCACAGCGCCCGGCAGTCGCGGTAGAGGCGCTCGGTGGGGCCGTAAGGCGAGTCCTCGAAGTAGCCGTCGCCGCCGAAGATCTCTAGCATCTCGTCGGAGACCTTCTTCACTGCCTCGATGGAGAACAGCTTGCACATGGCCGCCTTCTCGGCGATGTAGGGGTTGTGCGGGTCGCGGTCGTAGTCCTCGGCGAAGTCGATGATCATGCAGCGCAGGGCGTGGGTGGCCGTGGCCATGTCGGCCAGCTTCATCTTGATGGCCTGGCGCGTGTTGATGGTCTTACCGAAGGTCACGCGGTCGCGGGCGCGGGCGAGCGACATCTCCAGCATGCGCTGGCACATGCCGAGGTTCGAGTCGGCGATGTGCACACGGGAGATGGCCAGCGAGTGCATGGCCACTTCCATGCCCTGGCCTTCCTTGCCGAGCAGGTACTTCGGCTCGAGCTTCACGTCGGTCATTTTGAAGCCGGCGTGACCCGCGCCGCGGCAGCCCATCATATGCGGCATGTCCACGAGCTCGAAGCCCTCGGCATCCATGGGCACGAAGAAGGCGGAGAGGCGCTCGTCGCCCTCCTTGTCGGGGTCGGTCACGGCGATGACGTAGGCGAACTGGGCTACGTCGGTGTGGGAGATGAGCCACTTCTCGCCGTTCAGAATGTAATTACCATCCGCGTCTTTCACGGCGGTGGTGTGCACGTCGGCGCCGGTGCCGCCGGTCTGCTCGGTGAGCGCGAAGCAGGTGAAGATGGTCTTGTCGGCGAACTTGTCCATGTAGGCGGCCTTCAGCTCGTCGCAACCGTAGTCATCCAGGATGCGCCAGTTCAGGTCGGCGGCGTAGTGCAGGTGCATACGCATGCCGCCAGGGCCCCGGGAGAACTCCTCCTGCACCTGCAGGATCTCCTTCTCGGTGAAGCCCCATCCGCCGTACTGTTCGGGCAGCGCGTAGCGGTACAGGTTGTTCTCGCGGGCCAGATCGATGAACTCCTGGGGGAACTTGTTGGTGACCTCCACCTCGCGCTGCATCTCCTCGAAGGGGCCTTCCGCCAGCTCGCGGCAGGTCTTCAGGAAATCGCGGAACTCCTCATCGGTTAGCTTGCCCATAGAGCCTCCTCATGATCGTATGTCCGCGCCATCGCGCGGGCGCGTATACCCTGGTGAACAGTTTGACAGCCCGTCTTGAGGTTCGTCCAATAGAAACCATCCGAAAATTTCCAATGGAAAATAGGCAAAAGCTATGGAAGGGATTGTGAAAGGGCAGCACGCCTTCGAGGGTGCTCCGGCGAGCTACAAATTCCTACGCATCTGGGCTTCCTTGATCTCGTTTTCAAGGGAGCTGTGGATGATGTTGGCGAAGGGGCCGGCCTGGCCGCCGATGTGCTCCACCCCGCGGGCGTCGCAGCGGCGGATGTAATAGTAGAGGAAGGCGCAGGTGTAGAACTCGGCCAGAAAGTCGATGTTGTCCTTCGGCAGGTAACGGTTGGACAAAATGATGTCGATGTCCCGCTTCATGGCCTCAAGGTACAGCGCGTACAGGTAGTTGCGCAGCGAGTAGGGGCCGTTGTCCACGAGCGCCTGGCGGTAGAAGTTGCGGCGGCCCTCCAGCACCTCGGCGAAGCACTGGAAGAACTCGGCGTGATCGAGCGAGCGCACGCCGGACTTCTGGGTAATATAGTAGGGGAAGCGCGAGGTGGGATCCTCCGGATCGTCGTCGTAGAGGAGCACCGACTCGGAGAAGTGCTGCTTTAAGCACTGGCCCATGTCGTAGCGGAAGATCCAGATGATGAGGCGGTCCTTGTTCTCGAAGTGGTAGTAGAAGGTCTTGCGGTTCTTCCCCGTGCGCTCGACGATGTCGCTGATAGACACCTTGCGCAAGGGCATCTCGTCACACAGCTCCACGAAGGCGTCGGAGATGAGCAGCATGGTGGAAAGCGCGTTCATGGGTTCCTCCTTCGGTTCTCTTCCGTTGCGCCCATTATAGGATCTTTCGAAGAAATATGGGACAGATAAATCGAAATGTGCAATGGAAATGCCAATGACTCGGTTAGTTGCGCCTATTTAACGGGATCAAAACGGCTACTTATGCGGCAAATGCCTATGGATGATGAAGATTTGCCTATGAAGTAATACACAGATAGATAAATCTGTCCATCGTAAAGCAAAGCAATCTCCGTAGAATAAGAGTCACGAGGAGACTTCAGCTCGGTCGGCGCTTTGAAAGGCGGACAAAGCAAGTCAAATTGGGTAGAGATTTCCAAATACGAGGATCATGAGAAGGCAACATGGTCAAAAGCTTGAAATCATACCTAATACCCTTGAAACCTGTGGGGAAGTAATTGAAAGGAGTTTAGCCGTGGCGAAGTACCAGAAACTGGTGGAGCCGTTTAAGATCGGCAATGTCGAGCTGCGCAACCGTTTCGTGATGCTGCCGATGACCATCGAGAAGGTGGACAACTACCACGTGACCGACGACTTGGTGGACTTTTACGAGCAGCGCGCAAAGGGCCATGCCGGTCTGATCGAGATCGGGTCGTGCTACGTGTGCGACTGCTTCGGCACCGAGCCGAAGTACCACACGACCACCGGCGCCTGCGGATGCTGGGACGATGAGTTCATCCCCGGCTTCCAGCGCATCGCCGAGGTGTGCCACAAGCACGGATCCAAGGTTGCCGCCCAGCTGCAGCTGTGCTACGAGTGGCGTGCCTCTGGCGATGATCCGCTTTTGTCCTACGCTCCTTCCAAGGACGTGCCCTCCGGCCCGTTCGTGGGCATGCCCGAGCGCGAGTACACCAAAGAGGAGATCGCCGAGGTCGTCAAGCAGTACGGCCAGGCCGCCCGCCGCTGCAAGGATGCCGGCATCGACATCATCGAGATCCACGCGGGCATCGGCTACATGGTGATGCGCTTCCTTTCCAAGTACTCCAACCACCGCACCGACGAGTACGGCGGATCGGCCGAGAACCGCGCCCGCTTCCTCTGCGAGATCATCGACGAGATTCACAAGACCTGCGGCGACGACATGCCGATTCTCGTGCGCATCTCCGCCGACGACCTCATGCCCGACGGTAACCGCATCGCCGACACCCTCGAGCTCA
>ENA-OUPA01001219-OUPA01001219.1-human-gut-metagenome-genome-assembly--contig:-NODE-1219-length-11426-cov-5.73459_pt1 | contig 11426 bp, 9 predicted proteins | sample MGYA00237939_ERZ548770 | MGnify/ENA primary metagenome ERZ548770 (study PRJEB26490, sample SAMN05356877) | human gut metagenome | biome: terrestrial biome; feature: human-associated habitat; material...
CGCTATCGCAAAGCGATAGCGTAGTGGGAAATCCAAGAACCTCAGGTTCTTGGTGGGGTTTGGGGCAAAGCCCCAACGTAACCCCAACGTAACCCCAACGTAAAAACTCCGGCAGAACAAGCTGCCGGAGTTTTTTTGTTGCCCTTAGTCCTCGTAATCGAAGATGGCTTTTGCTGCAAGCATGCCGCCAAACTGCGCTTTCCACTGATGATGAATCTCCGACGCATCCCATGCGCTCAACGCATCCCGTGCCATCTCCACCACAATCATCAGGTCGTAGCGATTGTCCCGCGCAACGCAGTTCTCGTGAATCACGATTCCCGTCACGCCCTCGACCGGCGCGGCGGCGGCAAATAATGCCTTGACCTGCGCCAGAGTTTCCTTCTTGTCTGCCACCATGTCGCCAAACTTGGCAATAATGCAATGCTTCATATGTTTTTCTCCTTATCTCAGCAGGAAATACACGCCAACGATCGCACCCAGAATGATGCGGTACCAGCCAAACGCCGTAAAGCTGTGGCGCTTGATGTAACCCATGAACGTCTTGATCGCGATGATGGATACGACAAACGCGCTGACACAGCCGATCGCCAGAATAATCAGTTCTTCGGACGTGAAGCTCAAGCCGAATTTCAGCACCTTAATCAGGCTCGCGCCTGCCATCGTCGGAATGGCGAGGAAGAAGCTGAACTCGGATGCCGCCGCACGCGAACAGCCCATCAGAATGCCGCCCAGAATCGTCGCTCCCGAACGGCTCGTGCCCGGCACAAGCGACAGCACCTGGAACAGACCAATCATCAGTGCCATGCGCATGTCGATCAGCTCAACATTCTGGATGCGTGCGCGGCGGTGCGTGTTCTGCCGCTTCTCCACCAGAATGAACGCTACGCCGTAAAGAATCAGCATCGCCGCGACCACCGGTCCGTTGTGCAGGTGCGCATCCATCCAGTCGTCAAACGGAATACCGACGATTGCGCTGGGCAGAATGGCGACTACGACCTTGAGCCACAGCATAATGGTGTCCATCTTAAACAGCCCGACGAAACCCTCTCCCTTTTTGGGTATTTTGAAGGGCCAGAGCTTGGAGAAGTACAACAGCACAACCGCCAAAATCGCGCCGAGCTGAATGACCACCTCGAACATGGACTTAAACGCATCGGACATTTGCAGCTGAATGAACTCATCCAGCAGAATCATATGTCCCGTAGAGCTGATGGGCAGCCACTCGGTAATGCCCTCCACAATGCCGAAGAGCAGCGCCTTCAGCGATTCAACAAGCAAATTCATCTTTTCTTCTCCTATCTTTGGGGAAAACGAAGGGTACGTTGGGGACGCCGTCCCCAAACCCCTGCCAAGAACCTGAGGTTCTTGGATTTCCCGCTTCTTTATCGCTTCTCGATAAAGGGTATGATGTTGTTTCTACGGTTCATTCCGGCTTGAAATGCAAATTGCGATTCACGAAAAATAGGCATGCGTTCCTTGCGATTTCCACCATGCCGAATCCCGTACAGCGGGCGCACGACTCCAATCCCCCAAGCCCCTGCCAAGAACCTGAGGTTTTTTGGATTTCCCGCTTCTTTATCGCTTCTCGATAAAGGGTATGACGTTGTTTCTCCGGTTCATTCCGGTTTTGAAACGCAAATGGCATTTCACGAAAAATGGGCATGCGCTCCTTGCGATTTCCGATTTCCACCATGCTGAATCCCGTACAGCGGGCGCATGGCTCCAATCCCCCAAACCCCTGCCAAGAACCTGAGGTTCTTGGATTTCCCACATCTTTATTGCTTTGCGATAAAGGGTATGACGCTGTTTCTCCGATTCATTCCGATTTTAAAACGCAAATGGCATTTCACGAAAAATAGGCACGCGCTCCTTGCGGTTTCCGATTTCCGCCATGCTGAATCCCGCACAGCGGGCGCATGGCTCCAATCCCCCAAACCCCTGCCAAGAACCTGAGGTTCTTGGATTTCCCGCTTTTTTATCGCTTCTCGATAAAGGGTATGACGTTGTTTCTCCGATTCATTCCGATTTTGAAACGCAAATGGCGTTTGAAGAAGGAGTACAGGGAACAAGGTTCTCTGCCGTCCCCTCTAAAACTCAAATTCCTCCGCCGTGCGGATTGTGAGCTTTTCCGGCTTCACGGTCGTGTCCTGCGACGCCGCGGCACGCGCCTGCTTCTCCCGCTCGCGGACAGCCTCCTGCGCCGCCTGCTCAGCCTGCGTGCGCATCCGCCGCATCAGGCGGTGCATCGGCGCCATCTTCGATAAATCCTCCGTGATGACGTCCACCATCGCATGCGTGTGCAAAAGTGTCCATTCTTCCTGCGTGCCGTTATGCTCAAAGCCGACGTATTTTTTCACATACAGCGGCTTGAGATCCTCCGGCACATCCGCCGGAACAGCAATCTTCTTGTAATCCTCGCCGTATATCGTAAAGCGCGCCTCCAGCGGCATGACCGCCCTGCGCACCTCATCGGGATGCCGACGGATTTCCAGCCGCAGGGCGTCCATCATCGGCTTATCCGCGTAATAGCTGCCGCATCCCCAGCCGAGCCAATCCACGCCGAATCCCCAGTACATATGGAATCCTTCGGCGCGTCCTTCTCCGGGATAGCGCCACCCCAGCCAGACGTGATCCCGAAACGGGGATTTATCCTTCGTATAGCGCGTATCGCGGCGGATGCGCGACATCGTCCGTCCGGGCTGTGTATCCAGTCTGGGGTCAATGAGCTGCACGGCGGGTGCAAGCTCCTCGCTCAGCTCCCGCAGGGGGGCTTTGACGTATTGCTCATACCGCGTCCGATTGGCTTCATAGAACTGCTGATGGTTATTAAACCGAATATCATTCAGGAAGTCGAGTGCTTCCTGTGAAAAACCCTCGAACATGAACGCTCCTTTCTGTTTTTTAAACAGTTTATTATAACATACTTTGCATGAGCTGTCACCTGTCTGAAGAATTTCATTTTTCAGGCTCTCCCCTTCCGCCGCAGTCCGCAAAGTTTTGAAGTTCTGTCCATGCGGGTAATGTTGCGCAGTTTTCTACGCATTTAAAAAACGGTTCTGCCTCCGACTTTTCATCGAAAGCAGAACCGCTTTTATGGATTTATGATTCTATTCCTCTTTCCGCGCAAAGCCCCGTGCGGGGGAACTCATTTTCCCGCGCCTTTTCTCTGTTTTGCGGCGGTTAAGCAACGGCTTTGATTAGCCGCCGCAGGGATGGATGATGCCGTCGCGGCTATGGCTGTTCTGGCTCGGATCCTTCATGCACAGGTGGACAGCCGTCGTGGTGAACGTGCGCGGGAGAGCGAGGATGTTCGGGTTCGGTCCGACGATCTTCTTCTTCGCGTCTTCCAGAGCCTCCTCAAAGGTCGCGCGGGTCTTGAGTCCCATGCCGCGGGCAATACCCGGCTCGCGGGCGCCGACGATGTAGATGGCGCTGGTGTTCATCTCCGCGATGTGTCCGCAGGACATCATCGAGAAGCCGTGGAACGGGTGGAACGCATTGGCAAAGCGATACTTGCGGATGTATTCCTCGTTCGTTGCGAAATACTCGCCGTAGCGGTTCATGTCCGGCAGGGTCTGCATGTAGTCGTGCTGGAACATGTCATACAGCTCACGCAGATACGGCCAGCGCTCGTCGTGGAAATAGCCGTCGCAGATGCTGGACACGATGAACACGCAGCGATCGGACAGGATGCGCTTGTGGCGGATGACCTGCGCGGAGAGCGCCTGCATCATCTGAATCGGGTTGGTGCCCATGCCGTTGCCGTAGTGGAAGTTCGTCGGCATGCCGAATACGACGACGTCGTACTTCTTCTCTGCCCAGTGAACATAGGTGCGCTTATCCGCAACTTCCCAGGAAATGGGCTGCATCTCCTTGGCGTAGCCGGAGAAGATGGCAATCTGGCGGCTCTTGCTGTCCAGCACGGCGTCGCAGCAGAAGAACTTCTTGCCCATCTTTTCTTCCATGAACATGCCCTGCTGGTCGAACTTGTTGCGCATCTCGCTGTGGGTGGAAACGGGTACGAAGTCCTGACGGTGCATGACCTGCGGCACATGGTGCGCAGCGATGGAACGCCAATGGGAAATGCCGGTCGCGCAGTGCTTATAGCCGCCGGAGTAACCGCCGTAGGGGTTGCCCTGCGTATGACCGATGAGGATGGCGATGTCGGCGTCATAGACATACTTGTTCATGATGACGTGGTCGCCGTGGCTGGTATAGCCCAGATCGACGAGATGCTCGTAATCCTCGCTGTCGTGGCTGGTGATCTGACCGGCGTAATAGAACTCATTAAACAGCTCATCGCCGAGGATGGTCTTCATCTCCGGCACGCTGGTGCGCGGATGCAGGCCGTTGGAGAACAGCAGCAGGATATCCTTCTTCTCCACGCCGGCGGAATACAGCTCGTCGATGCAGGCGCGGATGGCGATCTTGCGGTGGCTGGTCGGCTGGTTGCCGCCCTTGACGATGTCCGGGATGATGATGACGACGGTGCTTCCCTTGTGCGCCATCTCGGTCAGCGTCTGCATGCCGATCGGGTTGCGGATGCTCTTGATCGTTTCCGCGTAGAGCGTGTCCCAATCCTGCGGCAGGCATTCGGGATCCGGCACGGTTTCGCCGGGAATAAAGATATCGGTGTTATCCGGCAGGTTCGCACTCATCATGCCCTGCCCGTATTCAAAATCCAGCTTCATCTTTCTTCTCCTTTACGTGGGGGGGAGGACGGGGGTTACGCTGGGCTGCCGCCCAGACCTGCTTGGGGACCTTGTCCCCAAACCCCATCTCCGCTTCGCGGCATACCGCGAAGCAATGAAAAACTACAAAGTTCTGTCTTTTCCTCAGTTATCGCGCAGCGATAGCGTAGTGAAGGGTGCAGGGAACTTAGTTCCCTGCCGGGGCTTGGGGCAGCGCCCCAATCGTCCCCTCTCCCCTTACTTGCCCAGATAGCGGCGGATGATGTCGAGGTACTCGTCCGGATAGAAGCCAATCTCGCCGGAAAAACGTGTCAGCGCAATCAGACCGCCGTCAATTTCTTCGATCGACGCCAGCATCGCCGCGTTGTCCTGCTTCAAGCCACCGCCGTAGACGACGTCCATTCCGCCCGTGCGCTCCTTGACAAAACGCGCAATCTTCGTGATATACGGCTTGTCCGCAGGCGTCTTGCCCGGGCCAATCGACCAAATCGGCTCGTAGGCGATGACCACGCGGCTCTTGTCCACGCCGTCAAGCCCGATGTCCAGCTGTGCGCCCAGCACGTTCTCCCAGTCCGCCTGCTCCTCGCTCTTTTCGCCGATGCAGTACAGAACCGTAAGCCCTGCCGCCTGCGCACACTTGATTTCCTGATTGAGGATGCGGTTTACGGCTTCCGTCGCCGCCTTGCCCGTCACGCCCGCTTCCGCGAGGATGCCCATCTTGTCGTTGCGCTCCTCGCAATGTCCAATCAGCGTTCCCTGGCAGCCCATCTGCGCCACGGCGTTTGCCGGGCGGTTCGTCGTGAACGCGCCGAAGTTGCCGCCGACCGCGGTATCCGCACGATAGACGCCCTGACTGCCGAGCTGAACGGGGCTGCCCGGCTTCTTCGCCGCGGCTGCGCCCAGAAGATGCGCTTCCGGCATGTACATGACGAATTCGACCTCGGCGGGATCATACGCCTTCAGCGCGTCCTGCGTGCCGGAAACGATCACCGCGCCCCAGTCCTTCATCGGCGCAAGGCGATTGACGCCGCCCTTCTCCGGGCTGATGTCAAACCGCTTGAGATTCAGAAAAATATGCTTCATATCAGATGCCCGCCTTCTTGTAACGCTCTGCCATCTGCTCGCAGGTCACGGTTTCGATGAGGTGGCTCTTGCGGTAGCTGCCGAACTGCACCAGCAGCGGCGCGATGGACTCGGTGACGCCGTCCTTCATGCACTGCACGACCTTCGCCACGTCCGCATCCGGCACAACGCCGAGCGTGATGGTGTCCATGATGGAGGCGACGTAGTTGCGCGGGTCGAAGTTCTTCGGGTTCTTCTTGAGATCCTTGTAGAGCTGACCGATGGACGCGCTCTCGCGCAGCTCCGGATGCTCCTCAAACATCACGAGCAGGTTGCGCGTGCATGCCATGCGGATATCCGTATCGACGTTAATCTTGTTGATGCCGCAGTGCGCGACATCCACCAGCTGAGCCACGTCGATGCCGAACGCATTCTCCAGCTGACCGCCAAGCGCGTTGATATCCTGAACATACTCCTGCGGAACAGTGGAAGATCCGTGGCTGACGAGGAAGCCGTGAATGCCCTCGTGCATCATGCACTCCTTGGTCGCAATGGCAATCTCGCGGCGAATCTTGGTGTCTTTGCCCTTGTTCGCGCCGTGGCAGGTGCCGTAGCTGATGGCAAGCGCGTCGCAGCCGGTCTTTTTGAAGAAGTCAACCGCCTGAATCGGGTTGGTGTAGGTGCTGGTCGCGGAGAAAACGTGATCCTCCACGCCCGCCAAAACGCCCAACTCGCCCTCGACGGAAACGCCGTAGGGATGGGCGAGCTTGACGACCTCGCGGGTCAGCTCGACATTCTGCTCATAAGGCAGGCTGCTTCCGTCGATCATGACGGACGTATAGCCGCCGTCGATGCACGCCTTGACGCTCTCGAGGCTCTTGCCATGATCCAGATGCAGCGCAATCGGCACCGGACTGTTCTCGCCGTATTTGCGCACGGCGTCGCCGATGCGCTTTGCGCCGACGCGCTTGGCTTCCATCGTGCCGTGCATGAAGTCGAGTTCGCCGCCCATAAAGGCGTTGGATGCTTCCGCGCCCTGCAAAATGGCGCCGGAATGCAGCAGTTCATGGATGCGAATCGCCGCCTCGATCTGACCGACGCTGTTCATGTTGAACGAGCCCTGACCATAGCGGTACTGATCCGCCGCTTCCAAAATCGCTCTCATCGGTACAAGCATACTGTCACCTCATGTTTTTTCCGGGGTACGTTGAGGGCGATCAGCCCCAGGCAGGTCTGAACGGCAGCCCTGCACTCCCCCTATTATTGTAAATCAATTATAACAAATCATCCGGATGTGCGCGAGTATGAAATTGCGCCATCCCTTTTTAATCCGCCTGATAAATCAGCCGTCCCAGACCGATCGTCGCCGCAATGTTCAGGTCATCGTCCAGCAGCACCATGTCCGCATCCTTGCCGACCTCGATGCTTCCCTTGCGGTCGTCCATGCGCATCGCATGGGCGGGGTTGACCGTCATCAGCGGAATGACGTCCTCCACGGGATGATCCGTAAATTTCACGATGTTTTTCAGCGCCTGCGCAAGGGTCAGCGTGCTGCCTGCGCGAACGCCCGTCGTCGCCAGCTTCGCGTCGCCGTCCTCGACGACCACGTCGTTGACACCGAGCTTGTACTTGCCGTCCGGCAGACCTGCCGCCATGATGCTGTCGGTAATCGCAATCACGCGATCCCAACCCTTGCACTTGAGCAGCATGCGCACCGTGCCCGGATGCAGATGGCGTCCGTCGCAGATCGCTTCGCACCAGCAGTCGCTCTCCAGCGCCGCGCCCATGATGGCGGGCTGATGCTGGTGGAATAGGCGCATCGCGTTGAACGTGTGCGTGATGCAGCGCGCGCCGCGCTGAATCGCTTCCATGCTCGTTTCGTAATCCGCACCGGAATGTCCAATGGCGACAACGACATCCTGACTGATTTTTCCAATCATGTCAACGACGCCGGGTACCTCGGGCGATACGGTGATGTAACGAATCACGCCCGGGAACTTGTTCTGATAATCGCGCAGGAGGTTCTCGTCGCCTTCACGGAGCAGATGCTCGGGCATCGCGCCCTTGTATTCCTTCGCGAGGAACGGTCCTTCCAAATGCGCACCCAAAAGCTGCGCACCCATGCCGCGGTCGCGCATGACATTGGCAATCGCGCCCAGACACCCCTCGGTGGTTTCGGGCGTGTCGGTCAGCACGCTGGCGTGGAACGCCGTCACGCCCTGCGTCGCAAAGAACGCCGCAATCTTGCGTAAACCCGCTTCGTCAGCGGCGTTGACGTCAACGCCTGCCGCACCGTGGGTGTGTACGTCGATCAAACCGGGAGCAAGCCGCATCCCGCCCGCGTCGATGACCTGCGCATCCTCCGCTTCCAGATTCTGCCCGATCTTCGCAATCAGCGCGTCAACACAGAGAACGTCCGCGCTGATGAAATGACCATCCTGATAGACGCGCGCGTTCTGTATCAAGAGTTTGTCCATGAAAAATCCGCACTCCTTAGAACGGCTGCTTCGCAGCGTTCGCGTTCACGAGAACCATCGCGTCCGGATGACGCTGAATCAGCGTCGCCGGAAAATGCGCACTCACTTCGCCGTAGGCGGTCTGACGAATGACCGAACGATGCCAGTCGCGGAATACGCCCAAGCGAATCTTCTTCGCGCCCAGAATCTCCGCCATGCCGATGGTCACAGCCTTCTTCGGCATCGCGTCAATCGCGCCGTTCAGGTCGCCGATGGCGTTAGACGTGCGCGTTTCGCGGCTGATCGTCAGCACACGCGTGTGCAGCGCCGCAAACTCGTCGGCGGTCAGCTCGTCCTGCGCTTCGTTGAACGCCAGATGTCCGTTGATGCCGATGCCGCCGAACGCAATGTCCACGCCGCCCAGCTCGTCGATCACCTTCGCAATACGCTCCGGATCGTGCGGGTCGGGGAAAATGCGCTGCTCTTCCGGCATGACCAGCTCCGGATCAATCTTGCTGTATACCGTGCGGTTCATGAAGCCGTGGAAGGATAGCGGGCTGCTCTCGTCGATCCATTCCTCGTCGTCGGTCAGATATTCGTCCATGTTGATGAACCAGCTGTTCTTCAGGCTCAGCTTGCGCTCGTTGACCAGACGGACAAAAATGGGATATTGACCCACCGGCCCGACCGGGCAGATGAATACCGTGCGACGACCTGCCGCGTTGTTCTTCTCGATTTCGTTCACCATTTCCATTGCCAGCTCGTAAAATACTTCGCCGGAATCACCCAGCTTCAAAAGCGGTACTTTGGCGTTCTTGCCGAGTTCCTCGGCGGAAATCTGATAATAGCTCATGTCCATGTTTCTCTACCCTTTCTGTTGTTTAATTTCTTCTTTGAAATCCTTCTTAAAACCGCCGCGAAGCGGAGATGGGAGTCTGAGGGACTTCGTCCCTCAGTGGGGTTTGGGGCAAAGCCCCAATCGTACCCCTCCACTCGAAAAAAAACGTAGTTTCGGAGCAGAATGCAACGCATTCTGCAATCGAAACGGGTTTCACCTCAAAAATCAGTTTTCAGCCGCACCCCTGTAACCCACGTTTAAACCGCCGCGCAGTGAAATGCGTTTTACCCGAAAACCAGCTTTGCCGAAAAACCTTAAAACAAATGCTCCACATTCAGCTCGCGAATCATCTCGACAATCTCTTTCGTCCGCGTGCAGCCGAATTTGCGAAGTAATCCCTTGATCTGCGTCTTGACCGTCACAATCTCGACACAGCGGGCGTTTGCAATGTCCTTGACCTTCATCCCGTCGAGCAGATAGCGCACAAGGCTTCTCTCCGCCGGGGTCAGCTGAGATACGTTGTTGATGAAAAACAGCAGACTCTTCTCCGAACGGCGAAGACGGGAATATTCCTTCAACACCGTATGCTGAACGCGCGCGCCAAGCATCGGCTCGCCCTCATACGCCTTGCGGATATGCAGCAGCAGCTCATCCTCCGGACAGCCCTTGACAACATAATCCACCGCGCCCGCGCCCATCGACATGAGAATCATGTTCTCCGTTTCGTGCGCCGTCAGAAAGATGACGATGGCATCCGGGTTTTCAGCCAGAATGTTCTCCGCCGCATGAATACCCGCCGTCGTCGTTTCCATTTCGATGTCCATCAGGATGACGTCGTAATCCGTTTCGGCAGCGAGCTTCTCCGCCTGCGCACCGCTCTCCGCCGTGCCGACGACCTCCATGTCCTCCTGCGCATTCAGGGTATCGCAAATGTCTTCCCGAAGCAGCGCAAAGTCATCCGCAATCAGTATTCTAATCATTCGATCACCTGTCCTGCACATATTTGGGCAGCAGCACGAAGAAGGACGTTCCCTTTCCCGGCTTGCTTTCTACCCGAAGGCTTCCGACATGTGCCCGGATGATCGTTCGCACATGATAAAGCCCCATGCCCCAGCTCGTATTGCTGTTTTTGGAAGAATAAAACGGTTCAAATATCTTTTTCTGCTCTGCCTTGGTCATGCCGCAGCCTTCGTCGCGAACCTCCAGCACGGTATACAGCCGCTCCTTGTGGCTCAGCAGCTCGATGGCTCGGTCGTCATGCCCGGCAGCCACATTCGCCTCCCACGCATTGATCAGCAGGTTATACAGCGCTTCGCTCAGATAGTTCTGATCCGCCAGCACCGTCACATTTTCGTTTACATCGGTTTTCAGCCGAGCATCGGGATACTTGTGGTAAAAGCGTTCCAGCGTCGTTTCCTTGATCTGCCCGAGCGTCGTCGGCACAAGCGTCATCGACTTGTTCTTGACCGTGCGGTACAGTTCTTCGCTGCGCGTGATGAGCATTTCGTTGCTCTGGTGCAGCTGCTCCACGCAGGCGCGGATGCGGACAAGATCGGGTTCCTCCTTGTCCAGCTCCTGATAGATGCGCTTTTCGAGAATGCGGTTCGCCAGCAGCTGATTCTTGATGGAATGAACGAATACGGAAGCACCCGTCCTCGCAATGTCGAACTTGCGCTCCAGAGCCATTTCTTCCTGATCGCTGAGAAGCGAATCCTGCGTATAGTGCATCAGGCTGACCGTGCCGAGCGCGCCGCAGATGATGTTGACGACGACGATGGTTACATAGCCCGCCATGGTCGGCGCGTATTGCAGATAGCCGATGCCCTTGTTCCAGATGTAGTCATAGCTGTAAAACTGGTAGACCTGCGCGGGATCCTGCCCGCAGTAGAGCAGATAAAGCCCGCTGAGCGCAACGTGGCAGACGACGATGCCGATAAACTGCTTTCGGCAAAAGCGCATCGTGATGGCAAACAGCTCCTGAACGAGCAGGAATATCGCGATTGCCACATAGGCTATGATCCACCAATACGACACCTCCACCAGCACCTTGTGCATGATGGGCGACTGCCCCACGATAAACCGAAACACGGGCGGAAAATACACCGCCAGCGTCACGGCAGGCAGAAGGCAGATCCATTTCTGCACATCGGGATGCCGCCTGAGCCAGCCGATCATGGAGTATTGCAGGGCGCTCTCCAGCAGGAACAGCGGAAAGAGGTAGCGTCCGATGGCGATGATATAGCCGAGCGTATCGAGCGTAATAAACAGATATTGCAGCTTAATCCTCAGCGTCTGCGAGAAAAAGAGGAAGCTGATGATGTTCTTGGAATAGCCGCCCTTTTTGGCAATAAAAATGAGGATTCCGTAAACTGCACC
>ENA-OUPA01001228-OUPA01001228.1-human-gut-metagenome-genome-assembly--contig:-NODE-1228-length-11354-cov-6.38773_pt1 | contig 11354 bp, 10 predicted proteins | sample MGYA00237939_ERZ548770 | MGnify/ENA primary metagenome ERZ548770 (study PRJEB26490, sample SAMN05356877) | human gut metagenome | biome: terrestrial biome; feature: human-associated habitat; material...
GGATATGTGGAGGATGTGCTGAAGAGACTGTGTGAAATGGGGCCTGAAATGGCGGTGCTCACCGGCGTCTCACTGGACCGGGAACAGGTGGGGACAGCCTGCCTGGACGGCAGGACTGGGGAAATGCGGTTTTTCTTTCGCCAGCGGGTGGAGGGCCTTTATCACGGTACAGGGGATCTGTTTGCCTCTGCACTTTTGGGCGGCCTTTTAAACGGTATGTGCCTTTTTGAGGCCTGTGAAATTGCCACAGAGTTTACCTGGCGCTGCATCCTATCTACCCGGGAGCTGAGCAAGGATACCAGGTTTGGGCCGAAATTCGAAATTCATCTGCCTTGGTTAGCTGCAAGGATGGAGCGGTTTCGAACTACCCATCTGGAGGGAAAACAGCGTCCATGAGAGAGGCGGGAGGATGGAGCGGCCAGCCGCAGTGCTTAGAAAAAACCAGTTTTGGAAAAGCTGTTGCAAAAGAGAGAAAATTGCGGTAAAATAAAAGACAACTGCTTTTGCAATTTAAAGCAAAAAAATGGCTGGGCAAAGCCGGGACGGCCGCGGCCGATATCACAGAGGATGGGAGTCTGATTCCGTGTTTTTTCAAAAAGAAATCGAAACCATGAAGCGGGCGGATATTGAGGCGCTGCAGCTTGAGCGTTTGCGCCGCATGGTGGATTACTGTTATGAGAATGTGCCTTTCTATCACGCACGCCTATCTCAGGCGGGAATCACTTCGGGGAATAAAATAAAAGCGCTTTCCGACCTGCAGTATATCCCGTTCACCACGAAGGAGGATATCCGGGACAACTATCCCTTTGGTCTGCTGGCGAAGCCTATGAAGGATATCGTGCGGATTCATGCTTCCTCCGGCACGACAGGAAAACCTACCGTTGGCGTCTATACGAAACAGGATATTGATAACTGGTCCGATTATGTGGCGCGCATTGTCACGGCGGCAGGCGTTACACAGGAGGATATTATTCAGATTTCCTTTGGCTATGGCCTGTTTACCGGCGCGCTGGGCCTGCATTTTGGGTTGGAGAAGGCAGGGGCCACGGTCATTCCGGCGTCTTCCGGCAATTCGGAAAAGCAGCTGATGATGCTTCGCGATTTTGGTGTTACCGGTTTGGTGGCCACCCCTTCCTATGCGCTGTATTTGGGAGAGCTGGTGCAGGAGAGCGGCTATCCGAAGGAGGCTTATGCCAAACTCAGGCATGGCATCCTCGGCAGCGAGGGTTGTACGGAACAGATGCGGGGGCGTATCGAGGAAACTCTGGGAATACGGGTTACAGACAATTACGGCATGACGGAGCTTACCGGCCCGGGCGTATCGGGAGAGTGTGAATACCGCTGCGGCCTGCACTTTGCAGAGGATGCGTTCCTGCCGGAAATTATAGACCAGGAGACGCTGGAACAAAAAGCGCCTGGAGAGGCGGGTGAACTAGTAGTGACCACTCTGACCCGGGAAGGCATGCCGGTGCTGCGGTATCGTACCAAGGATATCACCCGGCTGAACTACGAGCCCTGCAGGTGCGGCAGAACCCATGTGCGCATGGACAAGGTGATGGGCAGAACCGACGATATGCTGATCATCAAGGGAGTAAACGTATTTCCCTCCCAGATTGAAAGCGTCCTGGTGGCAACGGAAAACGTGGGACCTCATTATCAGCTGGTGGTTCGCAAGAAGAATTTCATGGACAATTTGGAGGTCAAGGTAGAGCTGGTAGACGGTTCGCTGCTGGAAAGCTTTGGGGAACTGGAGTCTCTGCAGAGAAAGATTCATGACCGTCTGAAGAGTGTTCTGGGGCTGGAAACCAGGGTGACCCTGGTGGAACCCAAGAGTCTCGAACGGTTTCAGGGCAAGGCAAAGCGAGTGCTGGACCTGAGAAATCAACCGGAGGAATAAGTGCGCTTTTACAGCGTGGAAAGGAATTTACATATGGAAAAACAACTTCTGTTGGGCAACGAGGCGGTTGCCAGAGGTCTTTATGAGGCGGGAGTGCGGGTAATCTCCAGCTATCCCGGCACGCCCAGTACGGAGATTACGGAAGCGGCGGCCAAGTATGATGAGATGTTCAGCGAATGGGCTCCCAACGAAAAGGTGGCGGCAGAGGTGGCCAGCGGCGCGTCTCTCGGCGGCGCACGTTCTTTTTGTGCCATGAAGCATGTGGGCCTGAATGTGGCGGCGGACCCGGTATTCACCATGAGCTATATCGGCGTAAACGCTGGTATGGTTCTGGCTGTGGCGGATGATCCGGGCATGCATTCCTCTCAGAACGAGCAGGATTCCCGCAATCACGCCAAGGCGGCAAAGCTCCCCATGCTGGAACCTGCGGATTCTCAGGAATGCAAGGAATTTACCAAGCTGGCTTATGAACTCTCCGAAGAATTTGATACGCCTGTCATCCTTCGCCTATGCACACGCGTTTCCCATTCCCGCAGTATTGTGGAATGCGAGGACCGCACCGAACTCCCTCTGAAGCCTTATGAAAAAAATCCTGCAAAGAATGTGATGCTGCCTGCTTTTGCAAAGCCGAAGCATGTGGCGGTGGAGCAGCGGCTTCTCAAGCTGACGGAATGGGCGGAAAAGGCCGGGATCAACTGTGTGGAGGATCACGGCGCCAAGGTTTCCGTCATCACTTCCGGTATTTCATATCAGTATGTGAAAGAAGCTATGGGGGACAGCGTCAATTATCTCAAGCTTGGGATGGCCTATCCGCTGCCGGAGAAGCTGATCCGGGATTTTGCCGCAAAGGCGGAAACCGTCTATGTGGTTGAGGAACTGGATGATTTTATCGAGACCCATTGCAAGAAGCTGGGGCTTTCTGTCATTGGCAAAGAAAAATTTCCCCGCTGTGGGGAATTCTCGCAGAAAATTGTCAGAAAACTTCTCACCGGGGAGGAGGCGGAAAGCGTCTCCCTGGAACAGCAGATTCCCGTGCGCCCGCCTGTGATGTGCTGCGGCTGCCCTCATCGGGGCGTGTTTTACGCTCTGAAGCGGGAAAAAGTTTATGTCAGCGGCGATATCGGCTGTTATACGTTGGGAGCGTCCGCGCCGTTGAACGCTATGGATTCCTGCATCTGCATGGGCGCTTCCGTCTCCGCCCTGCACGGCTACAACAAGGCAAGAGGCGCAGAGGCGGAAAAGAAGTCGGTAGCGGTAATCGGCGATTCTACGTTTATTCATTCCGGCGTTACCAGCCTGATTGATATCGCCTACAACCGTTCAAATTCAGTGGTCATCATTCTGGACAACTCCATCACCGGCATGACAGGCCACCAGCAGAATCCCACGACGGGATACAACATCAAAGGGGATCCCGCTGCGGCAGTGGATTTGGAGGCGCTGTGCCGCGCTGTGGGGATCGGCAGGGTCCGTGTGGTAGACCCCTATGACCTGAAGGCTGTCACAGCAGCCCTGAAAGAGGAACTTCAAGCAGAGGAACCCTCTGTAATCATCAGCCGCAGGCCCTGCGCGCTGCTGAAATATGTCAAGCATTCTGCCCCGCTGAAAGCGGATCCGGAGAAATGCATCGGCTGTAAGGCCTGTATGGGAATTGGCTGCCCTGCAATCAGCATGCGCGGCGGAAAAGCAGTGATTGACGCCACCCAGTGCGTGGGCTGCGGAGTTTGTACCTCTCTCTGCGCCAAGAATGCCATCGCCTGACTTTGGAAAGGACGGAGAAAAATATGAGTGAAGTGAAAAGCGTAATCATCGTAGGCGTTGGTGGACAGGGTACGCTGCTAGCCAGCCGTATCCTGGGCTATGCCATGATGAATGAGGGGTTTGACGTAAAGGTCAGCGAGGTGCATGGGATGAGCCAGCGGGGAGGCTCCGTGGTGACCTATGTGCGCTATGGTGAAAAGGTGGCCTCTCCCGTGATCGAAACAGGCGAGGCGGATGTAGTGCTGGCGTTTGAACAGTTGGAAGCAGCCAGATTTTTGCCCTATCTGAAGGCTGGAGGAGCCCTGGTGACCAGCACGCAGCGGATTGATCCGATGCCCGTTATCACAGGAGCGGCAGAGTATCCGGAGGGGCTTCTGGAGGCCATCAGCGGGAAGGGTGTAAAGCTGCTGGCGGTGGACGCTCTTTCCCTGGCAGAGCAGGCAGGTTCGGCAAAGGCCGTCAATGTGGTGCTGATCGGCGCCATGGCCAGGGGAATGGACGTGGAAAAAGAGATTTGGCTCAATGCGTTGGAGCACTGTGTTCCTGGAAAATTTCTGGAGATGAATAAAAAGGCCTTTGAGCTGGGCTATCAGGCCTGAGGTTTTCCTGGTAAGCTCAAGAAGAGAGACCTTCCTTTTGACCAGATGTGCCTTAATCGTATGGTGGAAGCGTCTCATTCCGTGAACAATCCGGTCTCTTGCAGAGTGCTGCGGAAAGCAGGGCTGCTTCTGGAAGGCCGGGACGAAGGCTATTACCGCTACAGAAACGGATTTCAGGACAGCGGCCTGTACGGGCTGACCAAGAGCCGGCATCTGCAGCAGAATGAGGAAGAAAGTACAAACGATACCAAGCGAAGAAAGGAATGTCCTACCCATGCCTAACTATTTTGAGCCGGAGATTGAATGCGCCTCTCGGGAGACTCTGCGGGAAATCCAATCTCAGAAGCTGGCTGCCATGGCGAAGCGCTGCTATGAAAATGTGCCCTTTTACCGGAAAAAATTTGATGAGATCGGGCTGAAGCCGGAAGATATCAAGTCTATCGACGACCTGTCCAAGCTTCCTTTTACGGTCAAGCAGGATCTGCGGGATACCTATCCTTTCGGTATGGTAGCAGTGCCCCGCAGCGAGTTGGCGCGGGTGCATGCCTCCTCCGGAACTACCGGAAAGCAGACTGTGGTGGCCTATACCAGGCACGACCTGGATGTATGGGCCCACAGCGCGGCCAGGTCCATTGTGGGGACTGGCGGCACGAAAGACGACTTTGTTCATGTTTCCTACGGGTACGGCCTCTTTACCGGCGGCCTGGGCCTCCATGACGGCGCGGAAGCCTTGGGGGCAACTGTGATTCCGGTTTCCTCTGGGAATACGAACCGGCAGGTGCAAATCCTGCAGGATTATGAATCGGACATTCTGTGCTGTACTCCCTCCTATGCCATGTACATCGGTGAAACGGTGCGGGATAAGGGGATTGATCCCAAGAGCCTTAAGGTGAGGATTGGAATTTTTGGCGCGGAGCCTTGGACGGAGGAGATGCGCCGTGAGATTGAAAATGCCCTGGCCATCCGGGCCTTTGACATCTATGGCCTCTCTGAGATTGCAGGCCCGGGCGTGGCCTGCGAATGTGAGGAACAGGCAGGCATGCACGTGCAGGAAGATTTCTTCTATCCTGAAATTATCGATCCGGTCACCGGGGAACAGTTGCCGGATGGGGAAGAGGGCGAGCTGGTGTTTACCTGTATCGGCAAAGAGGCCCTGCCTCTTATCCGTTACCGCACCCGGGATATTGCTTCCATAACCCATGAGACCTGTAAATGCGGCCGTACCCTGGTTCGCATGACGAAACCTAAGGGCAGGACGGACGACATGCTTATCATCCGCGGAATCAACGTATTCCCCTCTCAGATAGAAAGCGTGCTGCTGGATCTGGGTATGGCTCCCAACTACCGCATGATCGTGGACCGCCAGAACAACCTGGACACCCTGGAAGTTCAGGTGGAGATGAACGAGTCCATGTTTGCTGACACGGTGCGAAGCCTGGAGCGGGTGGAGAAGACCATTGCGAATGCGCTGCAGTCCACTCTGAATATTGCTGCAAAGATTACCCTTTTGGAACCGAAGTCTATCGAACGCTCGGAAGGAAAAGCAAAACGAGTCATCGACAAGCGGAACATAGTGTGATATACTCATAATAACGAAACCAATATCGGGAGGTAGTGATTTTATGCAGATCCAGCAGCTTTCCGTCTTTATCGAAAACAAACCGGGCCGTTTGGCGGAGATTACAGAGGTCTTGGCCGAAGCGGGCATCGACATCCGCGCCATCTCTGTAGCAGATACCAGTGATTTCGGAATCCTTCGGGTGATCGTAGATAAGCCCAAAGAGGCTGTGGCTGCTCTGAAGCAGCACGGTATGACGGTTTCCCTGACAAACGTTATTGCGGTAGGTATCGATGATGAGCCGGGCGCGTTTTCCAAGGCGGTACGCCTGTTGGCTGACGAGGGCTTTGACATGGAGTACATGTATGCTTTCATCAGCAGGGACAAGGGGAAAGCCTTTGTGATTATCCGGATGAACAACGGTCAGAAAGCGGCCGAGGTCTTGAAGGAGCGCGGGTTTGACATCCTGTCACCTGAAACGCTTTACAACATGTAAGCGGCAGCTGAGCAAAACTGATGTTCTTCGGAAAAAGTGAGAGGTAGATAAAATCCCCGATGCAGGCTCGGAAACCTGCATCGGGGATTTTTACTTATCCAGAACGAAAAGGCGGGGATAAAAGAACGTCTCATAGAGATACAGACCCTTTAGCCGGTCCATGCTATGAAGCGGCGTTCTGCACGGATCTGACAAGTTCCGCCGCTTCTCTGGCCGAGGTTTCGACGGCGGCCCAATCCTCTCGCAGAATATCCTGTTCCGAACAGAGCCAGCTGCCGCCGCAGGCAATCACATTTGGCTGCTGGAGATAGTCTGCGGCATTGGAGGGGCTGATTCCTCCTGTGGGCATGAACTTGATCTCCCGGTAGGGGCCGTACAGCGCTTTCAGCAGCTTGACGCCGCCCACTACCTCTGCAGGGAAAAGCTTCAAAGTAGTGAGTCCCATCCTGAGCGCCGCTTCAATTTCGGTGGGAGTGGCGCATCCGGGATAAACTGGGACTCCCTGCTCCAGGCACCAGTTCACGACGGCAGGATTGGTGCCCGGGGAAATCACAGCGGCAGCGCCGGAGGAGACGGCCAACTTGGCCTGCTCCGTATTGAGCACGGTTCCAGCGCAGACAAACATATCCGGCACTTGTGCTGCGATGGCTTGGATGGAGCTTGCGGCTGCGGGCGTACGGAAGGTGATCTCCGCGGCGCCGATGCCTCCGGCCAGCAGGGCCTTGGCAAGGGGGACGGCATGCCGGACGTCGTCCAGCTTGATAACGGGAATAATCCCTGTCTTTTTCAAAATATTTTCTACCTGGGTCATTATGATGCTTCCTTTCTTTGTCCTTTCAGCCGTATTGACCGAAAGCTCAGTCCATATAGCCGCCCTTCATGGGGGAGGCGGCGTTTGCGGTAAAAAGCCCCAGTACGCCGGTTTTATATTTGGGTTCCCGGGGCTTCCAGGTACTGCGGCGCTGATCCAGGATGAGTTCTATTTCAGCAGGATTCTTTCTTTCTCCCTGGACACCGCAAATCCGCAGAACCCGTTTGGGAATGTCGATTTCAATGAGGTCGTTTTCCTCCACCAGGGCGATGGGACCGCCTGCCGCTGCCTCCGGGGAGATGTGGCCGATGGCCGGGCCCTTGCTGGCGCCGGAAAAGCGTCCGTCCGTCAGCAGCGCAATGGAGGCGGAAAGCTCCGGGTCGGAGGAGATGGCTTCCGTAGTGTAGAACATCTCCGGCATGCCGCTGCCCTTTGGCCCCTCGTAGCGGATAATCACCGCGTCCCCAGGCTGAATTTTATGGGATAGTATAGCGGAAATCGCATCTTCCTCACAGTCGAATGGCCGGGCTTTCAGCACGGCACTGTGCATTTCTTTGGGAACGGCGCTGTGTTTCACCACGCTGCCCTGTGGAGCAAGATTGCCCTTGAGGACGGCGATCGCGCCGTTTTTGCCAATAGGCTCGTCAAAATTTCGGATAATGTCGGTACGCTTCAGGCCTGTCTTCCGCAGGTGCTCGTCGCAGCGGTCATAGTAGCCGTTTTTCTTTAGGTCTTCCAGGTTTTCTCCCAGGGTTTTTCCTGTGACTGTCATCACATCCAGATGAAGCATTGACTTGATCTCTTCCATAATGCGCGGTACTCCGCCTGCATAATAGAAATATTCGGCAGGCCATTCCCCAGCGGGACGGATATTCAGCAGATAATGGGCGTTCCGGTGCATGCGGTCGAAGGTGTCCGCGTCGATTTCAAGGCCAAATTCACGGGCAATTGCGGGAATGTGAAGCAGGGTGTTGGTGGAGCCGGAGATGGCGGCATGCACCATGATAGCATTTTCAAAGCTGTCCAAAGTCACCATACGGCGTGCTGTCATACCTTCCAAAGCCAATTCCGCCGCCCGCTTTCCAGCCCATCTTGCCACTTCTTTCAATTCCCCGCAGGTGGCGGGCATCAGCGCGCTTCCCGGCAGCATCAGCCCCAGAGCTTCCGCCATAATTTGCATGGTAGAGGCTGTACCCATAAAAGAGCAGGCTCCGCAAGAGGGACAGGCGTGGTGTTTATAGTAGGCGAACTGTTCCTCGCTGATCTCTCCCCGTTCGAACATGGCGCTGTATTTGCCGATTTGCTCCAGAGTCAAAAGTTCCGGTCCGGCCTCCATCACGCCTCCAGTCACTACGATGGAGGGAATGTCAATGCGTCCGATGGCCATGAGCTGGGCGGGGACAGATTTATCACAGCTGGATAGAAACACACCGGCGTCAAAGGTTGTGGCCTTTGCGTGAATTTCAATGAGGTTCGAGATGGTGTCTCGGGAGGCCAAAGAATAATTGATGCCGTCATGTCCTTGTGACATGCCGTCGCATATGTCTGTGGCGAAGTACAGAGCTGCTTTAGCGCCGTTTTTATTGGCTTCTTCGGCTGCAAGCTGAGAGAATTCCAGCAAATGGGCGCTGCCCGGATGGCTTTGCCCATAAGTGCTCTCTATGAGAATCTGGGGCTTTTCCAGGTCTTCCACCGTCCAGCCCATTCCCATGCGCAGCGGATCCATTTCAGGCGCTGTCTTTCGTACTTCCTGGCTTTTCAACATGTTAGTTTCCCCCAAAAAAGACGGCTGGTCTGCCGTGCTGCTGACCCAGCAGGCCGGAACCGCATGATATAATGCTATTATACAATATTCCCGAACCGGGAGCAACGGAGGATTCCTATGATTTTCAGGAGAAAGCTGTTGTTCCGGAAATACCCGGCTTCCAGAGAAATTGACTTTTTCATTCCTTGCCGGTATACTGGAGTAATTGGAAAGAAACCTGGGAACGGTAAGATTTGGGAGTTGATGGTTTCATGAGGAAAGTGAAAGTACAGAACGTTGATTTCGGGAAAGGGATGCCAAAAATAGCTATCCCGCTGACAGGGGAAAGACTGCCGGCCTTGTATGAAGAACTGGAATATGTAAGAGCTTTGCCTGCCGACCTGTTGGAGTGGAGGGCGGATTACTATCTCGGGAACCTGTTGGAAGTGCCGTCCCTTCTCAGAGAGAATGTGGGAGAAAAGCCTCTGCTCTGTACGGTACGTACACGCAAAGAGGGAGGACAGGCCGCGCTGACGCCGGAGGAATATGAAGCGGCGGTAACTGCTTTGATCGGGACGGGAAAGTTTGACCTGGTGGATTTAGAGCTTTCCTGTGGACAGGAAAGGCTGCTGCGGCTGCTGCGGCTGGCCCATGAGAGGGAGATGGCCGTGGTGATTTCAAAACATGATTTTGAGAAGACACCGCCGGAACATGAAATTTTTTGTACGCTGCTGGAGATGGAGCGGCTGGGGGCAGAACTGCCGAAGTATGCTGTGATGCCTCAAAATGTCCGGGATGTTTTGGCACTGCTTTCGGCTACGGAACGGGCATCACGGGAATTTGGACCCGTCGTCACCATGTCGATGGGAGCGTTGGGCAAAATCAGCAGGGCAAGCGGTGCATATTTCGGCTCCTGTATTACTTTTGCCGCTGGAAAAAACGCCTCCGCACCCGGACAAATCAGCGCTGAGGACCTGAAGGCGGTCCTGCAGGATTTGGACCCGGCCCGCTGAAGAAAATGCAGGCCGACGCTTTGCTGAATGTGCGGGGAGTCAAGTCGGAAAGGCAGAAATAGCGGAAGAGAGGTTGAACAGAACCATGAAAAATGATATCGATTCCATTCTTGACTCTATGTTCCGGGATGGAAAACTTAATTTTGGCGGTGCGAAGCGCAGAAATGAGCAGACACAGCAGGCGCTGGAATCTGTACAGGAGACAGGGGACAGCCTGTCCCGTTCCCTGCAGAGCAGTATAGAGCAGCTGACGCAGGAGGCCAAGGCGGATATGCAGGCTTTGGACCAGCGGTTGCAGGCAGACGGACTGAAGAAGGATGTTCCTGCCGGAAATTCAGGCAATCCGGAGCAGACCGACGCGGCGTTTCAGACAGCCGAAGAGGAAACGGCCCGGAAGGTGCTGGGGCAGAAAGAATTCGTCTCTGCCGTAGCGCTGGCTTTCCGGCGTCCCTTCGTGGCCGGTTTCCGCAAGGAAATGCCCATGGGCAGAATTGCGGTTCTGGGAAAGCCGGGAACCGGCCGGCACAGCGCGGTAGAGGCTATGACGGCTTCTCTCGCCCGGCAGGGTGTGCTGAAAAGCCCGAAGACAACTGCGTTGGATCTTTCCAGATATGGAGACTCCTCCAGCGAAAAGCTGTTTGCGCAGGATGTCTACACTGCTCTGAAAAGCGGATCATCAGCAATCCTTTTTGAACAATATGAAAAATGTGGTACAGCGGTTCTTTCCATGCTGTCGGAGCTGTTTCGCACGGGAAGTATCCCGCTGGCTGGGCGTTATGCGGAGCAGAAGGGAATGCTGGTGGAGATTGGTTCGGCTCTGGTACCGGGTGCGGTTTCGTCCCTGTCTGCGTCGGGAAAATATCTGTTCCTGCTCACAGACCGTTCCTTGGATAAGCTGGCAAACGATTTTGGAGCCCCCTTTCTTGCGGCGTTGGACGATATTTGCGAGACAGGGGAATTTTCCCAGGACAGCCTGCGGGAGATCGCTGGGCGGATGCTGAAATTGTTTTGCGAAAGGACGGAAAAACAGCTGCGTTTTACTTTTACTTATGACACGCCGGCGGCTGAAGCTCTTGCAGCATTTTATCGTCCCGACAGGGGGATAGCTGCCATGGAAGAATACACGGATGCTCTTTACCGTTCCCTCAGCGAGTATAAGCTGAAACAGAAGGTGCAGCGTGCTTCGGGAAAGATTATAGTGGAAAATGGGCAGCTGATGCTTTCCGGTGAAGAGGAAGCTTTTGCGTTCCGAATAGGAGTTTTTGCCCCCAAGGCCGCGGAGGGAGCTGTAGAGGCCGTCAAGAAGGAGCTTTCGGAAATTGTGGGGCTTCAGACCGTCAAAGAATATGTCTTGTCTCTGGAAGATAATTTCAAAATGCAGCAGCTTCGGAAAGAAAAGGGACTTAAAGCGGATTCTCCCTCCATGCATATGATTTTTACTGGGAATCCCGGAACGGGAAAGACAACTGTGGCGC
>ENA-OUPA01001229-OUPA01001229.1-human-gut-metagenome-genome-assembly--contig:-NODE-1229-length-11341-cov-3.81916_pt1 | contig 11341 bp, 8 predicted proteins | sample MGYA00237939_ERZ548770 | MGnify/ENA primary metagenome ERZ548770 (study PRJEB26490, sample SAMN05356877) | human gut metagenome | biome: terrestrial biome; feature: human-associated habitat; material...
CGGCGCGGGCATGAACCAGATAGACACCAGCCACAGCACGCAGCCCGCCACCACAAACCCGTTCGGAATGATGAACGTGTCCAGGTCCACCAACGCCACAGCCATGAGGATGCACACGAGCACCAGGTAGGCGGCCGTTTGCACCGACAATCCGTAGCGCGCGACGACGGCAGCGAACAACGCGGCCACGAGCGCTTCCACGATGACGTAGCGCGGGCTCACCCGCTGCCCGCAGTGGCGGCAGCGGCCGCGAAGCGCGAGCCACGATGCCACGGGAACGAGGTCCAATGCTCCCAGCACGTGGCCGCACGACGTGCAATGGCTGCGGCCGGCCAACACGCTCTCGCCGTTGGCCAGCCGCCATGCCAGGCAGTTCACGAAACTCCCCAGGCAAGCACCCAGCACGGCGGCGATCCCCAAAAGAAACGCCGCCTGCGCCGGATTGAAGATGCCAAGGGGAATGGTCATGCGTTAGCTAGCGGGATTCTCTTCGTTTCCTTTACCGGTCTCATCCGTAATCGTAATCGTCGGCTTGGTCTTATCGGTGGCATCGTCGATCGCCACCTTGTACACATACTTGGCATCGGTAGGAGCCGATGCCAACGGACCGGTCAGGTCGCCCTTGTCGTTAGCGCTATAAAACTTCTGATCGTACTTGGTCTTATCTAAGCCGTCGGCGAGGTAACCCGTCGTCACCTCAGCCTTCACCGAGCGCTCGTTCGCCTTCTTCACCGCGTCCTCGGCGCTGGTGAGCGAGCTGGAGAACAGCGGCACGGCGATGGCCACCAGCACGGCCACGATGGCCACGACGACCAGCAGCTCGGCCAGCGTGAAGCCGCCGCGCTCTTCGCGCATCTTCTTGATCATCTCTTTCATATCGGTTCCTTTCTCCTTATCCGAGCCATTCGGGCAACGGAAATATCCCCATGCATTTTTCTGCATAAAGTAACGGCTGTGACACGAAACGGTGTCAGAACGGTTACATTGCAGCATACAATGAAAACATCGGCAAATACAACGCGATGACGATGAAACCCGCGAACAACGCCATCAAAACAAGCAGGGCGGGCTCCATGATGGAAATCGCCTTGTTGGTCACGCGCTGCGTCTCGTCGTCGTAGAACGCGCCCATGGTTTCCAGCGTCTCCTCCAGCTCGCCGGTGTGCTCGCCCACGGTGACCATCTCGACCAGCGTGCGCGGCAGGTACGTGCTGGCCTCCAGGCCCTCGCCCAGCGTGCGCCCTTCCTCCAAACCAGCCTCCAAGCGCCCCACCTCGCGCGACAGCACATAGTTGCTCATCACGCGCGACGTGATGGCCACCGCCCGCGTGGCAGGAAGGCCGGCCGTCACCAGCATGGCCATCGTGTTCGCGAACTGAGCCGCGCCCGAGCACACGCCCACCGCGCCCAGCACCGGCAGCCGCAGCTTCAAAACGGCGAACGTCGTCTTGCCGCGCTCCGTGGTGCCGAACAGCTTCACGCCCACGACGATCAGCGCCAGCACCACCGCGATCAGCAGGAAGTTGTCGGTGACGAAGTTCGAAGCGTCGATCAAAAACTGGGTCATGGCCGGCGTATCCGCCCCCAGCGATGCGATCATGCCCGTCATCGAGGGGATCACCATCACCATCATGATGGCCAGCACCACCACGGCGATCACCGCCACGAAGATGGGGTAGGTCATGGCGCTTTGCACCTTGGCCGACACCTTCGCGCGCTTGTCGAAGTACCCGTGCAGGCGTTGGAAGCTCTCGGGCAGATGCCCGCTCTCCTCGCCGGCGCGCACCGTCTCGATGAACACGCGCGGCAGGTTCTCGCCCTTGCTTTGGAAACTCTCGGCCAGGCTGTGACCCGACGCCACGTCGGCGGCCACGTCGGCCAGCACGCGTTTCAGATACTTGTCGGTCACCTGGTCGGCCACCAGCGACGTGGCGCGCGCAGCCGGCACGCCCGCGTTCAGGATGGTGGCGAATTGGGCGCACATGACGGCAAGGTTCTTCTGCTTGGCCTTCGGCTTCGTGATGTCCATGGACAGCAGGTTTTTGCCCTCGCGCACGGGAACCACGCTTTGGACGACACGGCACTGCTCGCGCGCGCGTTCCATGGCCTCGATCTCGTCGAACGCCTCGACCACGCCGTCGATCTGCTGGCCGGCGGCCGTTATCCCGGTGTAAGTGAAGGTTGGCATCAGCGAACGCTCTTTCTCACGTAGTCGACATCGTGTGCGGCATCGATGGCGGTTTGGGACGTGATGTCGCGGTTGCGGGCCAGGGCGATCAGCGCGTTGTCCATGGTCACGCTGCCCGCCGAGGCCGACGTGGCCAGCGAGCCGGCTATCTGCGGCGTCTTGCCCTCGCGGATGAGGTTGCGGATGGCGGGCGTCACCATCATCAGCTCGCACGCCAGCGCGCGGCCCATGCCGTCGCGGCGCGGCAGCAGCTGCTGCGACAGCACGGCCACCAGCGTGGTGGACAGCTGCATGCGCACCTGGCGCTGCAAGCCCTCGGGGAACACGTCCACCATGCGGTCGATGGAGTCGGCAGCGCTTTTCGTGTGCAGCGTGGCCAGCACGAAGTGGCCCGTCTCGGCGGCGGTCAGCGCCGTTTGGATGGTGTCGAGGTCGCGCATCTCGCCGACGAGGATGATGTCGGGGTCCTCGCGCAACACGGCGCGCAGGGCGTTGCTGTAGCTTTCGGTGTCCTGGCCGATCTCACGCTGCGAGATGACGGACAGGTCGGGCGTGTACACGTACTCGATGGGGTCTTCCATGGTGATGATGTTCTCGGCGCGCGTGTGGTTGATGCTGTCGATGAGCGCCGCCAGCGTGGTGGACTTGCCGCTGCCGGTTTCGCCCGTCACCACCACGATGCCGCGCTGGATGCGCGGGAAGTCCATGACCGCAGGCGGCAAGCCCAACGTCTCCAGCGCGGGGATGCGATCGGACAGCAGTCGCAAAGCCGCACTCACATGGCCTTGCTGGCGGAACAGGTTGATGCGCACGCGCACGCCCCCGATGGTCTCGGCGCGATCCAGCTCGCCGATGCGCTTGATGCGGTCGAAATCGTCTCCGGCCAAACGGCGGGCCAGCTGCTCGCAATCGTCGTGTGACAGCGGCGCGTCGCCGTCCACGCCCGCGTTCTCAAGACGCCCGGCCAGGCGGAACTTCACGGGCAGACCGCACACCAGGTGCACGTCGGAAGCGCCTGCCTGGCGCGCCATGTCTATGATGTGCTCAACGTTCATGCGTGGTCCTTCTCTTTCGGTTTACCGCTATCGCCGCGCTTTTGGCATCCGCCTTCCTCTTCCTTACTCCAGCGCGGTGATGGTTTTCCGGGCTTCCTCGACGGTGGTCACGCCAGTCAGCACCAGCTCGCGGCAGCTGTCCTCCATCGTCTTGAACGAGCCCGTGCGCTCGATGGCGTCCTTCAGCTCCTCGCGCGTAGCGCCGCCCGTGATGCGGCTGCGCAGCGCGCGGTCGATCACCAGGATCTCGAACACGCCCGTGCGCCCGCGATACCCCGTGCCGAAGCACATCGGGCAGCCCGATCCGCGGTAGAACCTCACGCCGGGATCGTATCGCAGGCCGATAGCCTCGAACTCCTCGGGGCTGGGCCGATACTCCTCGCGGCAATGGGGGCACACCTTGCGCACGAGGCGCTGCGAGATGACGCCGCGCACGCCGCTGGCGATGAGGTACGGCTCCACGCCGATGTCGATGAGACGGTCGATGGTGGACGCCGCGTCGTAGGTGTGCACGGTGGACAGCACTAGGTGGCCGGTGATAGCGGCGCGCATGGCGATCTCGGCCGTCTCGCCGTCGCGGATCTCGCCCACCGCCACGATGTCGGGGTCCTGACGCAGGATGGCGCGCAGGCCGCTGGCGAAGGTCATGCCCGTTTTCTCGTTGATCTGCACCTGGTTCACGCCGTCGATGTTGTATTCCACAGGGTCTTCCAGCGTGACGAGGTTCACCGAATCGGTGTTCAGCTGGCGGATCATCGTGTACATGGTGGAGCTTTTGCCCGAGCCGGTGGGGCCCACGATCAGCACCATGCCGTTGTTCGAGCCGATGAGCCGCTGGTACTTCTCCAGGTTGTCGCCCTCCAGGCCGATGCCCGCCGGGTCGAACAGCGCCTCGCTCTTGTCCAGCAGGCGGATGACCACCGTCTCGCCGTGGATGGTGGGCAGCGTGTTGATGCGCAGGTCGATGTCCTGCTTCTTCAAGCGGATGTTCGCGCGGCCGTCCTGGGGGACGCGGCGCTCTGAGGTGTTCATGCCGCCCATGATCTTCAAACGCGAGATGACCGAAGCCTGCAGCTCCTTCGGCACCGTGAGGATCGTGCGCAGCACGCCGTCGATACGCATGCGCACATGCAGGTCGATCTCGCGCGGCTCCAGGTGGATATCGCTGGCGCGCTCGGTGGCGGCTCGCTCGATAATGCTGTTCACGAGACGCACCGTGGGAGCCGATTGCGCGTCGGCGTCGTCGCCCAGCATGGAGGTTTGGAACGATCCGGTCGAGGCGTCGTCGGCGCCTGTCGTGCGGGCGTCGCGCTTCATCTCCTCGATGGCGCGGGCGGCACCCTCGTTGCCGTACAGCGTCATGATGGCGCGCATCAGCGAATCATGCGTGGTCACCATAGGGATGACGCGCTTCCGAGTGGCGTTCTTCACCGCTTCGATTGCCATGAAGTTCAGCGGGTCGCTCATGGCCAGGCACACCTCGTCGGGCGAAGTGCGCACGGGCACCACGTTGTACTGGCGTGCGACGTTCTTGCTGATCACACGGCTTAGCTCGGGGTCGAGGTCGATCGCCGAAAGGTCGACGAACTCCACGCCCAGCTGCATCTGCAGCGCCTCGATGAGACCCGCTTCCGTGATGACGCCTTCGGCGATGAGCTCGTCGCCCAGGCGGCGTTTCGTCTCTTTCTGCTGTTTGAGCGCGTGTCCCAGCTGGTCCTCGGTGATGAGGCCCGCGTCTATCAGCACGTCTCCCAACCGTTTGTACGCCATTTACGATCCTATCCTCTTCACGGTCATGGCGGTTTCGGCCGCCACGTCCTCGCCTGATGCGATGGTGATGCGGAAACTCCAGGTCTCGTTGTCCGCGTTGTATGAAAGCTCTGCCAGCTTGGGCGCGAGGCCGTCGCGTGCCGGCACGATTTGCGACTGCTCTCCGGCCGCGTTCAGCCAGATGCCGTCTTCGATGCCGTCTTCGCCGGCATCGCGCGATTGCAGCACCGCCGGCTCGTGACGCGTGGGGCTGGTGAAGTACAGCGGATTCCCGTCGGTTTGCGCGCCGCTGTTCTCCACGTCGCGCGCGTACGTCAGCTCGTCGCTCACTACCTCCACCGCCTGTTGCAGCAGCGCGTCGGCCTGCGCCTGCCGGGTGATGGAGGTGTACGAGTTCATGGCCACCTGCAGCCCGACGCCCACCGCAACGCAAAGAAGCCCGATGAACACTATGCTGGCCAGCTGCTCCGCAATCATGAACCCCCGCGTGTCGCGCAGGCGGGATCGAAGCGACGCTTTGTCGAGAAGGGGCGTCATGCTACCGACCCTCCTCGTAGTATGCATAGCCGCCCGACTGGTATACGCTCACCTTGATGCGTGTCGCTTCCTCAGAGCCGGGAATCGTCACGAAGACTTCTTGAAGGGGAACAGACGAATCGTATAAAGAAGCCTCCGCGGCGTACGAGGCGTTCAGCACCTGCTGGCTTCGGGCCGAAGCAGTTGCCGACACCGTCACCATGGTGGCGAGCATCGTGGCGCCCAGCGCCGCGATGAACACTGCCGCCAGCACCTCCACCATCGTGTCGCCGTGGCAATCTTGCAGTTTCTCGCGCAGCACGCGCGTCGTTTTGCCGATCATCACGCCGCCTCCGTCTTCTTCACGGTGGTGTTGTCGCCGTACTCGATCACCGTCACGCGGCCTTGGCTATCGAACGTGGGCGTGCATTGGATGGAGATGGTGGTGTTGTAGGGGGAATCCGCCGCGAAAGCGGAATCGAGCGACAACTCCACGGTGATGTTGAGGTCGGGATCCACCGTGATGCAGCCGTACACCGGGGCGAGACCCCCCGCCTCGCTTGGAGGGTCGATGCGCAACCGGTTGGATGCGGAGCCGCCCAGCACGTAATCCTTCCCCTCCGCGCGGGCGGCGAGGATGTCCTTCGTGCGCTGTTCGGTCCAGAAATTCTGGCCGATCATCGAGCGCAAGCTATTCGTATCGACACTCGCCTCACCTGCGGTATCGTAGGCGATTTTAACGACTACCGATTTCTCCTCCCAGACAGCATCCTCGCCGCCCAGCTGCTGGGCCATCAGCTTCGCCGCCGACTGCATCGCGTACTCTTTCTGCTGCAAGTCCACGTGCGTCTGCGCTGCCTTGGCCTGCACCGAGGCAGCCGTCATCACCACCGACCCGATGATGCCGCAAATAAGGAAGAACACCAGCGCAATGACGACAGAAGCCCCGGAAGTGTCACGAAGGATCCTCACGCGCTTCATAGGGAACCACCAACTTCCGCCTCGATGGGAACCCATGCGCTGCCACCCAAAGAGTACTGAACAGGCTGCGTGACCGTGTTGTAGTGCGCCGAACACGCACCGCTTTGACCGCCGATCACCGAACCGGCGGAAAGCCGGGTAAGCACCTGCTGGTTCTCCGGAAACGAGAACGACACCGTTTTCACCGTGCAGTAACTCTCGTTGAGAGACCACCCGGCACTACCGACAACGCCGCCCAAGCAAACGACCGAGGAGGGCTTCACTTTGTTTTCAATGTTGAAGACGACGTCGGTCACCGAACATGATGATAGGTTCACCTGGCTTGTTCGAGCAACGATCAAACCCGCCGACAATCCATCGACCGTCCCGGTATCCCTCCAAGAGACTCGGACATCGACATCGAAAACCTTGCACTTTTCGATGTCGCACTCTTCCGCATACCCTATGAGCGGTGACACCGCATGGGTTCCGTAGGAAAGCCTGTCCACGACAGCAGTCGCGTTCTCGCTAGCACCCTCAAGCGTACAGTTCACAATCTTGGACTTCGCAGCATTGCCCACCAGAAAACCGAAGTTCGAGTTCGAGTTCGTACCGACGGCGGCATACGAATTGCCGTCAACGACAAGCCTCACGTTCTTTATAACCGCAGACGAAGTTCCATCACTGAGAACCCAAGGGAAGAGACCCTGCCCCTGCCCAACACCCTCGTACTCTTTCGCTGAGTTCAGCACGGAAAAGCCGCTGGCATCGCCAAGGCTGGCATACGTCGCTCGTCCGAAATTGAAGATACGGTAGCTTCCGCCATCGTAAGCCCCTGTGAATATGTTGTTGAACTTGTACCCGTCAACGATATTCTTCATATCGAGATCATGTTCTTGAATAAAGGCATCTCCCATGTACGCATACTGTACGCCGTTGACATTGTTAAACCATTTCAATGAACCAGGAAACTGCATAGCATGGCGCACGCTCCAGGGCGAAGCATCTTCTCCCCAGGTTTTCGCAGCGTCGCCATCGAGTGTCACGGCGCGGGCGAAATTGAAGTTGACCTGGTAGGTTGCGGTCAACTCGTTCGGCTGGGACTTGTTCACGAACACTTCCACCGGCGTAGACTGATTCTTCAGCACAGCATCTCCCGACGCAAGGATGCGATATGCAGAATACGTCGTCCCAGACAAAGAAACCGTTATAGCTTCTTCATCCTTGATTTTGTACTGGCTGCCTTTGCCTTGTGTGATGGCTGACTTCTCAGTGCCCTCCCCAACGAGGATGAAGTACCCCCAGTCGTCGATGGCGTTGTCTGTGCGAAGCTCATTAACGAACGAGCCTTCGTCGGTTCCGTAATAGCCGTACCAGCTGGTCGCAGCACCGTTGGCATCAAGCTCGATATACGCCAAACCGAGGCTCACCTTCGGTTTGCGTATCTCGTCGAACTTGGCCACGAACGTCGTTCCCATGAATGCCAGCTGGCCGTCGTACTTTCCGACCGTATCGCCCGGCACGCAGACAAGCGACCCCGATCCGGCATCGCGAACATCAACCGTTTCCCAACCCACGAAACGATAGGTGAACTCGTCTGTCTCGGGTTTCGCAGGAGGGTCGACCTCACCCAGAACAACTTCCGACTCGATCGACGAATACGGAACATACTGAACCGCATAATCGGGTTTTCCAACACCCTGCTCGGTGTAGTAGAGCAGCGCCCGGTAGAAGCGGTAGTCTTCTTGGGTGGTTATCTTGAAGTCGTACGTACTTCCTTGGCGGCACGAGAACTCCAACCCCTTGTAGTTCTTCAGAAGGGCGGGTGGCATAACGGCAAGATCGTTGATAGAGGGACCGCGATACAGCCAAAGCGAGACGTTGGTCAAGCGCGTGCTGAGCACGCCGCTTAGGTACCCGCTGCCGTTGCCGTTATCGTAAGATCTGATGTTCGCGAAACCAACCCCGGGGGCGATGGAGTAGTACACCCGCACCGGCACGGTGGCGGCGGTGCTCAGGTATTCGCTCCCCTGGGAAAACCCGGCGGTCGTGGTTTGGGACACCGCCCACGACACGTCGGACGATGAGGCGCCGAACTCGCCTTCGAACGCGGCGCGTGCCGTGACCGACGGGGTATCCGCGGTGCGCGAGCCGGTCTCCTGGGCGCTGCCGCTCAGATAGGCAGCCTTCAACGGATTCTCAACCGAAGCCGGTTCAGGAACCGCCAGCTTGTTGAAGTACGCCTGGACTTCGGATGCCTTCGGAGCCGTGCGCACGTACACCGTTGCATTGCCGTCCTCGTCGGCCAAGCCGTGGTTCTTATGGTTCTCGGCCTCGGCGTAGAACTTCTGCACATCGAGGCGCAGGGATATGACGTTGTTCGTATCGGTATCGGTTCCGGCAAGGGTACCCGAAGCATCGCCCGTTTCATTCGTTCCGTACCAGGTGAAGCAGTCGTTCAGGAAACGGTAGTCGTAGTTGACCCCCTTCTGGTTGAACACGCCCCATTCCCACTTGCCATCGTTCAAGTAGCCCACGCGCATGCATTCACCGGTGTCGGCTCGCTTGATCCACAGCTCCCAAATCTGGTACGCATGATTGTTGTACGCGCCCACAGTTCCCTCGAGCCGGTACGTGGCGTCGTCGCGCACGGACGACGAGGCTATCCAGCCTCCCGCGTACGACTGGTAGCCGGCCTGCGGGTTCTCCTGCTTCAACTGCGCGTTCGCGTTGGAAACGCGGAAGTGATTATCTTTATCTTCATAGAAGGGGTTGACCGTCAGCCCGTCCTTCACCACGCCGTCGCCGTTGCCGAAGCCCGCCCCAATGGAAGGATGCGCGCTGTCCGCGACCGCCGACCGCACCTGCGGCTCGATGTAAGCTTCGTTCTTCTCGCCGGCCACGACGACGGAGTACGGGTTGGTTATTAGCATCGTCAGCTTGCCCGCAGGGCTCGGCCACTCCACATGGGCGGCAGCCGTGCCCGGCACGCAGCTGCGCGAGGCGTCCTTCGTCTCCACCGACACGGTCAGGGCGTCGCCCGCCACACACGCGTCGAACACCTGCTTGAGCTTCGCTTTCTGCGAGTCATCCGCCGCCGGCTTGCCGTCATTCCCCTTCGCCACCAGCTGCGAAAGTGCGTTGAGGTCGATGGCCCACACATTGCCCTTCACGTTCGCGTTGTCGCGCGTCTGCTGCTTGATGGCTGCGGCGAAGTTGGTGAAGCCAACCGACTCCGAACCGTCATCGGCCGTGTACAACGACACCATGGTTGTTCCGTTGCTCAAGCCGGAGATCGAGAACGCCACGTTCTTGCCGGTGTTCTCGATAGCCACCGTGGAGGTGGTGGAGCCCGCGCTTCCGTCCGCGGCAATGTTGGGGTCCTGCACCATCAGACAGCCCGTTGCTTCGTCCACCCAGATCACCGGGTTCGCGAGCGCTTTCTCGGGCGTGGCGCCGGCAGGGGTGCCGCCATAGTAGCCGATCATGGGGTCGTGGCCCATGCGCGCCGCCTGATCGGTGGAGGCGCCCTCGGTTTCGTAATACGTCTTCGCGGCGTTCGTGGAGGCAGGGGTCGATCCGAAGAAGCCGGACCTTCCGTCGGCGTAGAACACGCCGGTCACCTGCGCCGTGTCGGCATCGAACTCGATGATATAGTCGGCGTCGCGCACAGCCTCCTCCACGGCGAGCGCCGGGACGATGCCCTGCTCGCGGGCGGTGTCCGCCGTCATGTAACGTTTGGAAGACTCCGCAGCAGAAGCGGAAGGAGGAGCAACCTCGTCGGACCCGAGAGTTTCACGTGAAACATCTTCCGTTTCGCCTTGCGAATGGGATGAGCCCGCAAGCGCGGCGGGGAAGCAGGCGCGATAAGAGTCGCCGTCCTTCACGGCATCCACCCACGTGCCCGATACTTTCTTGGCCGTCATCTGGGCTTGGGCGGCGTTCGCGATGGATTGGGCGGCGTTGTTCAGCTCCAACATGCGCATGTTGTTCTGCGCCGACACAATGGAAGGGAAGGCGATGGCAGCAAGGATGAGTATGATGGCAACGCTCATCAGAAGTTCGGCGAGCGTAAAGCCCTCCGTATGCCGTCCCCTCTTGGCCATGTCTATGCCGTTTCCTCCTCCTATCAGGCAATAGAACGTCCCTCGTTGTGGTTTTGTATCATAGCACGTACATTGTCGAGGAATGCCGAAACGCGCGCCCGCCGATGAAAACGTCTACGTTGGATACTCCGCGGAACACGGAAACAAGCGCGTTCCACGTGAAACAGTCGGACACCCGAGCTCGCAGTCGAGCCGGAACACGTTGCCAGACGCGGCTCGGCACACACGAAAAACGCCCGCGGCAGATGCGCGGGCGGTTCGGTGTTCGAGCGGATGCGGACAAACGGTTATTTGCCGTCGCCGAAGATAAGCTCGCGTTCCTCACCCACCAGGGCGGCGCGCGCCTGATCGCGCAGGTTGTTCACGCCGATGAAGAACTGGCGCATCATCACCACCATGAGGTAGCGGCCCCGCGAAGTAAGCGTCAGCTCGTCGGCGTTGTCGCGGTCGAACGCGCCCGAGGCCTTCATGAACGCCATCTCCACCGGCAGACCGCGCTCCACGGACACGCCGAAATCCTTCTTGAACTGGCGCTTGTCCAGGCGCAATCCGAACAGCTGCATCATGAAGCGGTAGCGCATCCGGTCGTGCTTGCTGAACGTGGCCTTGCCCATCAGCGACATGCGGTCGTGCTCGATGGCGTCGTTGTAGTCGTTCACCGAGAACGTGTTCACGTACAGGTTGTTGCCCAAATACGTGATGCCGCCGCTGCCGATGGCGGGGTATTCCTCGTAATCCACCACGTA
>ENA-OUPA01001230-OUPA01001230.1-human-gut-metagenome-genome-assembly--contig:-NODE-1230-length-11333-cov-4.77416_pt1 | contig 11333 bp, 8 predicted proteins | sample MGYA00237939_ERZ548770 | MGnify/ENA primary metagenome ERZ548770 (study PRJEB26490, sample SAMN05356877) | human gut metagenome | biome: terrestrial biome; feature: human-associated habitat; material...
TGGCGCTAACGGGTATTCTTTTGATTGTGAAGTGGAATGACATACCGGCATTAGTTATTACGCATATTGGAATGGGAATATCCTATGGCAGTAAAAATATCTTGCCTATGCTCTTTTGTATTGAGCTTGTAGTAACTTTTCTGTTTACATTGCGCTACGACATTCCCTTTATCCGAGAGATGAGAAAATCGAAAGTGTCACGCAAATTTCTAGATATTATGGCGATTATCATTCAAATGGTTGGTGTGGTTATACTGTCACTATTTGTTCTATTAGCGGTTGTTCAATGAGGCTGTAAATCCCAGCTTAGTTTTACATCTAATTTACCTAATTCATTAAAATTATCAGAAAGTGTAATAGATGGACTGGTAGGCAGTCAACTTATCTCATCTATTCTTGCTGTTTCGTGTGTAACGGTTGCTTTTTGTTCTAATTTTTTAATGGTGCAAGATAAAGCAAATGGTACGATAAGAGATTTAAGAATATCTCCTGTGAAGTCAGCTACACTTTCGCTGAGTTATTATACTGCAACCTTGTTTTCAACACTTATTATTTGCTTTGCTGCAACGGGTATCTGTCTTACTTATGTGGCTATTGTCGGTTGGAATATGTTACTCGCAGATATATTCTTTTTGTTTCTTGATATTTTACTACTTGTTTTGTTTGGAACAGCATTATCTTCGATTATTAATTTTTTCTTATCAACACAAGGACAAATTTCAGCGGTAGGCACAATCATCAGTGCGGGATATGGTTTCATTTGTGGTGCATATATGCCTATTTCTTCATTTGGAAAAGGGCTGCAAAAAATAATCTCATTTTTGCCAGGCACTTATGGTACATCACTTATCCGAAATCATACAATGCAAGGGGCGCTTGCCGAAATACAAAATCAAGGTATTCCAATAGTGATTATTGAAAAACTAAAAGATTCCCTTGATTGCAATCTTTATTTTTTCGGAAGTCAAGTAAATATTGGAACGATGTATATGATACTTGGCATCACTATTTTGGTATTGATTGGAATTTATATTTTGTTAAACAAATCGAAAAAATATAACCGTTAATTTAGTAGCTGCAAATGATTATGTATGCCGCCGCTATAGATAAAATTATGCCGGCGGTTTTTAATGTCTATCAGCTATCTCTGTTAATGGATTTTTTACGCTGTCTTTGCGGTGTTTTCTGCCTGTTGCGTTCCTGACAAGAGAAGCTAAACGAGTAAAATCAGCAATTAGTTATATGCCGATAGTTTCATGTGAATTACCCTATGAGGGAGCAAAAGAGATGTTGTTGGTAGATGAAGTCGATAATAAGGAATTTTTGACAGGCTTGTTTCATGCAATGTATGATGAACTGCCAACTCCAAAACCGAAAAAGAAGAAATAAACAACTTACAGTTTATGCCATTGTCATTTTGTAAAAGGAAAAATTTAACTCCTATTTTACATATGCAACAAAATACCTTAACAAAAGACCATTACAATCCTATCGTTACTTGAATTCAATGGGTTAACGGAGGAAACGATATGAGAGTAAAACGGAGAAAAACAATGGCGCTTTTAGCAGCTGTTTCGATCGTATGCGCTCAAAGTACAGTAAGTGATGTCTTTGCAGCGGGAGCAGAGGAGGTGGCAGCACAGGAAAACAATGCAGTTTCAATCGAATACCTTACTTTACAACCAGGTGAAAGAGACGATTCGGTAAACCTGAACTGGTATGCCCCGGAAGGTACTCAAAATGCGATTGTCCGTATGGGGGATAAGACAGTAGAAGCATCTGTAAGAGCTCTTCATACTCCTACAAAAGTAGTTGAAGGAAAATATACAGATACCGGGAAAATAGTATGTCAGGCTACTGTATCAGGACTTTCAAAAGGCACAGAATATAGTTATCAGATTTCATATGATAATGGAAATACTTGGTCAAAGAAGTATTCTTATGAAACACCAAATGCAGGTGAATTTCGATTTGGTTTTACAAGCGATCCCCAGATTAAAGAAAACGGAGAAACAAATAACGGGGGATGGAATCCTTCTGACGGAAAAAATCAGACCGGATGGGCAGTTATGCTGGACAAGATGAAAGAGGAAGATGTGAACCTCATTGTTTCCGCGGGAGACCAGGTGGAGGATCAAAGCTGGGGAAAATCCAGTGAGTATGCGGCATTTTTTGCTCCGGAAGAAATGACATCTCTTCTGTATGCCCCGGCAGTAGGAAATCATGATCGTCATTACATGTTTGATGATCATTTTAATCTTCCGAATGAAATGAGTGTAGATGGAAACGCAGCGTCTCTTAATCAGGTAAAGACAACATTCCGCGGACAGAACAGTGGAACGAGTCAAAGCCATGGCAACTATATTCAGGCAACTGCGGATGAAATCGCACAATCTGCAGAGTCAAATGGTGTTACACCGAATAAAGACGGGCAATATGATTTTGTGGAACGAAGAGAAATGGAGACAAAAGGAAACTATTACTATTTATATAATAACGTTCTCTTCGTAACATTAAACACAGGAGCTTATCCGGGCGGAAACGATAATGAAAATGCGGGAAATGTAAATGTTCCAAGCGCTTCAAAGGACAATTCCGAAGCGGAAGCCATCGTTTCTAACTTCAGAACAACTTTAAATGCGGCGACGGCAGAATATTCAGGTCAGTATCAATGGTTAGTTGTTACACATCATAAATCTACGCAGACAGTGGCAAAGCATGCTGCCGATTCGGATATTGAGAACTATGTAGATGCAGGATTTGAGCAGGTGATGGATGAATTTGACGTTGACTTTGTATTAGGCGGTCACGATCATGTGTATTCTCGAAGCTATGTGCTGAAAAACGGTCAGAGAAATGCAGAAAGACTGGATGATTTCCATGATCCTGACGGAGTGATTTATCTGACGGGTAATTGCTGTTCTGACATGCAATACTATACTCCTTTTGAGAAAGTAGACAAGACCAATAATGCAGATTATCCGGTGCTGGCAAACGGACAAACCGGTTCTGAGGCATATTTGGCGGGAAATCTTCCAATTGGAAATCAGGAATGGAACCAGGAGTACAGTCCAAGTTACGCTGTCTTTGACGTGGCGGATAATAAAATCTCTGTCAACGTATATAACCTTTCGGGAGACAGCAATGCCCCGGAAAGTAAATTAATTGATTCATTCAGTGTTACCAAAAATGCGAACTGCGGAGAGCTGAAAAACGGATTAGAGAATAAAAAGTCTTCTATTGCCATGACACAGACTGCTCAATATAATTCCGGCATGCAAAACCCGGACGGCGGCGTTATGGAAATTATAGATTACAATACAGTTACAGGCTGGGCGTATGCTGTGAATGGTGTAACCGGGAACTTAACGGCAATTCCGATGAAAAATAAAAATGCAGTTGATAAGATCGCTTTGTTAGATGGAAAGAATATAAATATCAAAGAAATCGTTGAGAACAATTACAAAGGTTTCTCCTACGGTGATATGACTTCTGTTGCCGTTTCTCCAAATGGAGAAAAGCTTGCAGTGGCAATCCAGTCATCTGATTATTCGGTTGCCGGATGCCTCGCAGTATTCCTTTGCGGCGCAGATGGGACATTGTCATTTGATCAGATTTATGAGGCAGGTGTACAGCCGGATATGGTGACATTTACACCCGATAGTAAAAAAATTCTTTCGGCAGATGAAGGCGAACCAAGAAACGGCTATGAAGCGGGAAGTATTGACCCTAAGGGAACGGTCACTGTAATTGATCTGACAAATCAGAATGTATCACATCTTGACTTTACCGTTTTTGACAGTGAAGCGAAAAGAGCGGAGCTTGTACAAAATGGAGTGATTTTGAAAAAAGGAACGGCTCCGTCTGTTGATTTAGAACCGGAGTATATTGCAGCAAATGATAAAACAGCCTATGTTACACTTCAGGAAGCAAACGCCATTGCCATCGTAGATCTGCAAACACTTTCTATAGAAAATATCTGTTCCGCAGGATATGAAGATTACGAAAAATATCCGATCGATATTGATAAAAAAGATGCGGCATACAGGCCGGTATCTTATCCGTCGCTTCGCGGAATCCGTATGCCGGACGGAATTTCTCTGTTTGAGTCGAACGGCAAAACTTATATTGTAACTGCAAATGAGGGGGATTCCAGAGAGTGGAACGAATATCTTAATGAAGCAGAATGTAATTTTGGGAAAGGGCAAACATCACCTTCCGGGAAAATTACGGCTGAAAACAGTGGACTAACCGGAAAGGTTGTATTCTTCGATCAGAACGATTATGAAGGTTTAAATTCAGAATATGATTACCTGTTCGGAGGACGTTCCTTCACTGTTTATTGTGTAGATGGATCCGGAATGAAAGAAGTGTATACGAGCGGAAACGAGTTAGAAGCAAAAACAGCGGCATATTTCCCGCAGTACTTTAATTGTTCCAATGACTCCGCAGAAATAGATGACCGTTCAGGGAAAAAGGGCGTAGAAGCAGAAAGCGTAACAATCGGAACGGTAGGAGAGAAAACTTATGCGTTTATCGGTCTTGAGAGGATCGGAGGCGTTATGGCTTATGACATTACAAACCCTGACAAGATTCTTTTCGCAAATTATATTAACTCCCGAGATTTTAGTAAAGATATAGCAGGCGACGTATCTCCGGAAGGACTGTGCATGATTTCCGCATCTGAAAGCGCAGACGGAAATGCTTATCTGCTTGCATCCTGCGAAGTGTCAGGAACAGTTGCTGCTTACAAACTGATATCGCAAAATATTGATTCTTCGGATGACGATAACACAGATAATAATCACGATAATAATATCGATCACAACGGAAGTGGTCACGGCGGCGCCGATACGGAAGATTTAAACAATCAAGAAAGTAAGACAAATGCGCTGAAAACGGGAGATCATGCCCCGGTTATAGGAACGGGAATAGGAATGGTTCTTGCATTGTCTGCAATCATTGTAATACTGAAATATCGCAGATCTAAAAATACCATTACAAATACAAAATAATAAGCAGAGCTGATCCGGAAGCAAAAGGCGGTAAATACCGCCTTTTGTTGTCGTTTTAAGTCAGTGAAGGGAAATATGGCTTTTCCCGGGAAACTTTTAGATAATACTTTAGAGTTGTGATGTAGACATATGAGCCTTATTATAGTATTATATAGAACGACATTAAGACTCTGATACTTAAAAATATAGAGAAAGGCGAAAACCCGCAAAATTGCAGGGTTTTTAGACAGGTAAAGATAAAAATGAAACTAGGTATTGTCGGTTTGCCGAGCGTAGGGAAAAGTACATTGTTTAATTCATTGACAAAAGCAGGGGCGGAATCCGCCAATTATCCGTTCTGTACGATCGATCCGAACGTAGGAGTCGTAACAGTTCCGGACAAGCGTCTCGATGTACTCGGAGAGATGTATCATACGAAAAAAATTATTCCTGCGGCGATCGAGTTCGTTGATATTGCGGGGTTGGTAAAGGGCGCGTCAAAAGGCGAAGGTCTCGGCAACCAGTTTCTTGCAAATATAAGGGAAGTGGACGCGATCGTTCATGTTGTCCGCTGTTTTGAAAATACAAATATCGTTCATGTGGACGGAAGCATCGATCCGATCAGAGACATTGAGACGATCAATCTTGAGCTGATCTTTTCGGACCTGGAGATTCTGGAGCGGCGTATTGCGAAAACGGTTAAGCTTTCCCGCAATGACAAGGCGGCTGCAAAAGAGCTGGATCTTTTAAATCGTGTGAAAGCGCATCTGGAAGACAATAAAATGGCGAAAAGCTTTGTGACAGATGACGAGGACGAGCAGGAGTGGCTTGCAAGTTATAATCTTCTGACTGCAAAACCTGTTATTTTTGCGGCAAATGTATCTGAAGACGACCTTGCGGACGATGGTGCGAACAATGAAGGAGTAAAGGCGGTTCGTGAGTATGCGGCAAGCGAGGACTGTGAAGTGTTCGTTGTATGTGCGGAGATAGAAGAAGAGATTTCCCAGCTTGATGATGACGAAAAGGCGATGTTCCTTGAGGAACTGGGATTGAAAGAGTCGGGTCTTGAAAAATTGATCCGCGCAAGTTATCATCTTCTCGGTCTGATCAGTTACCTGACGGCGGGAGAACCGGAAGTCCGTGCATGGACGATCAAGAGAGGAACGAAAGCGCCGCAGGCGGCAGGAAAGATCCATACGGATTTTGAACGCGGATTTATCCGTGCGGAAGTTGTCAGCTATGATGACCTTATGGCATGTGGAACACATGCGGCAGCGAAAGAAAAAGGTCTTGTAAGGCTGGAAGGAAAAGAATATGTTGTGCAGGACGGCGATATTATGCTGTTTAGATTCAACGTATAAGAATATGCAGCGATGGATACGGACGGCATGGAACCGTGCAGATACACTTCTTTGCCGGTCTGTATCCGTTTTTTACTTACATGAAAGACCTGCCTTTGTGTAAATAGAAAATTTTTAGAGGGGATACAGGGCATATGTTTGTTCTGTCAAATAAAAAATGAAAAGGAGCGGAATGATCTATGCATACAGAGATCAGTTTTCCTAATTTGGGAATTTATCTTAAAAATGTCGGAAAGAGCATCGATTTATTCGGAATAGAGATAGCGTATTACGGAATCATTATCGGAACGGCAATTTTGCTTGGTTTTTGGATTGCTGCCCGTGAAGCGAAACGGACAGGTCAGAATCCGGAAAATTATCTTGATATGGGGATTATCGGCGTCATTGCGGGAATTGTCGGGGCAAGACTTTATTATGTAATCTTTTCGTGGGATATGTATAAAGATAATTTGCTCGATATTTTTAATCTGAGAGAAGGCGGACTTGCGATTTACGGAGGGGTGATCGCAGCTGTGATCAGCGTTCTGGTGCTTGCGAAAGTAAAGCATTTATCTGCTCCTCAGATTTTCGATACGATCGCTATGGCGTTATTAAACGGGCAGATGCTTGGAAGATGGGGAAACTTTTTTAACAGGGAAGCGTTTGGGGGATATACGGACAGTCTGTTTGCGATGCGCCTGCCATTAGATGCAGTGCGCTCTTCCGATGTGACGGAGCAGATGCGCCGGCATATAGAGAGGATAGACGGAGTCAGTTATATTCAGGTGCATCCGACTTTTTTGTATGAATCGCTTTGGTGTATGGTACTGCTCATTATCCTATTTGCTTATCGTAAGCATAAAAAGTATGAGGGCGAGCTGTTTTTGATGTATCTGTTCGGATACGGACTGGGAAGATTCTGGATCGAAGGATTACGAACAGACCAGCTTCTTCTTCCCGGGGTCGGGATTGCCGTCTCCCAGCTTCTTGCAGGTGCGATCGTAGTCGGCACGGGGGCAGCAATGCTTTATCTGCGAAAAAAACATAAGAACAGTTAAGGCAGTTCATGTCACATGTGCTTAAAAATAGAAACAGTTCAGCTCGCGCCATTCGTAAAACCGCACTGCGTGCTTATTGTGGCTGACGCCACTGTTTTACTCATAAATAGGCGCTTAGCACATACAGATGTCCGCTTGCAAAAACATGCAGGCATGTTTTGTGCTTCCCGTACATCTGTATGGCTGAACTGTTGCTAAAAATAAACAAAAAACAAACTGCCCTCTATAGACTTTTGACAAGTTTGGAGATATAATGAGGACACATGTGAGAAATTTATTTTATTCAATGTAAAACTTAAGGAGGAGCAAAAAAATGGCAAGAAAAATGAAGACTATGGATGGCAATCAGGCAGCCGCTCACGTATCGTATGCGTATACAGAAGTCGCGGCAATCTACCCGATCACACCGTCATCCGTTATGCCGGAGCACGTTGACGAATGGGCGACAGAAGGCAGAGAGAACATCTTCGGAACGACTGTAGAAGTTACAGAGATGCAGTCAGAGGCAGGAGCGGCAGGAGCTGTTCACGGATCTTTGGCAGCAGGAGCTCTGACAACGACATTTACGGCATCTCAGGGATTACTTTTGATGATTCCGAATTTATATAAAGTGGCAGGCGAGCAGCTTCCGGGCGTATTTAACGTATCTGCCCGTGCGCTTGCAAGTCATGCTTTGTCTATCTTCGGAGATCATTCCGACGTTTATGCATGTCGTCAGACAGGAGCGGCTATGCTTTGTGAATCAAGCGTACAGGAAGTTATGGACCTGACACCGGTTGCTCATTGCGCAGCGCTTGAAGGAAAACTTCCGTTTATTAACTTCTTTGACGGATTCCGTACATCTCATGAGATTCAGAAGATTGAGACATGGGATTATGAAGATCTGAAAGATATGGTGAACATGGATGCGATCGATGAGTTCCGTGCTCATGCATTGAATCCGAATCATCCGTGCCTTAGAGGTTCCGCTCAGAATCCTGACATCTTCTTCCAGGCAAGAGAAGCGTGCAACCCGTATTATGACGCCCTTCCGGGAATCGTTCAGAACTATATGGACAAAGTAAACGAAAAGCTCGGAACGAACTACAAACTGTTCAATTACTACGGAGCAGAAGATGCGGAACATGTGATCGTTGCAATGGGTTCCGTATGTGATACGATTGAAGAAACGATCGATTACCTGACAGCGGCAGGAGAAAAAGTCGGCGTTGTAAAAGTTCGTCTTTACAGACCGTTCAGCGCAGAGGCGTTGATCGATGCGATTCCGGATTCTGTTAAGAAGATTTCCGTTCTTGACAGAACAAAAGAGCCGGGAGCTCTCGGTGAGCCGCTTTACCTGGATGTTGTTGCGGCGTTGAAAGGATCTAAGTTCGACGCAGTTCCGATTTACACAGGACGCTACGGACTCGGTTCTAAAGATACGACACCGGCGCAGATCGTTGCAGTATATCATAACGATGAAAAAGCAAAATTCACTCTCGGTATCGTTGACGATGTGACAAATCTTTCCCTGAAAGCAGACGAGCCGCTCGTTACAACACCGGAAGGAACGATCAACTGTAAGTTCTGGGGTCTCGGAGCTGACGGTACAGTCGGAGCAAACAAAAACTCTATCAAGATCATCGGTGATAATACAGATATGTATGCTCAGGCATATTTTGACTATGATTCTAAGAAATCAGGCGGTGTTACAATGTCTCACCTGCGTTTCGGAAAATCACCGATCAAATCGACATACCTGATCCATCAGGCAAACTTTGTAGCATGTCATAACCCGTCTTATGTGGACAAGTATAACATGGTACAGGAGCTTGTTGACGGCGGAACATTCCTTTTGAACTGTCCGTGGGATATGGAAGGTCTTGAGAAACATCTTCCGGGACAGGTAAAAGCTTATATCGCAAACCATAACATTAAGTTCTATACGATCGACGGAATTAAGATCGGTAAAGAGATCGGACTTGGCGGACGTATCAATACAGTGCTCCAGTCTGCGTTCTTTAAACTTGCGGAGATCATTCCGGAAGAGGAAGCGATCAGCCTGATGAAAGCCGCAGCGAAAGCTACATACGGCAGAAAAGGCGATAAGATCGTTCAGATGAACTATGATGCGATCGATGCAGGAGCAAAACAGGTCGTAGAGATCGAAGTTCCGGAAAGCTGGAAAGATGCGGCAGACGAAGGCCTTGCAGTACCGCACATTGACGAGAACGGAAGAAAAGATGTAATCGATTTCGTTAAAAATATTCAGACAAAAGTAAATGCTCAGGAAGGAAATTCCCTCCCGGTATCTGCATTTACAGATTATGCAGACGGATCAACTCCGTCAGGATCTTCCGCATACGAGAAACGTGGTATCGCGGTAGACATTCCGATCTGGCAGCCGGACAACTGTATCCAGTGTAACCGCTGTGCATATGTATGTCCTCATGCTGTTATCCGTCCGGTAGCTCTGACAGAAGAAGAAGCTGCTAATGCTCCGGAAGGAATGCAGTCTATTCCGATGATCGGTATGCCGGATATGAAGTTCGCTATCACAGTATCCGCTTATGACTGTACAGGATGTGGATCTTGTGCAAATGTCTGCCCGGGCAAGAAGGGTGAGAAAGCTCTTGTTATGGGCAACATGGAAGAGAATGCAGGCAAACAGACATTCTTCGATTACGGAAGAGAGATTCCGGTGAAACCGGAAGTTGTCGCTAAATACAAAGAGACGACAGTAAAAGGAAGCCAGTTCAAACAGCCGCTTCTTGAGTTCTCGGGAGCTTGTGCGGGATGTGGAGAGACACCGTACGCAAAACTGATCACACAGCTTTTCGGAGAAAGAATGTATATTGCGAATGCTACAGGATGTTCTTCTATCTGGGGCAACTCTTCTCCGTCCACACCATATACGGTAACACCGGAAGGAAAAGGACCGGCATGGAGCAACTCATTGTTTGAAGACAACGCTGAGTTCGGATATGGTATGCTTCTTGCACAGAATACGATCAGAAACAGACTGAAAGGTCTTGTAGAGAAACTTGCCGCAGATGCGGAAAATGAAGATGTTAAGGCTGCTGCACAGGAATACCTTGACACATATACATGCGGAGCGACAAACGGAACAGCTACAGATAAACTTGTGGCGGCTCTTGAAGCTTGCGGATGCGACCGCGCAGAGAAAGCGGAACTTCTGAAAAATAAAGATTTCCTCGCTAAGAAATCCCAGTGGGTATTCGGAGGAGACGGATGGGCTTACGATATCGGATACGGCGGTGTTGACCATGTTCTTGCAAGCGGTAAAGATATCAACATCATGGTATTTGATACAGAGGTTTACTCCAATACAGGCGGACAGTCATCAAAAGCAACAAAGACAGGAGCTACAGCACAGTTCGCAGCAGGCGGTAAAGAGACGAAGAAGAAAGACCTTGCGGGAATGGCAATGAGCTACGGCTATGTATATGTAGCGCAGATTGCTATGGGAGCTGACTTCAACCAGACAGTGAAAGCGATTACAGAGGCAGAGGCTTATCCGGGACCGTCACTTATTATCGCTTATGCACCGTGTATCAACCACGGAATCAAGAAAGGTATGAGCAAAGCTCAGACAGAGGAGCAGCTTGCGGTAGAATGTGGATACTGGAATAACTTCCGCTTCAATCCGGGAGCAGAAGGAGATAAATTCTTCCTCGACAGTAAAGAGCCGAAGAAAGAAGATTATCAGGCATTCCTCGACGGAGAAGTACGTTACAATGCACTTAAGAGAGCAAATCCGGAAAAAGCAGAAAAACTGTTCGCAATCAATGAGCAGGAAGCTATGGAAAGATATGCTTATCTGAAAAAACTTGTAGATGTGTACAAAGCAGAAGAGTAAAATATACACAAGATAAAAGACGATTGAAAGGCAGTTAAAAGATCGTTTTTAAATGACAGGACAGCGGCAGAAAAAGCCGCTG
>ENA-OUPA01001236-OUPA01001236.1-human-gut-metagenome-genome-assembly--contig:-NODE-1236-length-11293-cov-11.9482_pt1 | contig 11293 bp, 10 predicted proteins | sample MGYA00237939_ERZ548770 | MGnify/ENA primary metagenome ERZ548770 (study PRJEB26490, sample SAMN05356877) | human gut metagenome | biome: terrestrial biome; feature: human-associated habitat; material...
GGTGCTATAATGGAAGTATCAAAAACACCCAAGAAAAAGGAGGATACGACCATGAAACGGAAAAAATTCCTTGCCCTCGCCCTTGCGGGCGTGATGACCGCAGTGACCCTCACCGCCTGCACGCCGCTGGAGGACCTCTACGACTGGTTCTTTGGGGGCGGCAGCGCTTCCCACGGCAGCGAAAAGGGCCTTGTGACGGAGTCCGAGGCGCTTGAAAATAAGCTCAAGACGTATTTGGAACTTTCTGGAACCACAGCAAGCGACAGGGCCAAGAAGACGCTTGAAGCAGTGGCAAAAGAATTTAACACGGGATGGCTCGACCCCAACAACAACGAGTTGAACGAAACGGCTAAAACTGCGCTTGAATCTATCACGAAAGAAAAATTGGCGGAAAACGAGCAGTTGTGGGTGGACGTGATGAAATGGCCTTCCTCCGGCGTAACAGCGGAGACTATTCCGGATAATAGGAGGAGGATGTACTGGGACAAATATCAGTATTTACCGCCTGATTTTGGTGGGTCTTACCATGACTGTGTTCTGATGTATTATGGTGAGTTAAAAAGGCTATTGAAATTCCACAATATAAATGACGCTGAGCTATACGCCGGTACATTCCAGAAAGACGGAAATAAGTACGCCGCAATGGTCATAATTTGGTAACACAGCTGATGCAAGCCCTGCCTTACACACCCTTTTCTTGAAATAACCCTTCCGCCCCCTCAGAGGCCCCTCTGAGGGGGCCTTTTTGCGCCTGTGGGCTGGCGCAGGGCATAGCCCGGCTTTGCTCCGCATACACTCTCATCAGAGCAAGGACAGGAAAGGAGCATCACCATGGAGCTGAAAGTGTTCCGGGACGTTCTGCCTGCGGCGGGTGCGGACTGCACCGCCAAGGCGGAGCTGCCCCTCGAGACCGAACTACTGATCTCGGACTATCTGCCGCCGGTGCAGCGCATCGTCAAGTGCTTCGCAAAGCCGGTGGTGCTGCAAAAGCAGCTGGCCCCCGGGCGGCTGACGCTGGAAGGATATTTGCGCTGTACCGTGTATTATCAGGGCGAAGAGGGGGCGGGGCTGTGCCAGACCGAGCAGAAACTGCCCTTCACCAAGGCCCTCGAGCTGCCCTCTTTCGCGGCCACGGCGTGGACAGCCTGCGTCGAGGGCCAGACCGAATACCTCAACTGCCGGGCCGTCAACCCCCGCCGCATCGAGGTGCGGGGGGCCTACGGGCTGGTGGTGAGCGTCCACGCCCAGCTGTCCACCGAGGTCATCACGGCCCTCAGCGAGGGCGGCATCGAGCAGAAGCCGGTCACGCTGGCAGGGGTGCGGCGGGCCGCCACCCTCGAAAAGCTCGTGACCATCGAGGGGGCGCTGACCTTCCCGAAGCCCCCCGCCGCCATCCTCGACATCACCGGCACCGCCGAGGTGCGGGAGCTGAAGCGGATGCAGGGCAAGGCCGTGGCGAAGGGGGTCTTACACGTCCTCTGCGGATGGCGGGCCGAAGGGGACGCCGCCCTCCGCAGCCAGACTGCCGACCTGCCCTTCAACCAGATCCTGGATGCCGACGGCCTCAGCGAGGACTGCCGCTGCCTCTGCGTGCTGGAGCCGGTGGGCTTTGCGGCGGCGGAAGGGGAGACCACCGAGGACGGCGCGGCTTCCACCACCCTCACGGCCACGGCGATGCTGCGGCTGAGCGGCTGGCGTCCCTACCAGCTCCAATGCGTGGCCGATGCCTTCTCCACCCGCTTCGAGACGACCCTCACGCCCCAGACTCTCGCCACCGAGTCGCTGCTCTGCGCGCTGGACGAGACGACGGTGCTGCGGGGCTCCGGCCCTCTGCCCGACGCCGGAGCGCATATTTTAGCCTGCTTCGCGTCCTTCGGGCCGGTGAGCCTGACGCGGCAGGAGGGGAGAGCCGTCCTGACGGCCCGGGCCGTGGTGTCGGCCTTTGCGGAAAACACCCTCGGGGAGATGGAGTGCTACGAAAAGGCGCTGGACTACGCCCTGCCTCTCCCCGCCGACCTGCCCGAGGATGCCGACGCCTACCCCGAGTGCTGGCTGAGCGTTCAGGACCTGCAATGCGCCGGTGCGGGCGGCGCGCTGGATGTGTCCCTCACCGTCCGGGCCGAGGGCGCGGTGCTGGCGCGGCAGACGGCCTCTCTCGTGGGGGCGGTGGAGCTGGGCGACCCTCTCGCCCCCGCCGACCCGGAGGTGTCGCTCCGCATCTGCTACGCCCAGCCGGGGGAGGAGCTGTTCGCCATCGCCCGGCGCTACCACGTCTCGCCCGGCCAGATGCTGGCCGCCAACGACCTCCCCGACGGCACCGCCCGCCTCGACGAGGCGCGGAGACTGCTTGTGCCGGGGGGGTAGCCCTCTCAGGCGGGCTTGCGCCCGCCAGCTCTCCCAGAGGGAGAGCCTCTGGCGTGTCGGTCAGCTTTCGTCTGAACGAGCAAAGCACGATGTCCCGGAAACGGCAGTGCTCCGCTGTCTAGGCTCACGGTAGCTTGACAAGGAGCGCTTGTCCAGAAGCTGCTGCCCTCTGTAGCAAGGCCCGCCCTTTTACGCCATATTCGGGCCTTGGGCGTCCAGTGGAAAGTTACCCGGCCTGCCAAAGCCTCTCCCTCTGGGAGAGGTGGCACCGAAGGTGACGGAGAGGGCGCTTGTAAACTTTCTGCACAGCGCTTGACTTTTGCGGGGAATGGCATAAACTATAAATAGTGAAAGTAGAAATTGAACTAGTCATTTGACTCACCAAGAAGAAAACCCCCTCCCGGAGCTGCAACTCCGAAAGGGGGTCTTCTTTATTTAGTGCTTACGGCCCGTGAACCATCTGTCAAGTCACTTGCCTTGAATCCAGATATAAGGCCGTTCCAGTCTTTTCTCTTCTGCGCCACATCGGGGACGCTCCTGTTCACTGGCATGAAGAGACTTTTTCTTCCAAGCTTCTATTCCCTAGGCCGAACGTATTAGTTACACAGTGCTTTTTCACGCACTTCCGGTGTAACTGCTTTCAGAAGATCATAGAGGTCAATAATATCGGTGATTGCCTGCCGGTCCTGCACCGTCCATGTGTAATCAAACTTGCTATAATCCGTTCCCTCGAAACGCATGATAACGGTATCGGCACTCAAAAGGTTTCGCAACCATTCGACTTCACTGTCTTCCATTTCAAAGGTGGCCCATGCAAACCATTTACCAAGCTCTTTGTCGTATCCATAACCGGAGTTATCATAATCGCAAATGTAAGTGTACTTATAATCTCCACCGCGCAGAATGATGTCATCGATATCCAGCTCGGAAGAGCCCATGTAAGTAAAATCTTCCCAGAAAACAATCGTGTTCCCCTTGTCCCAGATATAAAGGTTGGGGCCAATGCCACACGTCTTGCGCTTATCGATGCTGTCATCATGCGGGGTTGTAATCGCCCAGCAGTCTTCTACTGCATCGTAGTTGACATTGCACTTTGCAAGTGCATCCTGAATACCAAGAATCTGCTGTGCTTCTGCCAGCACACCAAAATTGGTGACAGCAGCTTTTCCTGCATCATCCAACTGGTTATAGGCATCCAAAGCGGCCACGATTGCCGCGCGTCTGCTGCGCGTGACAGTACCGATCTGGCTGATCAGCGCTTCTACCTGCTCCGGGGTCACAGCACTATTCTGCTGCGCAAGCACCGCAAAAGGAACGTCCCCGGCGGGGCTGGCGGCCAGCGCGGGCAATGCAGTACCTGTCATCAGAGCGGCTACAAGGCTGCTCGCCACAATAACTTTGCATTTTTCTGTAATTTTCATTCGATGTTCCTCTTTCCTCTGGATTTCAGCTTATAGCTGTTGTAACATAAAATCATAGATACAACAAAAAGCAACTCCACAATTTCCTGCATCTGTTTGTCGAGCTCGCCCATCCCGGCGGGCTCTTTTTTTGTACCCATAAGCTCTTCAACGGTAATGCCAAAGTAGTCCGCAATTTTTTTGCGGCTGGACATTCTGGGTAAAGCGCCGTTTTTCCAGCTTGTCGGCATAGAGTTTGAAAAAACAAGTTCTTCTGCAACAGCAGCAGGTTTTTTCCCCACACCGTCCTGTTGATCAGGTGTCAATGCGCGGGCACCGGGTGCAAAACAAGTATACCATAAACTTCGGCAAAAAGATACAGGAAGCGATGCCACGAGCCGGACTTTCCTACAAAGGAAAGGCTCTGCCTTAGTCCAACCTCTCAGTCTGCTTCGCAGACAGCTCCCCTAGTAGGGGAGCCTCTGGCGAAACCGTTCACTTTGCGGGGACTGCCAAGGCCTCTCCTACAAGGAGAGGTGGCATCGCGTTAGCGATGACGGAGAGGTTGTACAAAGGGAAGCCTGCCCTCTGTGCGTCCGGCTTGCGGAGGGCGCAGAAGTACGACTTATTACGAAAATATGAATAAAAACTCGAAAAAGCCCTATCGTTCCCGGTTCCGGTCTGCTATAATTTTCTATGCTTGTTACAAAAACCTGAAGTGAAGTAAAGGAGCCAGGATATGATAAAAAGCGCTGAACTGGAAAATTCGGCATACGAGTTTGAGGCGAAAATGCCGCTGCGCCACGCTGTCCCGCTGGGATTGCAGCACGTGTTCGCCATGTTCGTGGGCAACCTCACCCCGCTGCTCATCATCACCAGCGCCTGCGGCCTCGCGGGCGGTGAGTTCGCAGACCTGCAGGTGAGCCTGCTGCAGAACGCCATGTTCGTGGCGGGCATCGTCACGCTGGTGCAGCTGTACGGCCTCGGCCCTGTGGGCGGCAAAGTGCCGATCATCATGGGTACCAGCTCGGGCTTCCTGGGCGTGTTCAACAGCGTGGCTGCCACCATGGGCGGCGACGTCACGGCCTACGGCGCCATGATGGGCGCATCCATTCTGGGCGGCCTGTTCGAGAGCGTGCTGGGCGTCTTTCTGAAGCCCCTGCGCAAGCTGTTCCCGCCGGTGGTCACCGGCACGGTCGTGCTGTCCATCGGCCTGTCCCTCATCTCCGTGGGCGTCAACTCCTTCGGCGGCGGCAACGCAGCCAAGGACTTCGGCTCGGTGGAGAACCTGCTGCTGGCCGTCTTCGTGCTGGTGGTCATCCTCTTCTTCAAGCACTGGACCAAGGGCTTCCTCAGCTCTTCCTCCATCCTCGTGGGCATCGTCGCGGGCTATCTGGCAGCCATCGTCATGGGCTTCGTCCTGCCCACCACCGGCGTCACCGCTGACGGCGTGGAGTTCACCAAAGCATGGGTGCTGAACTGGAACAAGGTCGCTGAGGCCAGCTGGTTCGCCATCCCGAAGCTGGTGCCGGTCAAGATCGTCTTCGACCTCCGCGCCATCCTGCCCGTCATGATCATGTTCATCGTCACCGCCGTGGAGACGGTGGGCGACATCTCCGGCGTCATGGAGGGCGGCATGAGCCGCGAGGCCACCGATAAGGAGCTGAGCGGCGGCATCATCTGCGACGGCCTCGGCTCTACCGTCGCCGCCTGCTTCGGCGTCCTGCCCAACACCTCCTTCAGCCAGAACGTGGGCCTCGTGGCCATGACCAAGGTGGTCAACCGGGGCGCACTGGCCACCGGCGCCATCTTCCTGATGCTCTGCGGCCTCATCCCCAAGCTGGGCGCACTCATCTCCATCATGCCCCAGGCCGTTCTGGGCGGCGCTGCCGTCATGATGTTCTCCTCCATCGTGGTGTCGGGCATCCAGCTCATCACCAAGGAGAAGATGACTCCCCGCACCCTGACCATCGTCTCTGTGGCGCTGGGCGTGGGCTACGGCATGGGCGCAAACGCCAAGATCCTTGCCAACACCCCCCAGTTCGTCCAGCTCATCTGCGGTGAGAGCGGCATCGTGCCTGCTGCCTTCGTGGCCATCCTGCTCAACTGCCTGCTGCCCCGCGATGAGAAGTAAGCGTTGAACCTTTGCAGGGAGGTCTTTTTGTGCGATGATCTCCCCAGTCTTATAAGAGGGAAGGAGGACTCTATGGAACTGCAAACTGCCGCCCGCTATCGTCTTCTGGACGAGCTGCGGGGACTCGACCTCATCAACATGATGCTCTACCACGGGATGTGGGACGTGGTGTTCCTCTTCGGCGTGGCCCAGAAGTGGTACACCGGACGCCCGGGCTTTGTGTGGCAGCAGAGCATCTGCTGGGTCTTCATCCTGCTTTCGGGCTTCTGCCTGCCGCTGGGGCATCATCCGTTCCGGCGGGGAGCCGTCGTCTTCGGGGCAGGGGCGCTGGTCACAGCCGTCACCCTGCTCTTCCTGCCCGAGGACGTGGTGTGGTTCGGGGTGCTGACTCTGCTGGGCTCGTCCATGCTCCTCACCGCCGCGCTGGACCCGCTGCTGCGCCGCGTCCCGCCCGCCGTGGGCGTGGCCCTCAGCGCCCTGCTGTTCTGGGGGACCTACCCCACGATGAACGGCTTCTGGAACCTGCCGGGTGGGCGTCTGGCCCTGCCGCAGGCCCTCTACGCCAGCTACCCCACGGCCTATCTGGGCTTCATGCCCAAGAGCTTTTTCTCCACCGACTATTTCCCGCTGCTGCCCTGGCTGTTTCTGTTCTGGGCGGGGTACTTCCTCCACCACCTCGTGGGCCGCGGACGCCTCGCGCCGCTGCGCAGGTCGGTCTGCCCGCCGCTGGGCTGGATGGGCCGTCACTCGCTGGTGCTCTATCTGCTCCATCAGCCGGTCATCCTGGGGGTGCTGACGGTGGCGTTCCGGCTGGTGAGAGCGGGGTAAAACTTCTGGAAAAGTTAGCCTCTGTGACCGCTTGACAAAGCAGCGGCACTGTGGTATCCTATGGACGGTTAGAGAAATCTAACTAAAGAGATGCGTCTGAGCCTGCTTCCGACGCATTTTTATGGAGCAAAAAGTTAGAAGCAGCTAACCCAATAAATCAAAAGTGAGGCTGAACATTATGAGCAAAGTAGCAATCGTATTCTGGAGCGCGACCGGCAACACCGAGACCATGGCAAACTGCATCGCGGAGGGTGCAGGCGCTGCCGCCACCATCGTCCCCTGCGCCGAGATGGACGCAGCAAAGCTGGGCGGGTATGACGTGGTGGCCTTCGGTTGCCCCGCAATGGGCGCGGAGCAGCTGGAGGAGAGCGAGTTCGAGCCGATGTTCGCGGGCCTCGAAGGCTCTCTGAACGGCAAGAAGGTGGCTCTGTTCGGCTCCTACGGCTGGGGCGACGGCCAGTGGATGCGCGACTGGTGCGAGCGCGCCAAAGAGGACGGCGCACAGCTGTTCAGCGACGAGGGCCTCATCTGCAACGAGACGCCCGACGACGACGTTCAGGCTGCCTGCCGCAAGCTGGGCGCTGATCTGGCCAACTGGTAAAAAATAACATCGGCCCATCCTGCATCATCCCGCGTCTTTGGGGCAACCTAGGGACAAAGAGGTGATGAATGAATGGAAAACACAGGTGTCCGCTGTGATGTCTGCGAGTGCCGCCACAACGTGGGGAGCTGCAAGTGTGACTTGCCCGAGATCACGGTGACGGAGCGCTGCACCTGCTCTTCTCAGCAGGTGGACATCCCGCACTACTGCCAGAGCTACGAGAAGAAGTAATCTGCGCAAAAAAGACCTCTGCCCGACGGCCTTGCCGGGCAGGGGTCTTTTGCTTTAATGAAGGCTGACGCCGAAGGTGGGCAGGCTGCGCAGCAGGGTGCCGACGCTGTGCATCTCGTAGATGCCGAAGCCCAGAGCGCTGGCGGCTATGAGGTTTTCGGCCCGGTCGTCGATGAAGATGGACTCATCGGCCCGGAGATGGTACTTGTCCAGCAGGGCCTGATAGATGCGGGGGTCGGGCTTGTTGATCTTCACTTCGCAGGAGGCCACGCCGCCGTCGAAGAGGCCCTCGAAGTCCCGGCGCATCAGCAGGTCCAGCACGTCCTCGGGGATGTTGCTCAGGTAGTAGACGCAGTAGCCGCGCTGCTTGAGCTGCTCCACCAGCGTCTGCATCCGGCGGCGGGGACGGAGCATACTCATCCAGTCGTCCAGCACGCCCTCCACCTCGAAGCCCCGGCCCACGGCCCTGGCCCGCTGGAGCATCCGCTCGTTGGCCTCCCGGCGGGTGATGCGGCCTGCGTCCAGCAGCCGCCATTCTCTGCTGCCGAAGGTCAGGTCGTAGACCTCCTCTTCCAGCCCCCGGTTCCCGAACAGGTCGATGAGGTACTTGTGGGGGTCGAAATCCACCATGACGCCGCCGAAGTCGAACACGATATTTTTATACATCGATGATACCTCTTTAAAAAAAGTTGGGATCGCACTGCGCCCAGTATAGCACATCCGGGGCAGTATTTTCCAGCCCTTTTGCATCGTCCGGCCCGCACCGGCATAGGATGGGACTGTAAGGGGGCGGGGGAGATGACCTTTCGGGAGCTGTGCAGCAAGGAAGTCGTCCAGCTGAAGGACGGGGCCTGCCTTGGCCGGGTGGACGATCTGGAGCTGGACGCCGACACGGCCCGCATCGGGAGCCTGCTTCTGCTGGGGCGGCCCCGGCTCTTCGGGCTGCTGGGCCGGGACGAGACCCTGACCATCCCCTGGGCCGACATCGAGCGCATCGGTCTGGATGCCATCCTCGTGCGGACGGACATCCCCGCCCCGCCGCCCTCCCACGGGGGACTGCTGGATAAATTGCATCAGTGGCTGAACGGATGAAAGATTTTCACCCGTTTTTTGCCCGTCAGGGCTGGATTTTGGAGGCGGGATGATTATAATAGAGGACTGGGGCGGAGTCTGCCGCCTCAAATAAGCTTCAAATAATACGAAAAACGCAGAAGTGAAAGGAACTTCTCTATGACACACCATCCGAGTGCTGCGTCCCTCCGGCTGCACGGGGCGCGGCTGCTGTTTCCGCCTGCGGCCACCCTTCTGTTTCTGGTGCTTACCGAGTACATCGCCCGCGGCGCCCTGAGCGGAGATACCTTTGTGCAGTACATCTTTCCCCACCCAGAAGCCTACCTGCTGGCGTGGGGGCTGCTCTTCCTCGTCTGGATGGCGGTGGACTGGCTCACCCGCTTCGCCCCGCTGGCCACCCTCCTGTCGGCCCTGCTGGGCTGTCTGCCCGCCACAGTGGATTTTTACATCCTGCAGCTCCGGGGCGAGCCCTTCCTCCCGTGGGACTTGATGCAGGTGTCCGAGGCGGCCGGCGTGGCCTCTGCGGCGGGCATCCACGTCCAGAAGAGCATGGTCGTCTCCGGCGTCGTGGTGCTGGCTCTGACCGTCGGCTCCTTCTTCCTCTACCGGGGCCGTCAGAAGCTGCCCTGGGTGCAGCGTCTGGCGGGCTTCGCGGCCAGCACAGCGGCCACCTGCGCCCTCATCTTCGGGGTGTTTCTGCAGCCTGCCGTCACCCAGTCGCTGGGCATCCTGCCCGACGCATGGATGCAGGACCGCTACTACCGCTATTACGGCGTCATCACCAGCTTCCTCACCAACCTGACGAATCTGGAGATCGACAAGCCCGAGGCTTACTCGGAGGAGGCCATCAACGCCATCCTCGACGACGTGGAGGCAGGGGAAAAGTACACCACCAGCCCGGTCTACCCCGGCTCCTACGCCGCCCAGACCCCGGCAGACGAACAGGTGAAGCAGCCCACCATCCTCTATGTGATGGACGAGTCCTACTGGGACGTCTCGGAGCTGGAACAGTACGGCTTCCAGTTCGACACCGACGTCTCGGCCAACCTCCACGCTCTGCAGCAGACCAGCGCCTATGGCCGGGTCTACAGCCCCAGCTTCGGCGGCGGCACCTGTGACGTGGAGTTCGAGGCCCTGACGGGCTACTCGGTGTCCTATCTGCCGAGCGGCAGCAAGCCCTACCAGCAGCACGTGACCAAGCCCATGTTCGCCCTGCCCAGCTACCTCAAGACCGAAGGGTATCAGACGGCGGCGGTCCACTGCTTCTGGGCCAGATACTGGAGCCGCGACACGGCCTACCCCAACCTCGGCCTCGACGATTTCATCAGCCTTGAGAAGATGCACGGCGTCCAGAAGGTGCGCCGCCACTACTGGACCACCGGCCTCGTCACCGACGATTCCATGGCAGACCAGATCATCGGCCAGTACGAGACCATGAAGGCCCAGTCCGACGCCCCCGTCTTCCTCCACGCCGTCACCATGCAGAACCATACCAATTATAATAAGGATAACTACCCCGATGACCAGCGGGTGAAGGTCACCGAAGCCCCGGCGGGCCTTAAGGCCAGCACCGTGGGTGCGCTGGAAGACTTTGCCACCGGCATCCGGGACGCCGACGCCATGCTGGGCAGGCTGACGGACTACTTCTCGCAGGTGGACGAGCCGGTCATCCTCGTGTTCTGGGGCGACCACTACAACCCCATCGACTCCAATTACGACATCTACACCCGCAGCGGCTATGCCAGCGGCTCCAGCGCCGACCCCCGCCTCCATCAGACCACCCTGCTGATGTGGTCGAACTACTCCGACCGGGCGGTCGACCTCGGCACCATCGCCGCCTACGACATCTCGCCGGTGATGATGGAGCTGTTCGGTCTGCGTCAGCCCGCCTACTTCCAGTTCCTTGGCCGTCAGCTCCGGGCCGCCTACCGGGCCAACACCCGCGGCACCATCCTGGAGAAGGACGGCACCGCCTCGAACGAGCTGACCCCCTTGCAGCAGAAGTGGAGCGATGAGCACTGGCTGCTCCAGTACGACCTCATGTTCGGCAAAGGCTATGCCCTGAGCCGGATGGGGCTCGAGGAGCTGTCCGAGGGCGCTGATTGACGAAAAACTACGATTCTTTTTAGAAAAAAGCAGGAAAACCCCTTGCAACGGCCAGAGGTTTGTGCTATTATTACTTAGCATTACACACGCATCACTATGCCCTTTTGTGCTCGGCGAGCCTGTGTTCGCGGCCAGAGGATGCCGAATCGGCGAGAATTTTTTTCGGCGGTCAAGGAGATTTTTCGAAGCAATCCTGACGGATTGCGAGAAGAAACGACGAAGACCGCTGGGAAAAAGGCCGACTAGACGGTATTCGATGGTCGTGAACGCAGGCTCAAGGGTTGAGGGCAGTCCGCAGGCATCCGATATGTCAGTGGATCACGGTGTGCGGAGGCAAAACAAATTTTGGAGGTAATTTTACTATGGCAGTCGTTTCTATGAAGCAGCTTCTCGAGGCAGGCGTTCACTTTGGTCACCAGACCCGCCGCTGGAACCCCAAGATGGCGAAGTATATCTTCACCGAGCGCAACGGCATCTATATCATCGACCTGCAGAAGACCGTCAAGAAGCTGGACGAGGCTTACAACTACGTGAAGGAAGTTGCAGCTGAGGGCGGCG
>ENA-OUPA01001237-OUPA01001237.1-human-gut-metagenome-genome-assembly--contig:-NODE-1237-length-11263-cov-117.522_pt1 | contig 11263 bp, 9 predicted proteins | sample MGYA00237939_ERZ548770 | MGnify/ENA primary metagenome ERZ548770 (study PRJEB26490, sample SAMN05356877) | human gut metagenome | biome: terrestrial biome; feature: human-associated habitat; material...
CCGTGCCGCAGCTGCCGGAGCGGTGCTTAAGCCGCAAGGCGGGAATTGTGCGGTGTTGCCCCAAACTTTACTGGCGGATCATGCGGTAGCCAACGCCGATGTGGGTCTGGATATAGCGGGGGTGGCTGGGGTCTTCCTCAATTTTTTTGCGCAGCGTTGCCATAAATACGCGCAGGGACGGCGTATCCGATGCGGCCGGGCTGCCCCAGACTTCGTTTAGCAGATAGTTGTGGGTCAGCACTTTGCCGGTGTTCTTGGCCAGCACGCAGATCAGCTTGTACTCAATGGGGGTCAGGTGAATCTCCGTTCCGCCGCGATACACACAGCCTGCGGCATAGTCAATGCGCAGTTCTCCGTTCTCGTATATGCTGGCCTGGTCACCTGCGCGGGAAGTATCATACCGCACACGGCGCAGCGCCACGCGCAGCCGGGCCAAAAGCTCCTCTACGCTGAACGGCTTGGTCAGGTAATCATCTGCACCGGCATCCAGGGCGGATACTTTGTCGGTATCATCACTGCGGGCCGAAACCACCAGAATGGGAACGTTGCTCCACCCGCGAATCTTGCGGATCACATCAATACCGTCCATATCCGGCAGGCCAAGGTCCAGCAAAATTACATCCGGCCGTGCCGAAGCAGCTTCCAACAGGGCACCGGCTCCGTTCTGTACACGGTGGTACTGATAATTGCGGGTTTCCAGTGTGGTGGAGATCAGCCGTGCAACAGCCGGGTCATCCTCCACCACAAGGATCAGCGGTTTATTCATACAGGGTCACCTCAGTTCGCGGGAGTGTAAAACGGAAGCAGGCACCGTGCGGTGCAGCGTTCTGTACATCGATCACACCGCCATGGGCGGCAACAATGGAACGGCACAAGGCCAGCCCAAGACCCAGCCCGCGGCGGCCATCGCTGCGGGTTTTGCCAAGGGTATAAAACATATCAAACAGCTTGTCCCGGCTTTCTTCCGGGATGCCGGGGCCGTCATCCGTTACGCAGATGCGGACAAATTTACCCTCCGGCGCGGCGAAAAGCTCGATGCGGGAATGTTCGGGGGTATATTTGATGGCGTTGTTGATGAGGTTCACCAGCACCTGCTCGATCAGCTGGGCATCCATATCGGCCATCAGCAGGTCATCCGCCACGTTGGTCACAATGGTGTGGCTGGCGGCGTCATGGTCTAAATGAGTCAGTACATCGTCAAAAATATCTTGAATCAGCTCCGGCTGAATGCGCAGGTTTACCTGGCCGTTCTCCATCCGGGTGATGGAAAGCAGATTTTCCACCAGATGGTTCAGCCAGTTGGCGTCCTCATAAATTGCGGCAGAAAGCTCCCGGCGCTTTTCCTCGGTCAGCAGGGGATTTTTCTCGGTCAAAATTAGCGCGTTGCCGGAAATGCTTGTCAGCGGGGTGCGCAGATCATGGCTGATGCTGCGCAGCAGGTTGGCGCGCAGCTGTTCCTGGCGGGCGGCTTCCTCAATTTCGCGCCGGGCGCGGTTGGAGGCTTCTTTTTCCAGCGCCAGGGAACACACATCCAGGATGGATAATGCCAGATTGTGCTCATAGGTGCTGAACTCATGCAGCGCCGGGCAACTGCGGTAATCCGTCTGGGCGGGAGGGGGCAGAATCAGGGTTCCCGGTGCAATGTGCTCCGGTGCGGGGGCAAAACAGACCGGGCGCTCCAACAGCTTGCCCAGCTGGGTGGCCGTTATCCGCAGAATGGTGTCAGGGTCCTCGGCCCCCAACAGGCTGCGGCTGGCTTCCAGCAGCACCTGCGAAGCATAGGCTTTGCGCTCGCTTTGGGCGGCCTGTACCTTGATACGCCCCGTCAGCGAGGAGCAGAGCAGCGAAACGCAGAGCATGACCACTGCCGTTACCATGTCGTCTGACCGGATGCGGAACTGCATAAAGGGGGCAATGAACATATAGTTGACCAGCATCACCGAGAACAGCGAAGCCACAACGCCGTACACCAACCCCGATGTAAAGACGTTGATATACATGACGCCCAGGATATAGGTCAGGATATAGTTGGAAGAAACAAAATCCAGCCGGAAAAATACCCAGCTTGTCAGCGTACACAGCGCAAGGACCAATGCGGCCAGGGCGAAGTCCCGCAGCCAAAGCAGGGCAGGTTCGCGTTGCGGCATGGGTGCAGGCTCCTTTCCACTACAGGGCAGGGAATGCGGCAAGGCGGCCCAGCACTGTATTTATCCTATTATAACATATTGCCGAACTCTTTGATACAAACGGAATAATCTTTATATAAATTTAATGTAGGCCTACCCGATCCGCGGCAGCCCCGGCACTTTTTTGCACGCTGGGCGGGGCATTGGTTGAAATCAGACTGCAAATCGGTTATACTATTTTGTAATAATTGGATTGTTCTGCCCTGCGGGCGGTATTGCCATATAAAAAGGAGTGTTTTTACAATGTCCCATACCGTTATGGTGACCGGTGCCGATGGCTTTATCGGCAGCCATCTGGCCGAAGAGCTGGTAAAAAGCGGCGAGAAAGTGCGTGCTTTCTGCCTGTATAACTCGTTTGGTTCCCTGGGCTGGATCGATACCCTGCCCCCGGAGATCCGCAATGAAATGGATATCTTTATGGGCGATGTACGTGACCCCAACGGCGTGCGTACTGCCATGCGCGGGCAGGAGCGCGTGTTCCATCTGGCTGCCCTGATTGCCATTCCGTTCAGCTACCACAGCCCGGACAGCTATGTGGATACCAACATCAAGGGCACCCTGAACGTGCTGAACGCCGCCCGCGAGCTGGGCACCCAGCGCGTGATGGTTACTTCCACCAGCGAAGTGTACGGCACCGCCCAGTATGTGCCCATTGACGAGCATCACCCGTTCCAGGGCCAGAGCCCCTACTCTGCCACCAAGATCGGCGCGGACCGCCTGGCTGAAAGCTTTTACCGCAGTTTTGACCTGCCGGTTTCCATTGTGCGCCCCTTCAACACCTATGGCCCGCGCCAGAGCGGCCGCGCCATCATCCCCACCATCATCACCCAGCTGCTGGCCGGCCAGCAGGAAATCAAGCTGGGCAGCCTGACCCCCACCCGCGACTTTAACTATGTCAAGGACACCGCCCATGGCTTTATGGCCATTGCGGACTGCGATGCCGCCATTGGCCAGGAAATCAACATTGCCACCGGCGTGGAACATTCCATCGGCGATTTGGCCAATGAGCTGATTGCCCAGATCAACCCCAGCGCCAGGATCGTCTGCGAAGCCGAGCGCCTGCGCCCCGAAAAGAGCGAGGTCAACCGCCTGCTGGGCGATGCCACCAAGCTGCGCACCCTGACCGATTGGAAACCGCAGTATACCTTTGAACAGGGCCTTGCCGAAACCATTGAGTTCCTGCGCGGCAACCTGGACCAGTACAAGGTCGGCCAGTACATTCTGTAAGGGCGGTTGTAAGGAAGTTTTATGCCAATAAAATTACAAAAGCTGCCCGCCGCTGTGCGGTGGGGGCTGGCTGTGCTGTGCGCCGCCGTGTGCGGCGTGCTGTGGGCCTATTACTGGCGGGTGTTCTTTGGGCTGGATAACCGTGTGTCCCCCCTGGTGGTTACACTGGGGTGTGCGGCCTTTTTGGAAGTATGTCTGCTGGCCGGGTATTGTGTGCGGCGGTTTGCAAAAGGATTTGCGGCAAAAGGGGCCGTGTGCATCTTTTTGTGCGGGCTGCTGTTTGCATTTGCCAACCCGCCGCTGCAAACGCCGGACGAAGCCGACCATTACCTGCGCACCTATGCCATCTCCACCGGGCACTTTGATTTTGATGCTTCCCGCACCTACCCGGACGATGTGGCATACCTGCTGGAAGCGTTCCCCGGTGCATGGGTGAATGCGCATACCTCTTCCGGTGTGGGCACTGACCCCGATACCGGGGCGGAAAAAGCCTATAACACCGCGGGCTATGCCCTGAAGCAATACGGCAAGGAAGGCGCAGTGCAGAGCATGGCGGACAGCTTTGCCCTGTACCTGGCGCACGATGTGCGAGATTCTGTGCCGGACCCGGTCAGCGAGCCGGTCAGCTTTCTGGTCATTCCATTCCTGCCGGGTGCGGTCGGTATGGCGCTGGCACGCCTGCTGGGCTTTGGCGCGCTGGGCTGCCTGTATGGCGGGCGCATCGTCAACCTGCTGGCCTACACGCTGTTGTGCGCGTTGGCGCTGGCCAAAGCGGAGCGTTACCGCCCGGCCTTTGCGGCCATTATGCTGCTGCTGATGTCGCTTTTTATGGGGGCATCACTGAGCTATGATGCAACCCTGCTGGGCTGCTATTACCTGATGATTGCCCTGCTGACCCGCAAGGAGTGGAACACCCAAACGGCGGGCATTTACACCGCCGCCTGCATCTTTGTCAATATCGCTAAACCGTACCTGAACCTTTTGTGGGTGCTGCCTATCTTTTTGGTGGCAAAACGGGAATGGCATGCCAAGGGACGCCGCCCGCTGTGGGCGCTGGGCAGCTTTGGCGGTGCTATGGCCGTTACCCTGCTGACGGAATGGTACGGAACGGCGTTCCGCTATAACTATCCCATGATTGAGCGCCAGGGCGGCAGCACGGTAAACGGCGGTGAACAGTTGGCCTTTGTGCTGCGCAACCCTCTGCGGACCATTGCTGCGTTCTGGGGGACCCTGGGAGAGAATGATTTCTTTATTGGGCAGCTCGGCCTGTTCGGCTGGAAGGACCTGCCCATCAGCTTTTTGAACCTGACCGGCCCGCTGGTGCTGCTGTTGGCCGCCCTGCTGGCTGCTGCGCAGCCAAAACGCGCCGATGCGTTCCCCACCCGCCGCCGCGTGGGCGGGGCGGCGCTGCTGGCGCTGGTGTACGCCGCCGGTGCCATGGCAGCCATGTATATCACCTATACCCCGGTGGGCATGGTGCGCATTGTGGGGCTGCAGGCGCGGTATTTCCTCTGCGTCTGGCTGGCATTGCTGCCCGCCCTGGCCGTGCTGCTGCGCAAAACCATCCGCCCCGCCATCACGGAAGAAAAGGCCGAAGCGGCCATCACCCCGCTGTGCGCCTGCTATGCCGTTTTTGGCGCTGTGCTGCTCTTCCAGCACTACTTTGTGGGGCCGGTGTACGTCGTATACGCGTGAGCTGGCTTACGCGTATATGAGAGAATAGTTAAAAGAATAAAGAATAATGGCGGTGTGCCTGCGGCACGATCAAATCTGCGGTTTTTCGCGGCTTTTGCGTGATAGTCTTCGGGTATAGAATCAGCCTTTATATGCTATCTTGCCCCAATTTTCTGAGCCGCCCACCGGGCGGCGGTCCACCAACATGATTCTCTATTATTTTTTAATTTCAATCCGGGAGGTGCTGTACCGTGCAGATTGTATTCGGCCTGCTGTTTTTGCTGTTCTTCTCCGCATGCTGTCTGTGCGTGGCGGCATGTACCCGGTTCGATGCCGCCCTGCTGCCGCTGCCCGCTTTGTGCGGGTCGGCCGTGGTGCTGTATCTGCTTTCCCTGCTGGGGCTTTTGCAGTTCGGCCATTTTATCATCATGGCGGTCTGGCTGGCCGGCGGGGTCTATTTTGGGGTGCGTGCCGGGTGGCGGGCTATCCGGCGGGCGCTGTTCAGCCCCGGATTTTTGCTGTTTGTGGGCGGCAGCTGCTTTTTGTGGGTGCTGTTTGCTTTGCAGCAGCCCATGTTTACCCAGTGGGATGAATTTACCGCCTGGGGCCTGGCCCCCAAGATGGTGGCGGAGCGCGCTGCGCTGTATGTGGCGGATCCCATCAACCTGACGGCGAGCTTTACCTACCCGGCAACCAGCCTGGTTTCCTATCTCTTCCAGCGCGTACCGGGCCAGTTTTATGAATGGCAGTGCCTGGCCGGGCTGGATATTTTGTTCCTGGCCTGCATTGCCCCGGCGGCAGCCATGCCGCGCAAAAACTGGGCGGGTGCAGTGTTGGTGTTTGCTGCGGGTTTTCTTCTGCCGTTCTTTTTCAGCGTGGTTCCGGCGGGCACCCCATCCACCATGTACGCCAACGCCATGGCGGATACCCCCCTGGCGCTGCTGTTTGGCGGAACCCTGTGCCTGTATGCCGCGGCGGGCGGGCGCAAAACCGGCTTTTTTGCCTGTGCCATGCCACTTGCCGTGCTGACCATGACCAAAGATATCGGTTTTGCCTATGCCTTGATCGTTACGTTCCTGATCGGGCTGGATCAGCTGTTCGGTACGCCGCACCCGGATACAAAGCCTGCCCGCATTTTCGGCGTATCGCTGGCAAAATGCAGTATTCTGGCGGCGGTGGTGCTGGCGGTGTTTATCAGCTGGAACCGCTATACCGCCGCCGTGACCCCAACCGAAACCACTGGGGCCAGCGTGGGCAGCGCGGGCCTGAGCTATGGTGCTGTGCTGACCGGCGGCATCAGGCAGCTGCTGGGCATTGGGCGCGAAGAACGCTTTGCCCAGATCATGCAGAGCATGGGCCAGGCATTTTTGTACCGCCGCGTCTGTTTGGTGGGCGCGCCCATCATGGCCGTCAGCTGCATTCTGCTGCTGTTCACGGCGGCCTTTGTGGCAGCGCCTGCCGGTGCTGCACGCCGCCGCACCGTGGTTGGCTTTGTGGGCGGGGCGTTCTGCTTTGCCGCGCTGTATCTCTTCCACCTGATTTTGTACTTCTACAATTTCTCCGAGGCCGAAGGCTCCGCCTTGAAGGACTATGAGCGTTATATCGCGCCCTACCTGCAGGGGTGGATGCTGTACGGCTTCTGTGTGCTGGGCTTTGCGGTGGGGCAGGGCAGCGGCGCGGCGCAGCGGCTGGGCCGTGCGGCGCTGGGGCTGGCCGCTGCGGCAGTGCTGGGTATTTTTGCCTGGCGCGGTGTGCCCGCAGCCGGGTTCTGGACCAACGCCGACAGCCTGTACACCCTGCGCCGCGATGTAAAGAACCGCGCTGAAGCAATGAACACCGTGCTGGACTGGCCGGACCGCGTGCTGGTCATCAGTCAGGGCGATGATGCCACCCGCTGGTACTACTACAAGTATGAGCTGACCGCCAAGGTGGTCAACGGCTATGGCGGTACCTGGTGGGGCAACGATGATTATTCCAGCCGTTGGGACTCCGACTTTATGAACCTGGTGGAAAGCCTGAACTGGACCTTGTATGACTTTGAGGCGGTCTGCACCGCAGACTCTCTGACCGCCTATATGGAAGAAAAGCAGATCGACTACCTGCTGATCGACCGCGCGGACGACTATCTGGAGCGGGAGTTCAGCAGCCGGTTCGAAGGCGGGCTGAAAGCGAATATGCCCGCAACCCTCTACCGGTTTGAAGGCCGCAGCAAGCCTATCGCCTTTACCCCGGTGGCTGTGGCAGAAAGCGGGGTGGTACAATGAAAGATAAACGCCCAACCAAGCGTTTTGCCGCCCCCGCCCGTGCGGGCCGCCCGCTGCGCCCCCAGCAGCTGCTGATATTGGCATATGCCGCCGCTGTTATTGTGTGGCTGGTGTACGTGCTGGTGGGCAGCGCTGTGATGCTGAACCATAAAGCAGACGGCACTATGGTGACCCGCACCCTGACGGCGGATGATCTGGAATTTGAAAGCTTTGTCAATTATGATGACGATGAATGGCATACCGCGCCGGTGGATGAACCCGGCTGGTATCTTTCCACCGACAACGACCCGCACATCATCTGGCGGGGCGAAGCCTGGCTGGAAACGGTGGAGCTGGACGCCGTGCACTACCTGCCGTCCGGCAGCGTAGCATTGTATTACCTGCGCCCCGGCCAGACCGAGTACAGCGAGACCCAGAAAGTTTTTGCCCGCGTGAGCGGCGAAAACCAGTATACCTTTGGCCTGGGCGGCCTTACCGTGACCGGGCTGCGCATTGACCCGGACAGTGTGGGCGGCGTGCCTACCCGGCTGGACGGCGTGGTGCTCAACCCGGTGCAGCCGTGGTACCTGCGCTTTGTGCCAAACGGCGGCCAATGGCTGCTGCTGTTGTTTGCCCCGGCTGTGGGGGCTGCGTTTGCCTGCCTTGCCGTTGATGTTTTCCGCAAAAAGTAAAAAAGAGCCCTGTGGGGCGGTGCGCCCATGGCTTGGGGGCACACCCGCAGGGCTTTTATGTTGTATAAAATGGTGATTCTATGGAGCTGCTTTGCATCTTTGCCGCGCTGGCGGTGCTGTTTTTGTTCTGCGCGTTCCTAACGCTCAAATGTAGCCTGCATGCTGCGCTGGCCCCGCTGAGCGCACTGGGCATTGCCGTTGCCTGGCTGACGGCTGCGGGCATGGCAAACCTGCTGCTGCCCGGCACTGTGCTGCTGTGGGCGGTGTTTGCGGGCAGCGGCGTGTGGGCGCTGGTGCCCCACAAAGGCCAGCGCCCGGCCTACCGCCGCCTGGTTACACCGGGGGCGGTGCTATTCTGGGGCATGGCGCTGGCATTTGCGGTGTACTTTTTCATCCGCCAGCCGCTGGCAACCAAGTATGATGAACTCAGCCTGTGGGCTACCGCCGTAAAGGTGACCAAGGCGGATAACCGCCTGTATGCCCTGGCTACCCTTGGAACCCCCTGGCCCCAGACCCAGAACCCCGGCCTGCCGCTGCTCTCCTACTTCTTCCAGTTTTTGGGCCATTATGCAGACTGGAAGATCTATGTGGCGTATGATGTGCTGGCCGCCGCCGTGTTTGCCGCGGTGTTGGGCGGGCTGAACTTCCGCCAGTACCGCATTGCGGTGCCGCTGGCAGCAATCTGCTGGTTTGCCCCCTGGTTTTTGACGGTGTATAACCATACGATCTATCTGGATACCACTTATATGACCGCCTATGGCGATGTGCCCGCGGGCCTTGCACTGGGCGGCGCTGTGGCGCTGTGGCTGGCGCTGCGCAAAACCGGCGGCCCCAAGTGGGCCGTACTGCCGGTACTGGCGCTGGCGGCCAACATCAAGGCCAACACCTTTGTGCTGTCCCTGGTGGCGGCGGGGCTGATGGCTGTGGATGCCTGGCTGTTTGCGGAGCACCCTTTCAAAAAGGGCCTTGCCCGCCGCACCGGCTTTGCCATTGCCTGCTTTGCCGCGCCCATGCTGATCTATTATTTCTGGAACATCCGCTATGTGGGCATTCTGGTTGCCAAAAGTGCCAGCGAGGGCGGCACCGGCGAAACCAGCGCCCCCTTGTCCGCTGTGGTCATCAACGGCATCAAGATTTTGCTGGGCCAGCCGGTGGAGGGCTTTTACGCCGAGCGCCAGAGCCAGTTCACCCAAGCCATGGCCGATATGGGCCACCAGTTCTGGACTTCGGATGGTCGGCTGAGCATGATCGGCCAGGGCCGCAATGTTGTGGTGCTGATTCTGCTGGTGTTCTTGGTGGCGGCCATCTGCGCCAGAGGCCGCCAGCTCAAGCTGCGCATTGGCTGCATCGGGGTGCTGTCCCTTGCATGCTTTGTGGGGTATAACCTCATGCTGGCGCTCAGCTATGGCTTTATTTTCAAGCCGGATCAGGCCGTGGGGCTGGTGGATTATAACCGCTATATCTATACCTACTATATCGGCTGGTTCTTTATGGCGCTGGCCTGCTGGAGCACCGCCCTGCAAACCGCGGATGGCGAACAGAAAGCCCCGGCCCGCCGCTGGATTGCCCTGGCGGGCCAGGCCGGTGTTCTGCTGATGGCCGCCGCCATGCTGGTGCGGGTGAACGGCATGATCCTGCCGCAGCTTTCGGTGCTGGGCTTCTCGGATGGCGAATTCGCCGACCGCAAGACCGCCCGCGCCGAAGCTGACTGGCTGTGCAGCGATTACCTGAACGAAAACGACCGCGTGTTTTTTGTCAGCCAGGGGGATAACGGCGAACACTGGTTCTCTGCCGTGTTTGATTTTTACCCCGTCCTGGTGGATTACTCCGGCGTGGGGGCCACGCAGGAGGGCGGCGGCGGAACCTTCGGTCTGCCGGAGCTGGAACCGCAGGAGGAGGGCGTGAAGCAGCGCTACTACCACCCCTACACCGCTGAACGCCTGGATGAAACCGTGCGTGCCAACGGCTGTACGGTGCTTTACCTGCAAAAGATCGATGATATCTTTGTGCAGAGCTATCAGAACCTGTTTACCGACCACCTGGCCGCTGCGCAGGCGGGGCAGACCCTGCTCTACCGCGTAACGGATGCCGGGTATGAGCCGGTCACAATGCAGATGAGCAAGGAGGCGGCCCAATGAAAGAGATGACATGGAAAAGCCGCCTGAACCGACTGTTTGCCCATCGCTTTGCCTTGCCGGTGCTGTGCTGGTGCGCGGCGCTGGTGTTCTGGCTGGTGCAGGGTGCGGTGGCCTTTGCGGGGGACAGCTCCGCCAAGGCAAAAGGCACCCTGACTGAAACCTCGATCCCCATTGAAAGCTGGCAGCTGGCCGAGCTGACCTGGGGGGAGCCGGGGGAGAACAGCGCACCCCAGGGCCAGCTGATTACCACAGGCGGCGACCCGCAGATGATTTTGGAGGATGTATCCGGCCGCGTGGTGCGTACCGTGAGCTACAACGTGGAGTTTGACGGCGATTCCCGCGAAATGTGCCTGTATTACACCACAAAAACGGGGGAGCCCTACAGCCAGGACCGCCGCGTCTTCCCCAAAGTGCTGGCAGACGGCACCTATGTGTACACCCTGCCGCGCACCCAGATCGTGGCACTGCGGCTGGATCCCTGCAGCCCCGATGAAAACAAGACCGTGGGCCTGACCTTTACTCCGCAAAGCATTACCCTGAACGCCGCCAGCACCCTGCCCGGCGGGGCAGATTACTTTATCCCCACCTGGTACCAGCTGTTCGGCCTGATCGTGTACCCCGCCCTTGCCGCCGCCGCATTGGATTGGCTGCGGGCCGTGGGCAGACAGCTTGTCAAAAAGAAACAATAACCCGACAATAGCCTGATACAACAAAGCACCGTGCCGCAAGCAGGAGAACCCCCTGCATGGCGGCACGGTGTTTGTTGTTGGTATGGGTGAAATCAGCAAAAGGCATCCCCCAGCCGAGAGCGAATGTATTCCAGGAACGCGGCAGATGCTGGGGCATATTGCCATCGGGTGGTGCTGTCCTGGGCATTGTTCCCGGCCATGGTGGCCACCGGCACCGACAGGATCTTCGCCAACCTGTTCTGGATGGGGGTGATGATCTGGAGGAAATGAAAAGCGGGCTAAGCAGCCAAAAAGGAATCACAATGTTGAGGCAACACCGCACAATTCCCGCCTTACGGCTTAAGCACCGCTCCGGCGGCTGCGGCACGGCATCTGCGTTGCCAAAATGCTCGATAATGTCGGGTTGCGGTACCC
>ENA-OUPA01001242-OUPA01001242.1-human-gut-metagenome-genome-assembly--contig:-NODE-1242-length-11219-cov-5.30231_pt1 | contig 11219 bp, 6 predicted proteins | sample MGYA00237939_ERZ548770 | MGnify/ENA primary metagenome ERZ548770 (study PRJEB26490, sample SAMN05356877) | human gut metagenome | biome: terrestrial biome; feature: human-associated habitat; material...
GTGTAGACCTTTTCGAGTACCGGCGGCAGCGTTTTTTCAACGAAACTGCCCTGCTCAGTGCCTTCCTTGCTTCTGTGCTGTCTGTCTCGCCATCCCTTCACAGGTGCTTGGTTGCCGACGGGGATATCGCCTTCCACCAGTCCCTTTTTCGCGTTGGCGTGGTCGGCTTTCTTCGTCGCTTCCACCAGCGCGCCCGCAGCAGTCAGCTTTTTAATGACCTGTCTTGCCTGCAACGTCTGACCGGCATTAGTACCCTGCTCGTCATAGGCAGAGGCAATCGCCCACGCCGTTGTATTCAGTCCCTCGTTTTCCGCGCGGATGAACGCCACAGCCGCCGCCGCGTGGTCGTCTGCCGTCCATCTGTCCCGCGAGAGCAGGTCGTTCACCACCGCGTCAATGCCGCGTGCGTTGATATCGTCGTTTGCCCGCTGCACCTGCTCCCGGTTGGTCACGGTTTCGTACTGGCTTCCGCGCAGGAAATCCTTTGTCTGGTCTGTCAGCGTGTCAAGCTCCTGCGCCGTCTTGTTGCCGAATTGTCGCGGGGCGACGGCATATTCCACGTCGTTTGGCATATCGTAGGGATTGACGCTGGTGTTGCTTTGCGTTATACTAGTGTTGCCATTTGTGCCAGTAGCTCCTTCGGGGACGCGCCCCGTTGGAGCGTATACGCTGGGCGAGTGGCTTTTTTCAATTTCCTGAACCTTGCCGATATTGTAAACGACATGTCCCTGATCGCCCTGTGCAACCGAGATGTTCAGCAAATACCGCTTTCCGTCGTAATCCTCAAAGACTGCATCGTAGTACCGCCAGCCATCCTGTGCAAATGAACCGTGCTTTCCGTTGTCAGACCGGTTGCCTTGACCCGGATTCTGGTCGATTGCCACCTGTGCAACCTCGTCCAGATGCGCCGAAGCGTTCACCTTTACCTTATACTTGCCTTCTCTGTCATACCCAACGCGGCTTCCCGCGTGCCACTGGCTCTTCTCATTGATCGTCAGCGTTTCGCCTTCGAGCGTCCGAATCTGCATATCGCCATCCTTGCGGATGGTTTTTTCAATATATGCCTGAATTTCGTCGTTCCACTTCTTCGGGTCTTGGCTGAGTACAATCTCCCGATCCGCCTTGACCATCGGCCAGTTGCTTTCGTCCTGCCTGATGGCATATTCCATCTCCGTCTGTTGTCCTCGCGTGACCTCCCGCTCTACGGGCGCGGTCTTTCCGAATAGCTCGATGGTCGCATCCTCTCCGCCCATGCCCTTTTCCCATGTCCCGGCTTCAAGAATGGCCTGCCTGAGCGCATCCCGCGCCCTGACCAGTGCCGCATAGTGGTCTGCCGCCGCGCCGCCTGCTCTTTGGGCTTTGCGTCGGGCTAAAAACTGCGTCAGCTTGTTGTAGACGCGAATCGGGAAGGACTGCTTCGCGCCAAGCAAGTCATACACAAGCGTCTCGCTGCCCGTCCTGCCCCATGCGCCAAGGGAAACCATCAGCTTTTCCGTCGCCGCAGCGGTCAGTTCCTTGTTCACGTCGCAGGGGAGACCCGCATCCTCATAGGTCTTGCGGATTTCCGCCGCGTCTCTGTCCATCGCCTTTGTATCGCCGCGATAGGCGGCTTCCAGTGCCGCCTTTTCGTAGGCTGCATAGTTCTTCGTACTCTCGATGTAGTGCGTCAGCTCGTGCATGACCACTTGTCGCATCTGCTCGCCTGCGCCGATTCGGTTTGAAAGAATCAGCCGCCCGTTTTCTCGGTCGTAGAATCCGCGAACCTTGTCTGCCAGCGGCATGACGATCAGCTCAAGCCCTGTCTTCTGTTTCAGGTTGCTGGCGAGCTTCTGCGTCACCGGGTCAAGGTTGCCGCGCGAAACGTCCGCTTTCAGATAGTCTTCCGCGCCAACTGCGCCAATACTGGCTTCCATCCCGCCCAGCTCGCCTCTCAGCCCGCCGTTCCTGTCCAGCAGATTCAGAATTTCCGTCTCCGGGTGCGCGCTCTCCTCGTCCATCCGTCCGGGGATTTGCGCCGCCAACTCGCGGAAAAAGCCGCTGTCAAGGTCAACGTCCGCGCTCTTGCGGTTGACGCGGAACTGTGTGCCGTATTGGCGGTTCACCTGTGTGATTGTCCGCAGTCCCGTCGTGTACAGTACCTCGGCGATCTGCTGTTCGCTCAGCCAGATGCGCTTGTTGCGGATGTCCCTCACCACCGGGGCGATCTCGTCCATCTCGCTCTGTATTTGCTCCCTCTCGATCTGCCTTTGATATTCTTCCTCAGCCGCCTGCTCCCGCGCGTCGAGCTGCGCTTCCGCCTTTCGGCGCGCCTCGTAGGCTTTCGGGTTTTTCAGTGCTTCCCGGCGGTCGGAAAGCACCATCATCCGCTCGCTGATCTCGGTCATCCGTGCGTCGAGCTGGCTAAGCGTTTCCGCGTCCATTCCCATGGATTCCGCTTCCGTATAGCTCTGCACCGCCGCGAGGAATTCTTCCTCCGCTGCCTGCTCCTGCGCGTCGAGCTGTGCGATCTCGTCATCAATGACCTGCATCCGCGTTTCCCGGTCGTCAAGCATGGCTTCCCGCGCCGCCGCGTCCTCCGCGATGACGGTATTCCTGCCCGCCTGTCTCGCCTCTGCCAGCCGCTCCGCCGCCGCCTGCTGCATTTCGTCCGTTCTGCGCGCGGCGACTGCGCCCTGCTCGTTCGCGGTTTTCTGGTTTTCGCCCATGCGCACGCGCGCTTCGGTCATTTCCTTCTGCCGCGTCAGGTCGCCGCGCATCACCGCGTCGCCCGCTTCTGCGAACTGCGCCCGGCTGTTGTCCGCCGCCGTCTGCGCCGCTTCCGCCTGTGTGCGCGCCTCGTCCGCCTGCTGCTTGGCTTTTGCCGCGTTCGCCGCGCTTCCGCGCTCGTCCCGCCCGCTGATGATTTCCTCAGCAACAGCCTTGCTTTCCTTTTGCTGTCGAGCGTAGTCATTGAGCAGCGCGCAGGCCTGCTCGTCGCCCAGCGTCTTTGTCACGTCCAAGATGACGTTTTCTACGTCCGTCCGCTTGCCGTTCATCAGGTCTTGCGCCGCCTTCACGCCGCGCAGCGTACCCACGCCGCTTCCCACCGCGCCGGACAGGGAGAACACCACTGCGCCGATGGCGTTCTCTACCGCGCCGCTGACAACGCCCTCCGCCGCGCCCATCACGTCAAGATTCTTGGGATTCAGCAGGTTCAGCGACATATTCAGACCGTCCGTAAACGTGATGTCCTCGCCCGCGTCCACCTTGCGGAAGATTTCGCCCAGCGCGTTGTCCGTCCAGTTTGCCGACAATCCTTCAAAAAATTCGTCGTGAACCACTTCGTCAAATTCGTTTTGGGCAAATGCCTTGCCAAACGCCCCGATCGCCGCCAGCCCTCGGCTTGCGCCCGCCGGGTTACGGATGATCTGGCTTCTCGCAGCTTCCGTCAGCGCGCTCATGCCCGTCATCCTGCCCAATACGCCCTCGAACGTGCCGATGTTCACCGCGCAGTCAAGTGCCGTGTTCACCGCGCCCAGATATCGGGCGGAATCAACGCTGTACCCCTTTTGCAGATACTCGTCAAAGTTGTTCTTGAACCCGACGACGCTGTACCCCGTGTTAAAGCCGAGCAGACTGCTTCCCGTCAGCATCGTCGTTCCCGCCGCCACACCGGCAGAAATCGTGTTGTAGGTCATGCCCTTCACGCGCCCGAACCACTTGAATTCATCCTCCGTCGCGTTCGTGCGCATGTATTCTTCCATCGTCGCGATGTCCCGGCGAATTTCCGCGCTGTTTTTGAGGAAAACCCCGTCAAAATCCATCGGGTCAATGCCAAGCTGGTATACGTCTGCCGCGCTGACCAGTGCCTTTCGCAGTGCCTCGGCGTAATTTTCGTCAAGCGTCCCGCTGTTAAGCGCGTTCTCGATGTCCTTTCGATATTGCGTCCGACCATAAGCACCGTATTCGTTCTGGTATCTGTTCTGGATGCGCGCCGCGTTGAAAGACACCATGCCTTGAGAGTAGCCCGTGTACAGGCTGTCCTTGAAATCCAGATACCATTGTTCGCCGCCCGTGCGGATGCCCGCGCCGATCATGTAGCCCGCGCCCACGCCCTGACCAAAGGAAACGTCCAGAGCCGCTATTTCCTCGTCGGTGATCGCCGCGCCCTGCTGGCTGATGCGGCTGGCAGCACGCTCGCAAAGCGCGTTCATGTCCACACCGCCCGTCCTGGCATAGTATTCGTCCAGCGTCAGTCCCAACGCAAGTGCCGTCTGCGTGTCTTCTTCGAGCAGCGCGTCCATCTGCTCCCTGAGCTGTGCCTGATAGTCGCCCGTGTCGATTACGCCCTGCGCGTCGAGGTTCAGCTTTACGCTGCTTGAATCAAACGGACTGACCGCGTCCTTGCCCGCGCCCGGTCTGAAATAGTCGTCCACCGCCGCCAGCCGCCCGACGTAGCCCATGTCCGCGTTCAGCTCTGCCTGTCCCGCTTGCGCGTTCTGGCGCACCAGCGCGAGCTGTTCCTCGCTGGCCGTTCCTTTGAGTGCCGCCGTGCGTGCGTCGCTGAGTGCCTGCGCGCTCGCCTCCTCGTGCGCCCTGCGCATGTCAGCTTTGTCGGCTAGCAGCTCGTCTCTTGCCGTGTAGATGCTTTCCAGCTCGTCCATCGCGTGTTCGTCCGTGGTGAGCAGACGCTCCATCAGCGGCAGATCCGCGTCGCCGCCCAGCGTCCCCGCTTGCTCCATCGCCTCAGCCTGCGCAGCCCATACGACCATCTGCGCCATCACGTCGCCCCGCAGCTCGTCCGGGAAGGAATCGCTCCTCATCACGTCATACAGCGTCTTGATCGTCTGTCCCTGCGACGCGATGTTCCCGTATGACACACTGTCGGCCATGTCGTTTCCGAGCAGGATGCGCTTGCTGTCCGCTTCCGTCAGCGTGCCGATCATCCGCCGTGCGTACCCGCTCTCTGCCAGCATACGATCCAGCTCATCCTTGCCCGCGCCCTCGATCTGGTCATACCGTCCCTTGAGCAGCGCGTCCGCCGCCTCGCCGACGGTCTGCGCCTCGTGCATGGGAATTCCCGCACCCGTTTCGTTCGCGGAGCTGACGGAAGGCGTTGCCGCCATCCATTCCGCAAAGCTCATCCCGCCCTGCGCAATGATCTGCTCCTCCGGGGTGATCTGAACGGGGCCTTGCACCTCCGGCTCTTTGCCGCTCTTATCGTCCTCCCCCTTGACCGCCGTCGGGGAATCCGGCGCGGTCGATGCCGTCAACGTTTGGGAAGCGTTCTGGCTCTGCGCCTGTGCGTGACTTACGGTCTTTTCTTCCGCCTGTTCGTCCTGCTCAGGCACTTTCCCGGTCAGACCGCTCCAAAATCCCGGTTTCTTCTCTTTCTTCTGTTCTTTCTCGGTCGTGCGTTCCTCATCTGTCGCCTCGGCGGGTGCGTCGTCCGCGCCGGAGGAAGGTGCTTCCCCGCCCGTGATTCCCGTGTATGCCTTGTCAAGTGCCGCCGTCAGTTGGCTTTTCGCATAGTCGGAGTATGCGCTTTCCTCTATCTCCTGCCGCGCTTCAAGGTAGGATGCCGCGTCTTCCTCGTCGTGTTTTCCGTCGCCGTAGAATCGGCTCGCGTAGTCCTCCGCCGCGTCCCTGTATTCGTCGCGGGTCAGGTTTGCGCTTTCAAGGAATGTTCCAACGCCGTCCGTGTTTTCGCCGTAGAATCGGCTGCCCTCGGTCTGCGCCAGCGTCTTAAACGCCTTTGCCGCCCGCGCGCGAAGCGTGTCGTCCGCAATGGAGTTGATGCCGCGAATCACCGTCGCCGCGTCCGCCGTGTTGGCGTTGATGCTCTGCCCGTCAAAGCCCATCAGGGGCATTTCGGCTAGCTCCGCCATGACTGTCTTCCCGGTCTTCTGCGTCTCAATCTCCTTGAGCCGCTGCTTATCGTATTTCGCCCGCGTGTCGGCGTATACGCCTCCCGTCACAACCGCATCCGTCAGCTCGCGCATCGTGCCGATCGACGGCGCGTATTTCTGGTAGTTCGGGCTGCTCTGTTTCTTCACATGGGCAATGTATTCGCTTAGAAAGCCGTCGCGTTCCGTCTCATCCGGGATTCGGCTTGCAATCCTCGCCGCGCTCTGGTTGGTCTGCGTGTCCAGGTTGACCACAAGCGGCGACGTATTCACCTTCTGCTCGCTGGCAGGGCGCAGGCTCTCCTGCGCCGCTCTGTGCGCTCTTTCTTCGGCTTTGAGCCGCTGCTCCTGCGTCCTTTGCTCACTTGCCGCTTCCTGTGCGGCTCTTTGACGCTGTGCTTCTTCCTCGTCGCGTTTGCGCTTGTCGTCAAGCCATGTCATCTGCTTACTCCTTTACCTGACCTTGCTCGTGTTGTTCGGGCTGTATCGTCCGTTCACCTGGCGCACGTTCACCGTCGTCGTCGCCGCGTTCGTCTTTTTGTTTGCGCTTCCGCTTCCCTTGCTCGTCGTCGTCGATACGCTCGTTCCGCTGCTCTCCGTGCTGCTTTCGCCCGTCGTTTCGCTCGTGCCCGCTGTCTGCTGGCTTCCCGTCGTCTGCTGGCTTCCGATGCTCGTCTGGCTGCCCGCCGTCTGCTGGCTTCCCGTCGTCTGCTGTCCCATCGCCGAGGAAATCGCCGTCAGGTAGTTGCTGTTCCATTCCCTGCGCTGGTTCTCTTTCAGCTCCTGCACCTTCGCCGCGAGCTGGCTGGCGTAGTCGCTGTTCAGCCTTCCCTGCGTCCGGCTGTTCTGCTGTGCCGCCTGCGTAATCTGGTTTTGAATCTGCTGGCTTCTTCGCCCACTGTCCTCCGTGAGCTGCTGTACGGCTTTTGCCAGCGCGTCTCCCTGATTGGCGAGCGTCTGCATCGTGTAGCTGCTCCGCCCCATGCCTCGGTTCAACGCCGCCGTCTCCACGTTCGCCGCGCTCCTGCGGTATGCCGCGTTCTGCTCGTCAATGCTCCGCGTCAGGTTGGCAGCGAGGTTTTCAATCTCCTGCTCCTTGCTCAGTTTTGTCGTCTCGTAGTTCTGCTGTGCTTCCTCCAGTCCGGCGTTGAGCTGCGGTCTGAGCAGGTTCTCCGCGAATTGCGTAATCTGCTCGTCCGTCATGTTGCCCATCAGCCCGGAAAGGATCTGGTTCATCAGCTCCTTATCAAGAACGTTCTTGCTCGTGCTCTGCGAGGTCGAGCTGCTCTGACTGGTGCTGTCCTGCCGGCTGTTTGATGTGTTTTGGCTGGTCGTGTCCTGCCGGCTGTCTGTTTTGCTGTGTTCCTTGCTCGTGCTTGACGAGCTTTGGTAGGTCTCCGTCGTGCTGCTTCTTGCCATGTCTTCACTTCCCTTCGAGCGCGTCCAGCCGCTTCTTGATTTTCTCGATTTCCGCGTCCTTCAGCCTGTCCGCGTTCCAGCTCGCCATGCAGAAGTCGCGCAGAAACATTCCCAGATTCCTGACGTATTCCGCCAGTCTGCCGCTCTCCTGCGGCACTCTCGGCTGCTTGAATGCCATCCTTACACCTCGTCCAAACTGTATTCCACCTGAACCCCGCCGTAGATTCGCCATCCCGCGGGCTTCGCGTGACTGCGAATCTTCAGCTTCATCCGAACGCCCGCAATCTGAATCTTGACCCGATAGTCCCGCCTGTCCCTTTGCAAAAGCACCGTCCGCGTCTTTTCCCGCTTCTCGGTCTTTATCGTGATTTCAAGCGGCAGGTCGTTTTCGTCCGCGTCCGCCGTAAAGCGCAGCAGGTAGTCCCGCTTCATGTACGCCTTGCCCAAGTCCAGCCACGGCGTCTCCCAGATGCACTCCATCGGCATATCCAGATAGCTTCCCTCGTTCTCCCTCGCGTTGTAGAGCAAGACCTCGTACGGGCTTTCCGCCTGCGTGTAGTAGACCCTGCCGTTTATCGCGAAAAAGTCCTTGACGCGGATGCCCTTCCTCAGCATGAACGTTCCGCGCTCCGTGTCGTATTCGATGACCGTGTTGTTTTCCGTCAGCGTCTCGTTTTCGCTTTCCCTGACGCACATCGCCAGATAGTAGACGTGGTCGCATATGCACGCCCGCGCCGCGCCGTCCATCCCGTCCATCCGCATCCGCATCGTTTCATACAGCGCGTCCCGGCTGAGCAGCCGCAGCGTGCTTCCGTCGTATAAGCCGATGCCGCTCTGCGACAGGTACAGCATGCTCGTCCTGTCCGTGCAGATGGTGCGCTCCTCCACCGGACCGTCTGTGCCGTATGCCTCCGTAATCGTAAAGCTGCTCGGGTCTGTCCCGCGTATCTCGAAGATTGTCCGCTCCTTGACCGCCAGCAGATACCCGCCGAACGGCTCAAGCGATATGAATGCGTCCCCGTCCCACGTCGGCTGGTTGATGACGCCGCCGCCCAGCTCGGGCGTTTCCGGCACGTCCGTCCAGTTGAACGGGTCGTAGGGTCGTGAGTAGAATACGCTGTCCGGATAGCCCGCCGCGCCCGTGCCCCATATGCGCTCTGCGTGCCGCCCCAGTACGGCAAACTTCACCTCACTGTATGCGTCGCCGATGGTCAGCGTCTTTTTCTCTACCCGCAGGTCGTTGCCGTATACCGCGATCATCCCGTCCTTTTCGTTGGAAAGGATCAGAATGTCCACCGTCTCCCCGCTGTCCGCCGCTTCATAGGTGACGCTGCTCCATTCGTCGCTCTTGTACCCCTCCGACCGCTTGACCCAGCCCTCTGTTCCCAGCGTGTAGGTGTAAATCGCGCCTCCGGCAGCCGCGACGTACACGTCCGCGTCGTCCGGTCTTGACCGCCTGTAAAACCGCGTCAGCGTCTTGATCTGTTCGCCCAGCGACGGAAAGGCGCGGCTCGTGCCGTATGCCGACGCCAAAAGCCCGCGCTCCGTCCGGATGTTCTGCGCCCGGTAGGCGTAGTCCGCGTTGATGTTCGTGTCGCCCGCCGCCTGATAGATGCCCTTGGGCGTGGGAATGGTGAATCTCCCCTCGTAATCGCTGTCGCTGATGCTCATCTGCGATACCTCACGTCCGTCGCTTCATACAGGTTGCGCATCCGCGTCACGCTTCCCATGCCCTGCGGACGAATGCGGTTCATCTCCTGATAGAAGCTGTTCTGGTAAAACTGCGCGCGGCTCTGCTTGGCGAGGTTGCCGCTGGATAGATGCCGGTAACAGATGTAGTCCGACAATGCCGCGTGCGCGTATGCCGGAAGCAGCGGCTCGTCCTCCCCGTCCTCCATCGGCGGGAAGCTGACCTCGCATAACGCCCGCAGCGTCTTTCCCTTCAGGTCGTCCCGCCATACGGTGAGGCTTCTCCCGTCCCCTGCCAAATCAAAGGCGACGTCCCGCCCGTCCTCGTCCGTCATTCGGATGACCCTGTTTACGATGACCCCGACAACCGGCGCGCGTCCGTTCCCGTCGATGTCCAGACACATTTCCCTTCTGGGCTTGAGATATTCGCGAACCGCGATGTCATAGCCCATGTTCGCGTATACCTTGAATGCTTCCTCGTACTCGCTCACGTCCTGCGGGTCTTCCCCCAGCTGCCGCAGGGCTTGCGCGATGATTTGGCTGAGCGTCATGTGTGTTCTCCTTTCTCCTTTTAAGCCGCCGCGAAGCGATTCCTGATTCTGTTCAAGCCTGTCTGCGCAAGTCCGCTTCTTCATTGCTCTCTCCTCTGCATCCATCTCTTTCAGTACAATCCCTGCCAAAGAAACTCCCTTTCTCCCTCGCGGCAGCTTCAGAATGAAAAACGCATCCCCTTCTTACATTTCCCCGCAGTTTTTCAGAATCTCCGCTACCGCCGCGGGCATCTCCACCGTCTTGCCCCTCTGGAAGTAGAAGCTCACGCCGTTCAGCCCCGCAAAAACCACATCGTCCTTGCTTCCGGGTGCCAGCGGCAGATTCACCTTGATGGTCTCCCCATCCGCGCATCCCGCGTCGCTCATCAGCTTCCTGAGGCTTGCCTGCGTCTTGGCGCACTTTCCCGCCAAAACCACGCTGGTCTTTTTCATCGTTGTCGTCGTGTTCGTTCCCATGTTCGCCATTTTTCCTTCCTCCTCTGTTTTATCCATTCCAAAAATCAAGCGAAGCGAAGGCAGGGCTTGAATCTGCGCATCCGTCCCATCCGATGCCGCTTTTTCCAAATTCCCCGCCCGCGCTTCACGCCGGTTTCACCTTTTTCGCGCTTTAAGGCTTTTGCCGTTCCTTACGCGCTGAATCCGCACTCGATTCTCACCGCATACTCAGGCTGCAGCATTTTCACGCCGAAGCCGTCCATCTTCCATCCGACCGTGCTGATCTGGTCGAGCGGGTCTGCCGTGCCCGCGCTTCCCGCCGGCTTGACAATGACGCGCGGCTTTGCCCCTTTCAGGCTCGTGATGCCGTAGGCATACTGACCGAGTACGATGACGCTTGCCACGTCCGCCTTCTCCGCGCCCGCGCCGCCGAAAACCTTGGCTTCCGTCGTTTCAACCAGGCGCACGCCAAACAGCCGACCGATTTCGCCCGTGTAGATGTTCTCCTTGTCCTGATACTGGCTAACCTTGATGAAGGCGTCGTCCTCCTGCAAGTCATACATCGTGTCCGGACCGACGATGGCGATATAATAACCGCCGAAGGTCTGCGCGTGGTTTTTCTTGAGCATCTTGACCGCCCGGCGCAGCTCCCTGCTGGTCAGCTTGTCCGCGGGGGTCAGCGCGGCGCGGCTCGTCTTGCCTCCCGCGTAAATCACGTTGGCGCATTTGGCAAGCTCCTCGCGCACCACTGCGTCAATGCTTCGCGAACCCGCGTCGCCAAAGAGTTTCGTTCGGCGCATGATGTCCATGTCCAAATGCGTCAGGTCGAGCTTGTCCGTGCATCGCGCATATTCGCCGTACTGCTGCAGCTGCACCGTTACCTCCGTCTCCGCCAGCATCACGCTGTCGCCCGGGTCGCCCTCGCTGAGCGCCTTGGTGTTCGTTTCCAGCGGAATGATTTTGCGCATGTTCATCACCAGTCCGCTGTGCGGCGGCATGCGATGCTCATCGCCAAACTGCAAATGCACCAGGTTCGGTTCAAACGTGCGCAGCAGCTCACGGTTGTAGTAGGTCTGCATGCCCGCGCTCAACGCGCTGCTCGTCGTCATATTCGTGTCCATATTCGTATAAGCCATCTTTCTTCCTCCTCGTTTTCATTGTAATAGGTTACGTTGGGGTTGGGTTACGTTAGGGCTCTGCCCTAAAACCCGCCAGAAAACTGAGTTTTCTGGACTTTCCA
>ENA-OUPA01001245-OUPA01001245.1-human-gut-metagenome-genome-assembly--contig:-NODE-1245-length-11181-cov-3.44427_pt1 | contig 11181 bp, 9 predicted proteins | sample MGYA00237939_ERZ548770 | MGnify/ENA primary metagenome ERZ548770 (study PRJEB26490, sample SAMN05356877) | human gut metagenome | biome: terrestrial biome; feature: human-associated habitat; material...
CTGGCCGCAGGCGAGACGCTTGCCACGCACGAGGCGTTCGTGAACACGACGTGCCCGGTATGCGGCGGCCCGGCGAAGCGCGAGACGGACACGATGGACACGTTCACATGCTCCAGCTGGTACTACCTGCGCTACACCGATCCGCACAACGAGGAGCTGCCGTTCGCGCCCGAGAAGGCGAACCGTTGGATGCCCGTCGACCAGTACATCGGCGGCATCGAGCATGCCATCCTGCACCTGCTGTACAGCCGCTTCTACACGAAAGTGCTGCGCGACCTGGGGCTGCTTGAGTTCGATGAGCCGTTCTCGAACCTGTTGTGCCAGGGCATGGTGAAGGACGAGCACGGCGAGACGATGTCGAAGTCGAAGGGCAACGTCATCGCCCCCGAGGACATGATCGCCGAGTACGGCGCCGACGCCGTGCGCGCCTACATCCTGTTCATGGCGCCGCCCGACAAGGACCTGCTGTGGGACGAGGGCGGCCTGGCGGGCATCTACAAGTTCATGAACCGCGCATGGCGCATCGTGAACGACCTGATGGGAGCCGCCGACGAGGAAACGCTGTACCAGCCGGGCGCGTCCGAGGACGAGGGCATCAAAGCGCTCGAACAGCTGGTGCGCGAGCGCCATCGCGTGGTGGGCAAAGTCGTTGACGATTTCGACCGCAACAACTTCAACACGGCGCTTGCCGCCATCATGGAGCTGACGAACGCGGCGAGCGACTATCTGCGCAAGTGCTCGCCTGAAGAGCGTGCCGGTTGCGAGGGGTCGCGGGCGGTCGATGCCGAGGTGGCCGAGGTGTTGGTGAAGCTGCTGGCTCCGTTCGCGCCGCATTGGGCCGAGGAACTGTGGCATGCGGTGCTGGGCAAGGACGGTTCGGTGCACACGCAGCCGTGGCCTGAATTCGATCCCGAGCAGGCCAAGGCTGACGAGGTCGAGCTGGCTGTGCAGGTGAACGGCAAGGTGAAGGCCAAGATCATGGTGGCCGCCGATGCTGCCGAGGACGACATCAAGGCCGTAGGCCTTGCAGCCGTCGAAGCGGCGCTCGAGGGCAAGGACGTTAAGAAGGTCGTCGTGGTGCCCGGCCGCCTGGTGAACATCGTCGCGAAGTAGAGGACGCGCGGCGCGCCTGCGGGTGCGCGCGTTGTGGCATAGGAATGCGAGGGCGGCTCGGGTATTCGGGCCGCCCTCGCTGTATTCGGAACGCGGGCTGGCTGATTTTGGCACAAATTCACGGGTAGGGGAATGATAGGGGCCGAATCGGCCAGGTTTGAGCGAGTGGGACGAGCGTACGGCCAGGTCGGCCCCTCGCGACCGGCAACCTGACGGCCGGATGATTCCCCTACCCGCAAATTCATGCCAGAATGTGGTATCGTGCGTTCATGGATATGCTTATCGGACATATATCGGCGCTTGAATATTGGCGCACGGTGGGCGAACGTTTCTTGCGAACGGGTCGCCAGCGCCGAGCCGCTACGAGACGGGCCCGCGCCGTGAAGGCGGCGAAGGAGAAGCCCCGCATAGGCGAAGGGAATCGGCGTCCTGCAGGATGCGCCCTTCCCTTGCACGTGCTGATTGCCGATGCATGCGTTCGCACCGAAACCGAGGGAGTGGTCACGCATACCTGGGGAAGCCCGTTTCCCGACACTGCATTCGCCGAAGCGGGCGAGGGGTTTTTGATGAGCGCGCCGGAATTCTGCTTCCTGCAGATGGCGGGTTGCCTGTCGCTCGTCCAGCTGATTCAGCTGGGATTCGAGTTGTGCGGCACGTACGCCCTCGTCGGGAGCGCCCCGGTGGTTCGCCGTGCCGCCCCGTTGACGACGAAGGCCAAGCTAGCTGCTTTTGTCGAGCAGTCATCCGGGGCGCGCGGTTGCAAGAAGGCGGCTCGTGCCGTGCGGTACGTCCAGGACGGCGCAGCCTCGCCGATGGAGACCATGCTTGCCATGATGCTGTGCCTGCCCTACGGTCTGGGCGGTTACGGTTTGGAGAAGCCGCTGATCAACCATCGTGTCGACGTGCCTTCCAGCTCTAAAAGGCTGGCCGATCGCGCGTACTGCGTATGCGATCTTTGCTGGCCGGAGGCGAAGCTGTGCGTCGAGTACGATAGCGCGCGGTACCACGTCGACCCCGATCGGCAAGACAGCGACGCGCGAAGGCGCAGCACGCTGATCGCGTTGGGCTACACCGTGGTCACGGTGACGCGCGGCCAGGTGATGGACGCCGGCGCGTTCAATCGCTTGGCGCATCAGCTGGCCAAGCAGACGGGCAAACGGCTTCGGTACAGCGACCCGGATTTCACGCGCAAGCACCGCGCATTGCGGTCGGAGTTGTTGCAGACATTCGCACTCAAGGAGGATGCGCGATGAGCGTGTTGTTCGAGGAGATGGAAATAGGCTCGTTGCGGGCGAAAAACCGACTGGTGCGAGCAGCCACCTACGAGGCGTTAGCCGATGACGGTGGGCATATGACTCCTGAGCTGACGGCGATCTACGAGGAGCTTGCCGATGGCGGGATAGGTACGATCATCGTGGGGTATGCACGCGTTATGCGAAACGAACAGCCGAATCCTCGGATGCTGGGCATCTACGACGACTCGTTCGTTCCCGAATTCCGGGCATTGACGGACATGGCTCACGCGCATGGGACGGCTATCGTATCGCAGATCGTATACGGCGGCTCGGCGACGAAGCTCCAGCCGCCCAGCAGGCGCATCCTCGGGCCGTCGGCCGTCGCCAACCCGAAGACCGGCATCGTGCCGGTGGATGCCACGGTTGCCGATCTGCATGAGCTCGCCCAAGCATTCGCCGACGCGGCGGCCCGTGCTCAAACTGCCGGATTCGATGGCGTCGAGCTGCATGCGGCGCACGGCTACCTGCTCAGCCAGTTCTTGAGCCCCTTGCTCAACAGGCGCCGCGACGAGTACGGCGGTGCCCTGCGGAACCGTGCCCGCTTCCTTGTCGAGGTCGTCGACGCTGTGCGCTTGCGAGTGGGTGCGACGTTCCCGCTGATCGTGAAGCTGAACAGCTCCGACGGCGTGGAGGGCGGCCTGACTGAGGACGACAGCATTGAAGCGGCGAAGCTGCTGGCGGCTCACGGCGCGTCGGCTATAGAAGTGAGCGGGAACTGGCGGAACTGCCGTGTGCGCGACTTCGATGGAGAGCCGTTCTTCGCTCCCTATGCGAAGCGGCTTGCGTGCGAGGTCGACATTCCCCTGATCCTTACCGGAGGCAATCGGCGGCTCGATGCGATGGAGCGCCTTGTTGTTGAAAGCGCCGGCGGCATAGCGGGTTTCGGTCTTTGTCGGCCGCTTATCTGCGAATCGCGACTGGCGCGACGCTGGCGGGTCGATCCGCAGGCGAAGCCCCGCTGCGTTTCGTGCGATAAGTGCAGCACCACGCCGGGCCATCGCTGCATCTTGGAATGAAACAAGGGAACGGGGTTTACGACTCATAGCCCGCGATGAGTCGTAAACCTCGTTCCCTTGTCTCCCTTGTCTCCTCGAACCCGCGCAATTCTCATGTAATCGGCTTCAAGTTTCGATGACGGCCGCGGAATGCGTAGCGGGTTCGGTGCGGGATTTGCTATCATCGACGCTTATGACGCGACGCAAGAAACATGGATGGTTGAAGACGATGCTGGGTTTGATGCTCGGATGCATGCTCGTGGTCGTCGCCGTGTTCGCGGCGACGAACGTGGCGACCATCGCCACGACCAAAGATCGTATCGTCGAGCCGCAAGCGGCGGTCGGCTTCGATGCCGACGCGATCGTTGTGCTGGGCGCATCCGTGTTCGCCGACGGCACGCCGTCGGGCATCTTGCGGGATCGGCTGGACGACGGCATCGCGCTCTACAAGGAAGGTGTGGCGCCGAAGCTCATCATGAGCGGTGACAACAGCACCGTGTCGTACAACGAGGTGCAGGTTATGAAGGATTACGCCATTTCCCAAGGCGTGCCGAGCTACGACATCTTCTGCGACCATGCAGGCTTCTCCACGTACGAGAGCATGTATCGTGCGAAGCACGTGTTCGGCGCCGAGCGCATCGTGGTGGCCACCCAGACCTATCATCTGTATCGTGCGCTGTACGCCGCGCAGGGTCTTGGCCTCGAGTCCCTCGGCGTGGCCAGCGACTACCATGACTACTCCAAGCAGCTCCAGTACGATCTGCGCGAGATCCCCGCGCGCACGAAGGACTTCTTCAAGACGCTGTTCAAGGTACCTTCGACGTTCGTGGGCGACCCCATCAGCCTCGATCAGTCCGGCGACGTCACCGAGGGCTGACGGGGAGTGTCAGAGGTGCGTCAGGGGCGCGCGATTCTCACGCTAGCAGCGCCAACAGCGCCTGCGCTTCGCAGGTCACCGGGTCGAGGACGGGGATGCCGACGGCTCGTTCGAGCTGCGGCGCCAAGCCGATAGTCGAAAACCCCGTGCAGGCGAGCGCGATGACCGCTGCGCCTTCTTCGCGCAGGCGTCGAGCCGCCGTGACAGCGGCGTGTTGACCTGCGGGCGTGTTCAGATCGCGCGTGTCGCGAACGCCGTCGGGCACGAGGTTCGCCAACAGACGCTCGCCTAAGATGCGCGGGAACGCGGGCGGCGCGTCCGGCGTGATGCCGATGACGCCTACCGGCCCCTCGTGAAGCGCCGCGGCGGTGGCCATGCTTTCGCCCGCGCCCACCACCGGCACGCCCACGATGGCGCGCGCTTCGGCTACGCCGGGGTCGTCGGCGCAGCTCACTATGATGCCGTCCGCTTCCTGTTCGACCAGCTGACAGGCAAGCGCAATCACTTTAGGTTCGGCAGTGCGCTTCGTAGCGGCATCGTGCACGCCCTCGGGTTGATCGGGAATGCAGCGCGACACGACGCGCACCTGAGGAAACGCACGCTCGATGAGCAGCCCATGCGCGTCAGCCTGTTCTTGATCCTGCGTGATGACGCGGATGACTCCTACAGTCCAGGTGGGGTGAAAAACGGTATCCATGGCGATCACTCGTACTTTTCGATAAGGTCGATGAGATCCTGCTTCGAATGCAGGGCGGTCTTTTCCAGGATGCGCCGCGTGTGCGTGCGCACGGTGCTCTCGGACACGAACAGCGCCTCGGCGATCACCTTGGCCGAGCGCCCGCGCGCCAGGTAGGGGAGCACCTCGGCTTCGCGGCGGGTCAGCCCGTAGTACGAGGCTATCTGCTCGAGCACGTCGCCGTCGGGCTCGGAGGCGGATTCGTCGCCTCGCGCTTCGTCGGCGGAGGCGATCTGCTGGCGGGGGCAGGCGGCTCCGCATCCCGCTGCGCACGAAACGGCCGCGGCTTTCCCTTCGGCGTCTTTCGCCTTGCTGGCGCCGAAGCTCAAAAACGAGAACCGATTGCCGCCCTGCTGGAACAGCGCCAGCATGGCCAGCACGTAGACCGCGCCCACCGACACGCCGATGACCAGCATGGATGGGCTTTCGGGGATGAGCATCACCACGTAGCCGATGCCGATGCCCACCAGTCGTGCGATGATGGACACCCCTCGCACGATGCCGCCTACCACGAAGCCCGACACGCTGAAGTCGTATGCGGTCGACGCCACCATATACCAGATGATCACGTCGAATACGCCGTAGCACGCGCTCATTACCGTGTTGAGCTCCACCGGGTACGTACTCCAGAACATCGGCATGAGCGCGAACAGCACCACGAGAATGGGCACGATCACCTTGAACGTAAGCGCCAGATCGGTGCGGCGTCGCGCGAACAGCACGAGCCCGATGAGCGCCACGGCGGCCACGATGTTGGCGATAAGCGGCAGCCGGTGAGCCTCGTAAGCCGAGTCGACTGAAGCCACGGTCATCTGCCACACGTAGCCGAACAGGCACGACGGCACGAGGCTGGCCACGATGAGACTGACCAGCGAGCCGAGCGCCGTGCGGTAACGCCCCGAGTCGGCCGTGATTGCGGGCCGATCGTCGGTTTCTTCGCGGTTGCAGCGCGTCAAGCACAGCTGCGAGAGCACGGGCAGCGGCAACATGAGCAGCAGCGCCGGAACCCCCAGCTCCTCCGAGCAGAACGAGAACGCGACGAACAACAGCGCGGTCAACAACAGCACAACGGGCAGATAGAACGAAGTGCGCGACGGATGCATGCGCCCGAGGCACTCGGCCCAGCTTCCCCAGAAGTAGCCGTATCCCACGCCGGCTAGAACGGAGCCCAGCACGAGCGGGACGACGGCCATCGTCTCCGTCAGCAATCCGGCGCTTCCGGCCATGCCCGAGCCTGTCATCAGCACGAGCCCTGTCACGATGCTCACCGTGAACGCCGAAGCGGGCAGTTTGTCGTAGAAGGAGTGGTCGCGTTCCGTGCGCGAGGCCACCAGGAACAGCGTGGTCATGTTCGCGACGAACGAGATGATCACGACGAGCGTCTGATATCCCGTGGTGTTCACCGGCCCCGACAGCAGGATGGAGCTGCGGAACGTGAGCATGCTGCATGCCCAGAAGAAAGCGAGGCCGAGGTGGCGTATACGAAGCGTTTTCCACACCATGCGCATGCTGCGTCGATCGCGCGGGCGCGATAGGCGTTCAGGCATGAACAATCCCTCCTCGTCCTTGGCGCCGCCTGTTTCTCTGAGAACGGCGCATGGCTCCCTTTCATCTTGGAAAAGCTTATCATCAGCGCAAACAATCAAATCATCAATAATTGATGATACTGTCCCGAGACCCTCATCATAGCATTGCCCACGCCGAAGGAAGGGGGCTGCGATGATCGACGGGCAAAATGATACCATAGTAATAGGATTACAGGCGTGCGCTCCGGTTTTCGCGACCGGCTCGATTGACGACGCAGCGGAGGCCGGCGAAGAGGGCTCGTGCTGCAACGGGTTCCAAGTCGATTGGCTGTCCGAAGACGTTCGCCGCTTGCTCGCTGCTCACGGCTTTACCGCCCCCGATCCAGTGGATAGCGTCGCGCGCCGCATGGTGGAGCGCGAGGTGCTCACGCCGGGCATGCCGCTTGCGGCCATGCCGGTGGAATCGCTCTACAAGCCGTGGACGTCTTTGCCGGGCTCGCAGTTCGGCGGAGCGCGAGGGCTGTACTTGGGCGATGCGGCGCGCCATGTGCAGGCGCTCTACGAAGCGCTTAAGGTGGAGATTCCGAAGCGTTTCGCGGCGATGCCCGACCACCTGTCTCTTCTGTGCGAGCTGCTTGCGCTCTACATGGAAGCCGGCAACAAGGAGGCTGCCCGCCTGCTTGCACAGGATCACTTCGACTGGCTCGACGCCTACGACGCGGCGCTCGACGAGCGCGCGGAGCGGGCGGCCTCGGCTTCGGCCTTCGACGAGGAGGAGCGCGCCGCTCTGGCGCGCGGCATCGGCCAGGTGCGCGCGTACGTTGCGCTTCTGGGCGAGCTCGCGCGACATGCGGGGCAGGGCGCACCGACGCCGAACGAGGCGAAAACGGCACCAACAAGGGAGGAAAGAAAGGAAGCGAAATGAACTCATCCGTAACACGGCGGACGTTCCTCAAGGGGTCGGCGGCCACGGTGGCGCTGGCTGCGACGGGCGCGGGCGTGTGCTCTCTCGGCGCATGGCAGGCCGAGGTGGCTCACGCCGAAGGCTCGTACGAGCGCAAAGAAGGCGCATCGCTCTGCAACGGCTGCTCCAGCAAGTGCGGCCTCGTGGCCACCACGCTGGGCGGCCAGCTGTTCACGCTGCGCGGCAGCGACGTGCATCCCTACGCCAAGGGCACCATCTGCGGTCGAGGTCACGGCGTGGCGCAGATCGCCTATTCCGACGAGCGCCTGACCCAGCCCATGCGCCGCGCGGCCGACGGTTCGTTCGAAGCTATCGACTGGGACACCGCGTTTTCCGAAATCGGCGCCAAGGTGAAGGACATTCTGGCCAAGAACGGCCCCGAAGCCCTGGCAATCGTCCAGGATCCGCGCCCTTCGGGCAAGGAGTACTCCAAGCGCTTCATCAACGCGCTCGGTTCGGCCAACATCTACACGCACGGCGCGGCCTGCAACTCCTCGAAGGAGGCGGGCTTCGCGCAGACCATCGGCACGGGCAACTTCTCGGTCGATTTCGGCAACTCCAAGATGGTCGTGTTCATCGGTCGCAGCTACGGCGACGGCATTCGCCCCTCGTCGGTGCAGAGCCTGGCCGCCGCGGCCGACAAGGGCACGCGCATCGTCATCGTGGATCCGCGCCTCAACAACTCGGGCATCTTCGCCACCGACTGGGTGTCCATCAAGCCCGGAACCGACCTGGCGTTTCTGCTGGGTATCTGCAACGTGCTCATCGAAGAGGACCTGTACGACCATGAGTTCGTCGAGCAGAACGCCGTGGGCTTCGACGAGTTCGCCGCGCAGGCCAAGGAGTACACCCCCGCGTGGGCCGAGCAGCAGTGCGGCGTGCCGGCGGCCACCATCGAGGAGATCGCCCGGGCGCTTGCCAAGGCCGCTCCGGCCGCGGCCGTCGAGGCTTCGTGGCGCGCGGCGTTCGGATGCGCGCATCAGAACTAGTTCGACACCGCCCGCGCGGTGACGGCGGTGAACGCGCTTCTGGGCAGCTGGGGCGCGAAGGGAGGCGCGCTGCTCACGTCCTCGCCGAAGGCGGGCGACATCGACAAGCAGAAGTTCCCCTCCGCTCCGAAGCCCGAGGCCAAGCGCGTGGGCGACAAGGAGTACCCGCTCGCTCCCAGCGGCATGGGATCGAACCTGGCCGTGCTGCAGGCGGCGCTCGACGGCGCTATGAAGGGCGTGTTCTTCTACAACTCCAACGCCGTGCAGGGCTACGCCCAGCCGAAGGTGTGGCGCGAGGGGTTGGAGAAGACCGATCTCGTGGTCACCATCGACGTGCAGATGTCCGAGACGGCGCTCGCGTCCGACTACGTGCTGCCCGAGTGCACCTACCTCGAGCGCATGGAGCTGCCCGAGTTCATCGGCGGCAAGAAGCACTACGTGGCCATGCGCACGCAGGTGCTCGAGCCCATCCACCCCGAGACGAAGCCGTGCGACGAGATCTTCGCCGGCCTGGCCGAGGCGTGCGGCGTGGGCGAGTACTTTCCGTTCACGGTGGAGGAGCTTGCGGCTGCCCAGCTTGAGACGGTGGGCGTGAGCCTGGACGAGCTCAAGGAGAAGGGCATCGTGGAGCTTTCCGATCCCGGTTTCGAGTACAAAACCCCCAAGTTCAAGACCCCGACTGAGAAGTTCCAGTTCTCGTCCGAGGCGGTGGGCGAGGCGGGCCTCAACCCGGTCATCGGCTGGACGCCGCGCCTCGTGGAGCCCAAACAGGGCGAGTTCTACCTGGTGGGCGGCAAGCAGGGCATCCACTCGCACACGATGACCCAGAACGTGGCCACGATGAACGCCATCTCGCGCGAGTACGGCTTGGAGCGCGCGTGGATCTCGGCGCAGGATGCGGCCGACCTGGGCATCGCCGACGGCGATATGATCGAGATCGCCTCGAGCGAGCATACCGGCCAGGTGGCGGCGCGCGTGACGCAGCGCATGCGCCCGGGCGTGGTGTTCCTGCCCACGCACTACGGCGGATCGTCGCCGTACCAGAGCCGCGCGTACCAGTTCGGCTTGAACATGACCGATTTCGTGCCGTTCCACATGGAGCCCGGCACGGGTGCCACCATGAGCCAGGAAGTGGCCGTCACGGTGAGGAAGGTGGAGGCGTAACATGACCCGCTACGGAATGCTCATCAACACCAAGAAATGCGTGGGCTGCTACGCCTGCCGCATGGCGTGCCAGATGATCAACAAGCTGGAACCCGAAGAGGCGTTCATCAGCTACAAGGAGATCGAGCAGGGAACGTATCCCAGCGTGTACGCCGAGACCGTGCCCGTGCAGTGCATGCACTGCGAGAACGCCCCCTGCCAGCAGGTGTGCCCGACGCACGCCACCTACACCACCGAATCCGGCGTGGTGCTGGTAGACGAGGAGAAGTGCATCGGCTGCAAGTACTGCATGGCGGCGTGCCCCTACGGCGTGCGCATCCAGATCGAGAAGACCGGCGTCATCGAGAAGTGCCGCTTCTGCTGGTACGAGGGCGAGCCGGGCAACCCGCCGGCGTGCGTGGGCACCTGCATCTCGGGCGTGCGCGTGTTCGGCGACCTCGACGATCCCGACAGCGACATCTCGCGCGAGATCGCCCGCACGAACGCCCAGCCTATCGCGGGCGACCTGACCGAATCCAAGATCTATTACGTGAGGTGATGAACCATGGTTTGGGGACCTATGATCGCATGGTACCTGTTTCTGGCCGGCGCGTCGGCAGGTGCCTTCCTGACCTCGGCTTTCGTTGAGGTGAAATATCCCGAGAGCGTGAAGATGCGCGTGGCCGGCCGTATCATCGCCCCAATTTTCCTGGGGATCGGCCTGGTCATGTTGATGCTGGACGCCGAAGCCGGTCTGCACAACCCGCTGCGCTTCTTCTGGCTCATCGCTAACCCCGGTTCCGTGATGACGCTGGGCGTGTACTTCATCTGCGTGTTCATGCCGGTGGCGCTGGTTTCCGCGCTGCTGGAGGTGCTGAAGAAGCGCGTGCCGAAGTGGCTCACGTGGATCGGCATCGTGTTCGCGTTCGCCGTGGCGGCCTACACCGGCTTCCTGCTGGGCGTGGTGAAGGCGTTCCCGCTGTGGAACAACGCGGTGCTGCCCATCCTGTTCGTGGTATCGGCGCTGTCGGCCGGCCTTGCGGCCACGTCGCTGGTTGGCCTGCTGGTGGATCGCGAGCGCTTCGAGCAGATGTGGCTGATCAAGAAGTCGCATGTCATCCTGTCGGCCATCGAGATGGTGGTGCTGGCCACGATGCTGGTCATCGTGAGCGCCGGCAGCGTCGAAGGTGCGGCGTCGGTGTACTCGCTCGTGGCCGGTCAGTACGCTCCGGCGTTCTGGGGAGGCATCGTGCTTCTGGGCCTGGTGGCTCCGTTCATCATCGAAGGCTACCCGGTGTTCATCACGAAGCGCGTCGAGACCTCGATGACTTCGATGGTGGTCAGCGTCATCGGCGAGGCGGGCGTGCTGGTGGGCGGCTTCATGCTGCGCCTGCTGGTGATTTTGGCCGCCCTGCCCGTGCTGTTCCTCTAGCTCACCCGTGCGCCCCGCCCACCCCCTGGCGGGTCGCTGGCGGCCGGATTCCCCCTCCCTTTCTCTTCCGGCCGCTTTTCCTCTTTCATGGGCGCTGCGCCCTCCCCCTCC
>ENA-OUPA01001247-OUPA01001247.1-human-gut-metagenome-genome-assembly--contig:-NODE-1247-length-11159-cov-5.56664_pt1 | contig 11159 bp, 8 predicted proteins | sample MGYA00237939_ERZ548770 | MGnify/ENA primary metagenome ERZ548770 (study PRJEB26490, sample SAMN05356877) | human gut metagenome | biome: terrestrial biome; feature: human-associated habitat; material...
TCGGCAACAACGACTAACTACAGCTCATACAATTTCACAGGTTATATATCTTTAACAATTTTCCTATGACGCTTATACCCACTGCATTTTCCTATGATGCTTATATTCATACTTTGAGTTTCTAATTTGACTCTTCTGAATCTGCAATATTTTCCTCATCTACAGTATCTTGTTTCTCTGGTACCACTGCATCTTCTCGCGCCTGCATAGCGGCTCTCTCACGAATGCTCTTCTTCGGGGCGGCCGGTTGAGATTGCTGGGAGGATTTCTTCCTGGCTGGGTCTACTGCAAATTTGCGTTCCGGATCAGCCTTGGCAACTTTGCCTAAACGGGTGGCACCCCAAAGTAAAAACAGCGGAAGTACAATGGCTGTAAAAAGAAGCCCCAGATTCATCAATCCTGTAAAAAACAGAATTACCTGCATGATAATCTCTGTTATAAGAAGCGATATGGCCAGTTTCACAGAAAATCTGCTCTTATCTACTCTGTTGGAGTTTCTTACAGATAGAAATCCAACTACATAGAAATCCAACTACAGCTTCCCAGATTCCTACTGCAATAAAACAAATACCAATCCCTTTCAGAAGTCCACTTCCCACTCCGGCATTCTCAAGAAGTTCTACATACTCTGCAGTTCCCTTGTCTGCTTCCAGAGCTGTCATAAAGAAATTGATTCCATACATGATCGTGGAGGTAATGGCTGAAAACATCAGGAAAATACCACCAAACATCAGACACATCCTGCCATTCATCGCCTGCCGTGTCACCTTCATCCTCTCAAATTGATCCATAATCAAACCTTCCTCTCTTTTTTGTAAACCAACAAAAACACAATTTTAATATTAGTCTAACATATCACTTTTCGTTATTCAATGTACAGATTCCTGTTCGTGTAACAAACATTATGGGTTACGATTCTCGATCTTCGCAGAAACACGCTCTAGAGCGTGTTTGAAAAAGGCTTTCTGCAAGATGTGCGTCACAGTTTGTGGGAATGATTTTTCAAACAGGCTCTAGCTTAATAATTACCTTTACTTTCCAGATTCAGCTTTATATAATGTATTAGAGTGTGTTTGAAGCACAAGTTACATGTGAAAGGCAGGTTTTACCAATGAACTGCAATAAAAAAGATCTTTTACTTTATGCCGTTACTGACCGCAGCTGGTTAAATGGCAGAACTTTATATGACCAGGTCGAAGAAGCCTTAAAAGGTGGGGCTACCTTCATTCAGCTACGCGAAAAAAATCTGGATACAGATAGTTTTCTCAAAGAAGCTGCGGAAATCAAAGAGTTATGTGCGCGCTATCATGCACCATTCGTGATCAATGACAATGTAGAAATTGCAAAAGAAATCAATGCCGATGGCGTTCATGTAGGGCAGGAGGATATGGCTGCTGGTAATGCCAGAGCCATCCTCGGTTCTGACAAAATCATCGGCGTTTCTGCGCATACAGTTGAAGAGGCTGTTCTTGCTGAAAAAAATGGCGCAGATTATCTGGGAGTAGGCGCCGCATTCCAAACCGGAACCAAAAAAGATGCCGGCAATATCAGCCATGAAACTATAAAACAAATATGTGAGACTGTAAATATTCCCGTTATTGCTATCGGTGGAATTACACATGACAATGTAATGGAGCTGGCTGGAAGCGGTATCTGCGGAATTGCAGTTGTAAGTGCCATCTTTGCAGCTGAAGATATTACAAAAGCAACCAGAGAGCTTAAAGAGCTTACTCTCAAAATGAAAGATTCTACTTGTATTTCCAAAGACAATGCATCTTCCAGGAAAGGAATTTCATGTTAAGGGGTGCCATCTGGGATCTGGATGGTACGATTCTGGATTCTATGTCAGCCTGGGATCATGTAGGCGAAAATTACCTGCGAAGCCAGGGAATTGAACCTGAACCGAATCTGGATGAAGCAATCGCCACTATGAGTCTCCACCAGGCAGCTGACTATTTTATTGAGCACTATGGTGTAAAACAGACCCGAGATGAATTGATCAAGAGTGCTGTAGCAATTGTAGATGATTTCTACCGCTATGAAGCTCAGCTGAAGCCTCATCTGAAAGAATTTCTGGCTCAGCTTCATGAGACCGGAGTCAAAATGTGTATCGCCACTGCTACAGAGCGCTCCCTCGTGGAAGCTGCCCTGGCACGTTGCAGAGTGCTTGACTATTTCAGCGAAATCTTTACCTGCTCCTCTGTGGGTGCCGGAAAGGACGAACCAACCATTTATCGGGAAGCCTTGAAATTTCTTGGTACTGACCGAACCAATACCATGGTCTTTGAAGATTCTCTTCATGCCCTTACTACAGCTAAGAAAGATGGCTTCTATACCACTGCTGTGTACGACTCTCATGAAGAAAATCAAGAGGAAATACAGCGTCTGGCAAACTGTCGGATTCATGATTACGGTGAGCCAGAAGAGTTTATTGATTTTACAAAAAATCTATAGAACTTTTTATTTGTCGGGAAGCTTAATTGCTTCCCGATATTCTTTATTCAACCAAGTATCTACTACATTGACGCAGGATGATTTCTTCATATGCAAGATAGAGGAAGGAGCCGTAGCGAGCTACGGCAACTGAATTCGGGCAAAATATACCGCAAAGTGGAGCGTACAGATTGCGGGAATGATTTTTCAAACAGATTCTAGCTTATCTGCCACTTCACATGACTTCCCTTCTCGTCTTTGCTGACGATCAGCTGATCTTCAATCTCCTGCTTCAGCTCGGTCACATGAGAAATAATTCCAATCAGCTTGCTTCCTCCCGCCAGTTCCTGAAGAACCTTTACCGCCTGTTCTCTGGAATGCTCATCAAGGGAACCGAAGCCTTCATCCACAAACATTACATCAAGATGTATCGCTGCAGAGCTCTCCTGGATCTGATCTGCCATTCCAAGTGCCAATGCCAGAGCTGCCATAAAGGATTCTCCTCCAGAAAGGGTACGGACTTCACGCTCTTTGCCGGTAACATTAGAATATACCATAAGATCCAGACCACGATTCTTGCCTTTCCCCGCATTCTCCTCGTCTACCATACGAAGTTCAAACTGTCCGGCAGACATATTCGCAAAGCGGCGATTGGCCGCATAAAGAATCTTCTCCAGGTAATATCTCTGCACATAGGTTTCAAGATCCATACGGTTTCCGGACATATTTCCAGACAACAGCTTATAAAGAGTTTCCAGCTTGGTATGCTTTTCAATGATTTTACCTCGCTTCTCCATCTGAGGGCTAAGAATATCATATGCCTCTTTATCAGCTTTATACTGTTCTTTATAAAGTTCCAGTTTCGTCTGAGTCTGAAGCCGTACTTTCTCAGCTTCCTCCATCTGGGACTTGGCAGCTTCCATATCCGGCTTGCTCCTGCCATCTATGGCTTTTCCAGCTGTTTCTGCAGTGGTCTGTGCGGCTAGTTTTTTTCGCTGCCAGCTATCTGCTTCTTTTTGCAAAATCTCCGCTGTTTCACGGGTATAGTTCTCTGCTATATCCGCCCATTCTGCCTCTGTCATATTCTTCTCATTCATCAAAGTCTGATAAAAGGCCTGCCGCTCCTGGTAAAGCTTCTGGTGATCTGGAAGTTCCCCTTCAAATCGTTTAATCAAGCTGGTACAGTTAACCAGCTCTTCAGAAGACGCTTTTTCTTTCTTTTCAGCTTCCTTGGAAGCAGCTTCTGCTGCTTTCCATTTTCCTTTTGCCTGATTAAACTCTGTCATAGCCGCCTCTTCTGATGGATATTCCCGGGAATCATTCAACTGCTTCAGAAGAGCTTCTGCGCTCTTGGCTGACGCTGCTGCCGCAATCAGCTTTTGTCCGCATTCCTCTACGGCAGTTTTTCCTGATTTCTTCTGCTCTTCTACCTGTCCCAGAGCATCCTGAAGATTACGCAATGTTTTCTGGGCTGTATTAAGTCTTGTACCCTCTTCCTGTAATAAAGTTTTCCAGGTTCCAAGAAGTGTCTGTATCTGCTTCAGCAATACATTCCAATTACACTCGTTATCCGCCATCTGATCCTGGGCTGCACCAGGGGCTTCTAAATTTCTGCTCGCCTGGAAATTTTTTATATTGTCTCCCAAAGAATCAAATACTTCCAGCATTCCTGCTTCCGGAAACTGCTCATGATCATTTAAAATACGCGTGCACAGCTTCCTTCCTGTCTCTTCCAAAAGTCGTTCTTTTTCTGCAACTATATCCACGGCTGACCTTGCTTCACCGGCAGACTGTTCCTGCCTGTTTCGAAGCTCAGAAACTTCTTTTTCTGCCAGTTCCAATTGCTCACGGGTGAGATCTCTATGAAGGGTAGAAGCTATGCATGGATTCGGATGTTCTATTGCGCCGCATACAGGACATGGTTTCCCCGGCTGAAGCTCGCGTGCCAGAAAACCAGCCTGCTCATCCAGAAAAATTCTCCGCATAGACTCATATTCCTGGCTCTTTGCGTCATATCTGATTCTATTCTTCTGGTATGTCTCTCGTGCTTTCTTCGCCAGTTTTTTCTGTGTTTCTACACCTTTAAAAAGATCTTCCGTTTCTTGTACTTCAATGCCAAGTACTTCCAGTTCCTGATTTTTCCCTTTCCAGACAGCAATTTTCTCATTAGTGTCGGTCAGCTTCTCTGACTGAGCCCTCCAGTCTGCTTCCTGCTTCTCCATTTTCTCCAGATCTTCTCTGGCTTTGCGGTCTGCGGCCTGCGCTGCGGTCAGATTTTGCTGGCTGGTCTTTACACTTTTTTCTGCTTCCTTGATCTGCTTAAGGAGCTTCACTTCTTTATTCACGCGCTCATAAATAGTGGTGTACGCCTTAAGCTCCTTCTCTGCCGTTTCTTTCACCGCCTTCGCTGTCTGAATGACAGATTGTGACTGTTCTTTTAATAAAGGAGCTCGTTCCTGCTGCTCCTTTAAGGCACTCTCACATGTCTGCATATTACGCAAGGCATCCTGACAGCGTGCGTATTCGCCTTTTATTTCGTATGCTTTCTTAATTTTCTCTGACAGAATGGTCTTTTCCCCTATTTGTGCTTCCACTTTCCCACATTCAGAAAGCTGAACCTCAGCGCTTTCCAGCTGCGCATATAAATTCGTCAGCTGAATGGAACTGTTGTAGATATCCCTTTTTTCGTCGCGGAGTTTTGATGCGGATTGTAATTCTTTCGAGGTAAAATTCACACTTTTCTCCAGTGTTCTGCATAACTCGCCCAGATGATCCAGAAAGCAATCCATCACTACAATTTCCCCATTCAAAACCTGCTTTTTTAGCCCTTCTATTTCCTGCCACTGGTCATATTCCTGGGGAATTACCACATGGGCAGCTTCAGTCTGACATGCAGTTTTGATCTGGGCAATCTCTTTTTCCAGGGAACGCTTGCGATTCATCAGCTCGTCCACAATATTCTGGTATAATTCAGTGTTAAACAGCTTCCGGAAGATGACTTTCTTATCATCAGATTTTGCACGAAGAAGCTCCATAAATTCTCCCTGAGCGATCATGGCAACCTGCATAAACTGGCTTTTGGTAAGACCGAGGATCTCCCCCAGCTTGCTGTCAGCTTCCTTCTGTGGATATTCGGTACCATCTGGCATGATCAGGCTGACAGACCCCGGTACTTCACGACTTCCTGTATTTTTCCCCGCCCCTCTTGTCAGAAGCTTCAGATGTCTGGGAACACGGCGGACAGTATACAGCAGGCTATTTTCTCCTGCCCCTTCGGAAAAAACAAGCTCTACAAATGGTTCAACGTTCAACTCTGCATACTGGCTTTGCAGTACAACACCATCTTTCTTGTTTGTACTGGAGCTGGCTTCACCGTAAAGAGCAAATACAAGGGCATCAAATATAGTTGTTTTTCCTGCTCCGGTGTCTCCGGTCACAAGAAACAGATTCTGATTCGGCTCCTGAAAATCGATCTGTGTCAGTTTTCCGTAGGAACCAAACGCCTGCATGGTAAGTTTCACAGGTCTCATTTCGCCACCTCCTGTACTGTATTGATAACCTCCTGAAGAATTTCCTGCTCTTCCGCATCTGCATTTCCGAGGAACTGACAGCAAAGTTCAAATGGATTCAATTCACGCTTACTGTCTGCATGTCTGGTATAATCAGCCTGCCGCACAGTTTCACGGCGTATCTCTAGAAGCCCTGGAAAAGCCAGGCGCAGACGATCCTGCATATCAATTACGTCCAGATCCACCTTATCCGTAAGAATTACTGTCACATAATCTTTACAGCGCTGTGCCAGAACACTCTCTAAATCTCCCTTGATCACTTTTATCTGGCGCAGCGGTTCCAGTGGAATTACTTTTGTAGTGATTTCGCCCTTTTGTTTTATGTCAACCATTATAATTCCTTTATTCTGACCTGCTTCACTTACAGAGCATGCCAGCGGCGTTCCACAATAGCGATAAAACTCGCTGCCTGCTTTCATTGGCTTATGAATATGTCCCAGTGCCGCATAGTCAAATTTCTGCAGAATATCGGCTGACACCTGGTCAATATTTCCTACTGTCCGGATCTCAGAGTCCATTCGTTCAACTTCTTCTGCACTCTCCCCCATAGGCAGATAGAATTGATGGCTGACCAGAATGTTTCTCTGGTTTATGTCAACCTGTTCACGTTCTATCAGTCTGTGGATCGTATCATTGTAAGAAAGATTATTTCCATTCTCGTCTGTACCAGTGATCAGCTTCACCATGGAAGGCTTCACAAAGGGAAGCAAATAAAAATTCACCGGACCATATTCATCCTGAAGTACCACTTTCTCAATCTGATCTTCTTCTGTCTGCGGCGGCATTCCGATCATATAAATTTTCTGACGGTCAAGTACACTCCGAAAGCAGTTCACGCGGGGCGCGCTGTCGTGGTTTCCACTGATCATCATAATTACAGAATCCGAAACTGCATTTCGCAGCTTTCCGATAAAATGATCAAACACCTCCACTGCTTCTGCAGACGGAACTGCTTTGTCATAGATGTCCCCTGCGATCACGATCGCATCAGGCACTTTCTCTGCGGCCTTCTGAATTATTTGATCCAGTATATATTCCTGATCTTCTCTGAGATCACGATTGATTAATTTCAAGCCAATGTGTAAATCTGATAAGTGAAATATTCTCATAAACCGTTCCCCATTCTTATCTTCTCAAAATTCCTGTTAAACTATATATTTCATATACCTTAATGTTACCGATTGTATATATAAAACCAACTTCATAGCCCTATGCATTTCTGTTATATTCTCTCTCAATCCACGCCATCAACACATCTACTATGTATTCCTGCTGCTCTTCTGTGAGCTGCACTTCTGCTGGAATTCTATGCCACTTATACAAGCATCCCCGACAGCAGCAGCCAGTAGCATGCTGAGCCAGGAATACAGGGTGCCCGCGCATGGGAGTCTGTTTGCCATCATTGGGAATCTGAGCTGGAGCCAGACGTGTTCGCACAAAATCTGAGGCATGACTGCGGACGGTATCCATTCCTTTCTCCCGGATATACTGTATATCCTATAAGAGACAGATACTGTATATCCTTGTCCTTCAGATGAAAACGACTGCGGAAATTCGAGCGGGACAGGCGGGAAAACAGATCACAAAACTGGTCCTGTTCTGGATTATATTTTCGCAAATACTTCTCATATCCATTCAATATTTCTGCAATTTTCAAATTAAGCTCCGAACTATTATACGTATAGTTCTCATCCTCTAAACGAAAATAGAAATCTATATTAACTTTCAGCTTATTGTTTCCACGCTTTATTCCTCTGCCGCTATTTCTGAAATTACTACTATTCGTCGTATTATTAATTCCTTCATTTTTTTCATTTGTTCCACCACCTTCTTCCTGCACCAGAAATTTCACCTGCGCTACATGCCTCTTCAGAAGAGGAATAATGCAAAAATACAGCCGGTCATCTTCCATATGAAGATATCCCAATACCTGTTTGTCTTTATTCATAAGCTGAATCTGATTCCCATGGAAAGCTTTTGGAAACAGATATTCGCCAGACTGCAAGCTTGCTATAAGCCTGCCTTCCGGGGATGCGGCTTCTGCCGCCAGAAATGCTTTAACCCGATAAATTCTCTGACCTTTCCTATCTGTGCTCTCTGGTTTCATCAGGGAATCCAGAACCAGTAATGGGTTCACATATTGCATAGAAAGATATTCAAACAGCTTCGCCTGGATGCGAAAACGGTATTCCTTCAAATCTGGTACAGAAGATAAGTCTTCTGCGTTTACGGCATTCTCCGTTCTCTCAAGGAGGACTGCCGCTGCATGACGAATACTGGTAAGAAAAAGCGCGAAATCCTCTTCCTCCGGATCCCACATATATTTTCCACAGGCAGCCTGATAATACAGTTTCCCCTGGGCTTCCTTTCGTTCTTCTTCAGAAAGATTCATACTATAGTGCAGATAAATATTCCTTGGTATAAAAGCAGCCTCGTTCCATTCACCAAACCATTCCTGATGCTGTTCCCTCTTCCCAGATTTATGATTGTCTGTGCCATGAGCCTCTGTTCCATAAACTTCCGTTCCATATACGTTCTGCATTTCCCGGCTATCGCTCTGGCTCAGTATCCGATACGCTTCATTTATCTCCTGTGCGCGCTGAATATGAGCTTCCCCTACTTCATTCAATGAGTCCGGATGAAAACGGCTGATCATTTTATGATATTTTCGCTTAATTTCCCTTTCATCATCTTCTGGGGCAATCCCCAGAAGTTCTATTGCATCTTGTGTATTCATTATATATTCCCGATATTTTTATTTCGTTTTTGTCTTCATATTCTTTCAGTATACATTATTTCAAGTAAAAGGGCTATAAATTTCCAATTTAACTTACTCTGAGTAGATGTCATTATAAATGGGAATCGGTTGGATATTGTTATGATTTATGGCTGGGAAACTAGTTCCCAGCCATTTTTTCTGATGTGTCTTGTTATAATTTTATCGGATGTGTTTCGAAAATCTTTCGTTTCCTTATTGATCTTAGGTATTTTGGTTGATCTTTAGCGGCTTATGAATCTTTAGTAATTTACAAATCTTTGGTGAAACACAGAACTTTCGTACTTCTAAGTTCTTTTGTATTTTCAGATTCTTTTGTGCTTTATTGCTTTCTTTCGTATCTCAGATTTCTTAAGTGTTTTTCGTATTTCTCTTTCGTTGATGTATCTATACTACCATATCTGTCGCTTTTTGTCATCCGGCAAAGTGAACATATTTTCGATTGTATTTTCATCTATTTTTTATTCTAGCAATATATTACATCAATACCAGCATGATAATCCCAACTATCACAAGAAGGGGAAGTGCTATGTAGATCAAACCTCCCAGGACTAATCCGATCAGGACAAGGGGAAGGAATATCAGGCGAAAAAAGATTTTCGTAATTCCCCAGGTTGCGCGGAAGGCAAGTCCGATCATTTTACCAAATATACCAAACATTAAAATGATAAATAACAGCGTCAGCATAAATTGTCACCTCGTTTTCTTTTCAGGCATTATACAATATGGTCTGCCCTTTACTGTAATCAACAACTTAATGGGGATTTTCACTTCAAATAAAGAAAAAATTTACAAACAGCGTAAAAAGCCCCCTGCGGAATCATTCCGCAAGGGGCGATTATTCACTATACGATTATATACTTCGCTTAAGCCATCATCGGCTCCAATGCCTTAGCCAGCTTCTCTTTTTCAGCTTCTGCCTCTGCAAGATCTTTACCCAGTGTAGTGTAATAAATCTTAATCTTCGGCTCTGTTCCGGATGGACGAACAACTACTGTCTCGTTATTCTCCAGTTTGTAAATGAGAACATTTGCTGCTGGAAGACCGGTCTCCTCAGGCTTCTTATAATCGGTAACCTTCACTACCTTGTAGCCTGCAATGTCTGCCGGCGGGTTGTCACGGAATTTCTGCATGATTCCTGCCATAGTGTCCATTCCGCTGAGTCCCGGGAATTCAAAGCTGTCAACCTTGTTCAGGTAGCGGCCATACTGTGCGTAAATCTCCTCAAGTCTCTGCTTCAAGGAGCTTCCAATGCTTCTGTAGTATGCAGCCATCTCACAGATCAGCATGGATCCGATAATGGCATCCTTATCACGCACATACGGTCCTACAAGGTATCCATAGCTCTCTTCAAATCCGAAGATGAAACGGTCCACTTCACCAGCAGCCTCAAGCTGTGCGATCTGGTCACCGATCCACTTAAATCCGGTAAGTACACTTCTAAGCTCTACACCGTAATGCTCTGCAACTGCGTCTGCAAGAGGTGTGGAAACGATAGATTTCACTGCAACCGGGTTCTTCGGCATTGTGCCTTTCTCGATACGGCCAGCTGCAATATAGTCAAGAAGAAGAACTCCCACTTCATTACCACTTACCAGCTCATAGGAACCGTCCGGGCATTTCATGGCAATACCAACGCGGTCTGCATCCGGGTCAGTAGCAAGCATAAGATCTGCTCCTGTCTCCTTGGCAAGCTTCAGTCCCTGCTCCAGAGCTGCGAAAATCTCCGGGTTCGGGTAGCTGCATGTGGTAAAATAGCCGTTCGGGTATTCCTGTTCCGGAACAATTGTTACATCTGTGATTCCGATATCCTTCAGGATCTGGGTTACCGGCACAAGTCCGGAACCATTCAGCGGGCTGTAAACCAGCTTCAGTCCTGCTGTCTTACAAAGGCCTGGGCGAACCTGGCGGGACTCGATTGCATCGTAAAGAGCACGTTTGCAGTCATCACCAACAAAGCGGATCAGGCCTTCCTCAACGCCCTCTGCAAAGGACATATATTTCGCACCAGTCAGAATGTCTGTCTTCTGGATCTCATCATAAACGATAGCCGCAGCATCATCTGTCATCTGGCAGCCATCCGGGCCGTAAGCCTTGTATCCATTATATTTAGCAGGGTTATGAGATGCGGTAACCATAATACCCGCGTTGCACTCATAGTAGCGTGTCGCAAAGGAAAGGGCCGGTACAGGCATTAATGCATCATAAATTCTGACCTTAATGTCATTGGCAGCCAGAACTCCTGCTGCTGTTTTCGCAAATATATCACTCTTCAGACGGCTGTCGTAGCTGATTGCAACGGTCTGAGTGCCGCCCTGAGTCTTCACCCAGTTAGCAAGACCCTGTGTAGCCTGACGCACTACATAGATATTCATACGGTT
>ENA-OUPA01001253-OUPA01001253.1-human-gut-metagenome-genome-assembly--contig:-NODE-1253-length-11126-cov-12.8268_pt1 | contig 11126 bp, 12 predicted proteins | sample MGYA00237939_ERZ548770 | MGnify/ENA primary metagenome ERZ548770 (study PRJEB26490, sample SAMN05356877) | human gut metagenome | biome: terrestrial biome; feature: human-associated habitat; material...
GAACTTTACCGTCAGCAGAGAGGTAACACCAGCTGCGGAGCAGCAAATCGGAGAAGTGAGAAAAATGCGTTAAGCGAAGCGGCTAGCATTTTTCCACTTCGACTTCCCCTTCGGGGTCTGAAAGGGGCGAGTAGCCCCTTTCTCGTGGATCCAGCGCGTCGAAATCGCTGGTGGTTTTCTGGTTCTCTTTTGACATCAAAAGAGAACAATCAGCCTTAATGAAAGAGCGCTCTGGCCCGCGCGGAGCGCAAAGCCATTTGACCGAAAGAGAAAACATCCCCCGCGCCACCGGCGCGAGAACCAGCTTAAAGAAAAAACCAGCCCTGCCTCTGGCCCGCGCGGAGCGCAAGCCGCTTGACCAAAAGAAAAAACCAGCCCCGCGCCACCGGCGCGAGAACCATTTCTGGTTCTCTTTTGGTGCGCAAAAGAGAACTTAGCCCAGCGTAAAAGCGCTCTGACCCCGCGCACCGGCGCGCGATGCCGTCAATCAGTAACGACCATCATCTCCGCGTTCTCCTCAATGGAGTAATTTGCAAAATACCCCTCTTCCAGCGGAATCCACCGCTCCACAAAATTCGAATACCGCTCCCCCTCTCGTCTGCGGAGCCGCCGGGCCTGTTCATCGGGAGAGCAGGTGACGAATATTCTTATATCATAATAGGGTGCAAGGCTGGGGTGATGGCTGTAGCTTCCCTCCACGATGACCAGCGGCGCAGGGCCGAGGGGACGCGGCGGCAGATAGGCACCTTCGCGGCAGGAGTAGGCCTGGTAGGAGAATGCCTGCCCTGCCCGGGCGGGAGCGACGACCTCATCCCGCAGGCGCCGGATGTCCATGTTGGCGCAGGGAATGCTCTCCCAGCCCGTGACTCGTCGGAATGGCGGGAGATAGAAGTCATCGGTGTGGACGGTGATGCTTTGAGGAAAACGCTCTGCCAGCTGTGCGGCCAGCGTCGTTTTGCCGCTGCCGCAGCGGCCATCCAGTGCGACGAGGACGGCAGACTGTCGGGCCAGACGGTCGGAGATGGCCGAGGTCAGCTCTTCGGGTGAGATAAGATGCATGGGGATACCATTCCTTTATATCAGCTTTGGCTCAGTATAGCACGGCGGAGAAAATGGAGCAAATATTTTTGCAAAAAGGTGTTGACACAGAGCCGGACCTATGGTAAGATAATACCACGTTAGAAATGACTAACCAAGAAGCGGAAGAAGCTCGAGAGGGGCAGGCTGCCGCATTCTTTTTGGAATTCTGGTTAGCTTTTTCTAACTGTATCTCCTGCATAAGCACCACACGGCAGGAGACAATAGTGGAAAACGGGCAGGGAGGCCGAAGACATGGAACGCAACTTTGAGACAGTCATGATCGAACAGTGCGCCCCGGTGCTGGCCAGCTTAAAGCCTGCGGGACTTTTCCGCTACGAGACGAGCGACTGCGCCGACCTTGCCCGCCGCGTCCGCAGCTGGAACGAACAGCTGGGCGAAAAGGGCCTCTGCGTCCGCGTCCTCAAGGGCTGTGTGCGGACCCACCGGTATCTGGTGTATGTCTACCGCGAGAGCAGGCTCCGCGCTGTGCTGGCTCAGCCGCAGGTGCGGGATTTCCTGTGCAAGGAAGGCTACACTCTGCCTGAGCAGTCGGACGACTACGCGCCGCTTTTGCGGCAGCTGTCCCGCCGGCTCTGCTGCGAGGCTGATTTCCCTCATGAGATCGGCGTATTTCTGGGCTATCCGCTCCACGATGTGGTGGGCTTTATCGAAAATGCGGGCCGCAACTTCACCTGCTGCGGCTGCTGGAAAGCCTATGGTGACCCCAGTGCCGCCCAGCAGCATTTTGCTCAGCTGAACAAGTGTACGGCAGTGTATCTCCGTCTGTTCCGCAGCGGTACCCCCATCCAGCGTCTGGCTGTCGCAGCCTGACGCCCCTGAATTTTGACATTCTCTTCCAAATACTCTCTTTTTATCCTGGCGCCCGCCAGAGCGAAACCACGCACTGGCGGGAAGAATCCTCCTTTTGACACGCGGCCGCTCGTTGCAGAATACCCCCTGCACCGGGCGGCTGTGTCATTTGCGGGGAGTGTAAAAAAGAAAAATCGTAAATATGTGCAAACAAAGTTAGCATATAGAAACTGTAAAAATCTTCTTGAAATAAGGGAAGAAAATTTGTTTGTTCATACAAACTAACTTTTTTGAGTCGGAAAATGGTTGACAATGCGGGTTAGTAAGTATAAACTATCTATGCTGATAGTTGCGACTGACTAACTGCCGTGGCTTTTCGGAGGGGGACGTGGGCATGAGCGAGCGCGTTGCGGCGTCTGGCTGGTGCGACCATCCCCGAGGACGAAAAAAGCGAACCGAAAAGCTCCCCGCAGAATGGGGAGCACGAATGGGAGTGGAACAATTATGATGCCTTTGACTATGGCAAAAGCAGGCGATACCGTCACCATCCAGAAGATCACCGGCAGGGATGAAGTGCGTCTGCATCTGGCAGAGCTTGGTTTCGTGGTGGGCAGTCAGGTGACTGTCGTCAATGAGATCGCAGGCAACCTCATCGTTCAGGTCAAGGAGAGCCGTCTGGCCCTCGACAAGACGATGGCAAACCGCATTATGGTTGGCTGAGCAGCGGCAAAACGCTGTTTGGGAGACGCTCCGAAACTGGATAGTCTCTGAATAGAAAGACAAGTAGAGGAGGATTTTTTATGAAGACTCTGAAAGACGTTAAGGTCGGCGAGACTGCCACCGTGGCGCGCCTGCACGGCGAAGGCCCGGTGAAGCGCCGCATCATGGACATGGGCATCACCAAGGGTGTGGAGATCTACGTCCGCAAGGTCGCCCCTCTGGGCGACCCGATGGAGCTGACTGTGCGCAACTACGAGCTGAGCGTGCGCAAGGCCGACGCCGAAATGATCGAAGTCGTTTGATCGTAACGAGAGAAAAGGAGCTGCAATGAGTATCAAAATTGCACTGGCCGGCAACCCGAACTGTGGTAAGACTACCCTGTTCAACAATCTGACCGGCTCTAATCAGTACGTCGGCAACTGGCCCGGCGTTACCGTCGAGAAGAAGGAAGGCAAGCTGAAGGGCGAGAAGGATGTCATCATCCAGGACCTGCCCGGTATCTACTCCCTGTCTCCGTACACTCTGGAAGAGGTCGTCTCCCGTACTTATCTGGTCAAGGAGAAGCCCGATGCCATCCTGAACATCATTGATGGCACCAACATCGAGCGCAACCTGTACCTGACCACTCAGCTCATCGAGCTGGGCATCCCCGTGGTCATGGCTGTCAACATGATCGACCTCGTCCGCAAGAACGGCGATAAGATCGACCTGAAGAAGCTGAGCGCCGAGCTGGGCTGTCAGGCAGTCGAGATCAGCGCCCTGAAGGGCGAGGGCACCGAGGCTGCTGCAAAGGCTGCTATGGCTGCTGCAAAGGCTGGCAAGGGCGGCGAGCTGCCCCACGTCTTCACCGGCAGCGTCGAGCACGCCATCGCTCACATCGAGGAGTCCATCCAGGGCAAAGTCGATGACCGCTTCCTGCGCTGGTACGCTGTCAAGCTGTTCGAGCGCGACGACAAGGTCATGGATGAGTTGAAGCTCTCTTCCGACCTGATCGCTCACATCGACCAGCACATCAAGGACTGCGAGGCTGAGATGGACGATGACGCCGAGAGCATCATCACCAACCAGCGTTACGCATACATCAACGGTGTCGTCGATAAGGCTGTCAAGAAGAAGGCCCGCGTCGAGCACCTGACCGTTTCCGATAAGGTCGATCAGATCGTCACCAACCGTGTTCTGGCTCTGCCCATCTTCGCAGTCATCATGTATCTGATGTACTCCCTGTCCATGGGTACTTCCATCGCTGACGGCGGCTGGGCCATCGGCACGTTTGCCACCGACTGGACCAACGACGTCCTGTTCGGCGAGATCGTCCCCAATGCGCTGGGCGGTTTCCTCGAGAGCATCGGCGTGGCAGGCTGGCTGTACGGCCTGATCATGGACGGCATCGTCGCCGGTGTCGGCGCGGTCCTGGGCTTCGTTCCCCAGATGCTGGTCCTGTTCTTCCTGCTGTCCATCCTGGAGGACATCGGCTATATGTCCCGTGTCGCCTTCATCATGGACCGTATCTTCCGGAAGTTCGGCCTGTCCGGTAAGAGCTTCATTCCCGTGCTGGTCGGCACGGGCTGCGGCGTCCCGGGCGTCATGGCTTCTCGTACCATCGAGAACGAGCGCGACCGCCGTATGACCATCATGACCACCTGCTTCATCCCCTGCGGCGCTAAGATGCCCATCATCGGCCTCATCGCAGGTGCGCTGTTCGGCGGTTCTTCTCTGGTGGCTGTCTCCGCTTACTTCATCGGCATGGCTGCCATCATCTGCTCTGGTATCATCCTGAAGAAGACCAAGCTCTTCGCAGGTGACCCTGCTCCCTTTGTTATGGAGCTGCCCGCATACCACATCCCCGCTTGGGGCAACGTCTTCCGTGCTACCTGGGAGCGCGGCTGGTCCTTCATCAAGCGTGCTGGTTCCGTCATTCTGCTGGCAACCGTCGCCATCTGGTTCCTGCAGGGCTTCGGCTTCGAGAACGGCGCCTTCGGCATGGTCGAGGATCAGGACAACTCCGTCCTGGCTGCTATCGCAACCAAAGTCGCTTGGATCTTCGCGCCTCTGGGCTTCGGCAACTGGAAAGCTACCGTCGCTTCCGTGTCCGGCCTGATCGCCAAGGAGAACGTCGTTGGTACCTTCGGCGTCCTGTACCACTTTGGCGGCGAGGAGCTGTCTGAGAACGGCGACGAGATCTGGAGCCTCGTTGCTGCTGATTACACCGCTCTGAGCGCTTATGCATTCATGATCTTCAACCTGCTGTGCGCTCCCTGCTTCGCTGCCATGGGCGCTATCAAGCGTGAGATGAACAACGGCAAGTGGACCGCCATCGCCATCGGTTATATGTGCGCACTGGCCTACTGCTCCGCTCTGGTCGTGTACCAGCTGGGCGGCCTCATCACCGGTGAGGTGGGCTTCAACTTCTTCACCGTCGTGGCCGTGGTCATCGTCGCTGCCTTCCTGTATCTGATGTTCCGTCCCAACAAGTACGTGAACGACAACGAGGTCAAGATCGACGTTTCCAAGATCAAGTAAAAACTTTTCAAAACGCGCTGAAAGGAGTGCATTGTTATGATGGAGTTCCTGGCTGCTAATTTCAATCTGCCGACGATCATCGTCGGAGCCATCGTGTTTGGCGGTGTAGGCTGGATCACCTGGCACTCTCATAAGCATGGTGGCTGCAGTGGATGCAGCGGCGGCTGTGACGGCGGCTGCAGTGGAAACTGCAGCAGCTGCGGCGGTGGCTGCCACTGAGCGATCGCGTAGGAGAAGGGGGCGCGGGTCAAGGCTTTGGCCCGCGCCCCTTTTGTAAACCAAGAGTTTGTGTGATATAACGAAAAGAGAGTGATACGAGATGGAACTGACGCCAGCACACCTGCGGTACCTGCTCGCGATCTATGAGGTCTCGCAGACCCATCTTGACATCAGCTCCCGCAGCATCGCCGAGAAGCTGGGCGTGACCAAACCCTCGGTGGTGCGGGTGCTGAACCTGCTGATGGAGCGGGGGATGATCGTCAAGGAATATTACGGCAAGATCTACCTCACCGACCGGGGCATCTTCGTGGCCCGGGAGGTCAAAAAGCAGCTGGACGAAGTGCTCGCGCACTTCCCTCCGGTGGAGGAAGCGCTGACCGATGATGAGCGGTTCACCGCCGCCCTCGCCCTGACGGCGGCCCTGCCGGAACGGGTGTTCACCGGCCGGTACGACCAGATGATGGGCGCAGAGGAAGCGCCTCCTGCCGCAGGCTGATGCCTTGAAATGCAAAAGAACCGGACTCCGCGGAGTCCGGTTCTTTTCGTATGCGGGTCCTCAGACCAGATAGCCCTCGAAGCAGTGGAGGTCTTCGGTCTTGACGATGCCTTCGAGGTAGAGGCCGTCTTCGCGGTACTCCTCGAGCTGGACGCTGCCGCGCTCCCGCATGGGGGCGGCGAGGCCCAGCTTATCGTAGGGCAGGAGAACGCGGATGGTGTGGACGCGGTCGCTGAGGGTCTCGTCCAGCTTGGCCAGCAGCTTGTCGAGGCCGTAGCCGGTCTTGGCGCTGGTGAGCAGGATGTCGGGGTCGAAGCTCAGCGCACCGGGCTTGTCGCACTTGTTGTAGACGGTCAGGCGGGGAATATCGGCGCAGTCGAGGCCGTCCAACACTTCGTCGGTGACGGCCAGCTGCTCTTCCCGCTGCTCATCGCCGGCGTCGGCCACCCGCACGATGACGTCCGACCATGCGGCCTCTTCCAGCGTGGATTTGAATGCTTCCACCAGATTGTGGGGCAGACGGGAGACGAAGCCGACGGTGTCCACCAGCAGCACGGCCATGCCGCTGGGCAGGACGAGCTTCCGGCTGGTGGGGTCGAGGGTGGCAAAGAGCATATCGGCCTCGGCGACGCTGGGGCCGCAGAGGGCGTTCATCAGGCTGGATTTGCCCACGTTGGTGTAGCCCACGAGGCTGACCACCGGCATTCCGGTCTTGGCGCGGGCTTTCCGGCTCTCGCCCCGGCGCTTTTCCATTTCGGCCAGTTTCTCAGCCAGTGCGTCGATGCGGGCGTGGACGTGGCGGCGGTCAAGCTCGAGCTTCGTTTCACCGGCACCACGGCGGGCGCCGCCGCCGCCGCCACCGCCGCCGCCCTGACGGCTCAGGCTTTCGCCCATGCCCTGCAGGCGGGGCAGACGGTAGCGCAGGAGGGCCAGCTCGGTCTGCAGCTTGCCTCCGTTGGTCACGGCACGGCTGCGGAAGATCTCGAGGATGAGCATGGTGCGGTCGATGACCTCGAGGCCGCCGAGGGCCGTGGAGATGTTGCGGATCTGGCTGCCGGTCAGCTCACCGTCGAAGACGGCGCACTCGGCCCCCAGCTCTGCTGCGGCCGCAGCGGCTTCTTCCAGCTTGCCGCTGCCCAGCACGATGCCGGTCTCAGGGGTCTGGCGCTTCTGGGTGACTTCGGCCACGGCCTCCATGTGGTTGGCCTCACACAGCGCAGCCAGCTCGGCAAGGCTGCGCTCGCAGTCCCACAGGCCCTGGTCGAGGGCGAGAAGGATGACCTTCGTCGGGGGAGTTTCGACTAAAATATCGTAAAGTTCGCTCAAAATGATTCCTTTCTGTTATTCGTTTGGAGAATATAGCGATCCGTAGTGTTCTCGCGTCAGGGCATAGCACTTGCAGGGTATCGCTGTACCGTCGAATTTATGGTAGACGGCCTCGTGGTCGTAGACAAAGCCTGCTTTCATCATGACCTTGCCGCTGGCGGGGTTCTCCACGGCGTGGGAGCAGGCAAGCCAATTACTGTCTGTATTCTTGAACCAGTATTCTACCAGAGCGTTCAGAGCCTCGGTGGTGCAGCCTTTGCCCCACCAGGCTCTGCCGATGCAGTAGCCCGGTTCCCAGATGCCCTCGGAGAGGTCGAATCCCGGCCATTCATTTCGCTGTGCCGGTTCTCCCAGCAGGCTGTTGTAGAGGCTGATGGAGCCGAACACCTGTCCGGTGGCCTTTTCCACGATGGCCCACTGGTAGTAGTCCTCGTTGGGATAGAGCAGCGCCCATGCGCTCAGAAGCTCCTGCGTCTCGGCCACATCCTTGTGCGGCGTCCAGCGCAGCCAGCGGGTGACCTCCGGGTCGTTGGCCCAGTTTGCGTACATCATCGGGGCATCCGACGGCATAAGGCGGCGCAGAAGCAGCCGCGGCGTTTCGATCTCCTGTGTGCCGGCGTGGCGCATGATACATTCCTCCCAACCATTGTAAATATGCATAGAATAGCACAAAACCGGCTTCGACGCAAGCAAAATGGGCTGCTTCGGGGCAAAAATGCTTGACAAGTGTGCAAACTTCATTAAACTGAAGATGACTGCACAAAAATTCTCCCCGGCAAAGAGCCGGGGAGAATGCTCAGGTTGGAAGAACATCCGCCCGCAGGATAGCCTGCCAGTCGCTGTGACCATACAGGAAGCGGAGGATGTGGACGGTCTGGGTGGAAGAGCTGACTTTATAAAATGCAAGATAGTTTTGAACTGGAATGAGCCGGATTCCCAAAGAGGAAAGAAATGGGTCATTCACAAGTGAAAAACGCTGTGGGAAGGTGTCGAGAGAACGGAATTTCTTCCATGCGATGGCAACCAACTTGTCGGCAGCAGAGGGATTTTTCAAGTTCAGGTCGATATAGTCGAAGGCGTCTGCAAGGTCACGCTGAGCAGAAGCGGCAACATCGATAACGTAGTTCATCGAAGACTCCTTCTGTTTTGCAGCTCCTGCATGAACTCATCCAGCGGGCGCGTTCTTCCCGCCGCCACGTCATCCAGACCTTCCTGTAACTTTGCATACAGGTCGAACCGGGCGGTCAGGGCCTCGTAGGTCTCGATGCTCATCACGGCAAGGTCGCCTTTGCCATTTTTGGTGATGAACACCGGCTCGGCGTAGTCGTGGCAGAAGGTGGAGATCTCATTGTAGTTGTTGCGCAGGTCTGCGCTGGAACGAATCTTGGGCATCCAAAAGCACCTCACTTTCATACAAAAATTATACCTGAATTTCTTTATAAAATCAAGGAAAATAAAAAAGGAGAACCTTTCTATGACGGACATCCGAGAGTATCTTGCCCACAAGCCGCTTTTGTTCGACGGCGGCATGGGTACCTATTATAAAGCGGCACCGGGCGCGGACTGCGAAATGGCCAACCTCACCGACCCCGAGGGCGTGAAGAAGGTCCATGCGGAATATCTGGCCGCAGGTGCGCAGGCCATCAAGACCAACACCTTCGGTCTGCCCCGGATGGCGGCGGCCCAGATGCCGGGCTGGGAAGAGCTGGCCGAGGCGGGCTGGAAGCTGGCCTGTGACGCTGCCGCTGAGAAGGACGCCGCCGTCTTTGCTGACCTTGGCCCTGCCCCGGACACCGAAGCTGCCCCGGCCAGCAGCGCCTACGGCCTTGTGGCGCAGCAGTTCGCCGCACTGGGTGCAAAGAACTTTCTGTTCGAGACGCTCAGCTCCGATATGGGCATTGTGGAGGCGGTAAAGGCACTGCGTGTGGCCGTGCCGGACGCCTTTGTCATGGTGTCCTTCGCGGTGCTGCCGGACGGCTACACCCGCGAGGGCCTGCTGTTCCGCGACCTGCTGCGCCGGATGGAGCAGAGCGGCGTGGTGGACGCCGTGGGCCTGAACTGCGTCTCGGCCCCCGGCGCGATGAAGAAACTGGTGCAGGGCCTTGGCGAGACGCTGCTGCCCCTGTCGGTGATGCCCAACGCGGGCTATCCGGTGGTCACCCGGGCGCGGGTGCTGTATCAGGGCAAGCCTGAGTATTTTGCCCGGGAGATGGGGCAGATCGCCGCTGCGGGCGTCCGTATTTTGGGCGGCTGCTGCGGCACGACGCCCGCCCACATCGCGGCCCTGCGTGCAGAGCTGGATGCCCTGCCCCAACAGACCGAAGCCGCTCCGGCAGCGAAACTTTCCACCGGGACTGCACCGGCAGTGGAAAAAGACGATGCCTTCCTGCGGAAACTGAACGCAGGTGAGAAGGTCATCGCCATTGAACTGGATTCGCCCCGGGTGGCCGACCTGAGCGGCTATCTGGACGGCGCACGGCGGCTGCAGGCCGCAGGCGCTGACCTGCTGACCATCGCCGACTGCCCCATCGCGCAGGCCCGGATGGATTCCTCCCTCGTGGCCTGCCGGGTACACCGGGAACTGGGAATGTGTGCTCTGCCCCACATGACCTGCCGCGACCGCAACCTCAACGCCACCAAGGCCCTTCTGCTGGGCCTTTACGCCGAGGGCGTGCGGGAGGTGCTGGCCATCACCGGCGACCCCATCCCCACCGCAGAGCGGGACGAGGTGAAGAATGTCTACCAGTTCAACTCCCGTAAACTGGCCCAGTACATCGTCTCGCTGGCCGGGGAGGGCCGGGAGATGCCCTCGGCCATGACCGTCTTTGGTGCGCTGAATCTCAACGCCCGGAACTTTGACGTGGAGCTGCGCCGGGCCGTGGAAAAGCTGGAAAACGGGATGTCGGGCTTCCTGACCCAGCCGGTGCTGTCGGCACAGGCGGTGGAAAATCTCCGCAAGGCCCGTCAGACACTGGGCGAACGTGCTAAAATTCTGGCCGGCATCATGCCCGTGGTCAGCCAGCGGAACGCAATCTTTATGGAAAACGAGATCAATGGCATCCATGTGGAGGAGGACATCATCCAGCGCTTCGCGAGCCTCGACCGGGAGCAGGGCGAGGCGCTGGGCCTTGAGGTGTCGATGCAGATGGCCCGGGAGGCTCTGCCCTACGCTGACGGCTTCTATCTCATGACCCCCTTCAACCGTGTGGCCCTGATGGAGCGGCTCATTGCCCGGCTGAAAACGGAGCTTCTGGACGCGGAAGGCTGAGAAGAAAAAATCTGCCTGACGCAGGGAGCGAAGGCCCCGCACAAGGATGTGAAAATTTTGTTCCGATGAAAAAGAGATTGACAAAACGCATAAAAAACGCTATATTCTTTTTATAAATGCAAGGAAAAAGAGTGTGCGTCGTTTTCGCCATCCAGAGAGCCGGGGGCTGCTGAAAACCCGGTATGGCGGTGCGGCGTGCTGTCGCTTTTGAGCAGAGGCGGGGAAACAGGAGTAGTCGCCTCCGGGTCTGCCCCACGTTATCGGGGCATCAAGGGGCATACGGCAGAAAGCCGTGTGCAATTTGGGTGGTACCGCGGTTATATTACAGCCGTCCCATGGAACGTTCCGTGGGGCGGCTTTTTTCGTCCCACTCACAAGAAGTCGTTTCCATAAGCATTGCACACCGTCTGAACGGCCTTTTTGCCCGCATACTGCGTTGATTTTCCTTGCAATCCGCCCAGGATTGCTGCGGAAAATCGCCTTGTCTGCGGACAAAAATTCTCGTCATTCGGCGCACCCTGCTTACGAAAACAACTTCTATCAATTCATCTGGGAGGATACTATGAAAGAACTCGCAAAACAGTATGATCCGAGCCAGGTGGAAGACCGCATCTACCAGTTCTGGCTGGATGGCGGCTACTTCCACACCAAGGCCGACCCCGACAAGAAACCCTACACCATCGTGAT
>ENA-OUPA01001263-OUPA01001263.1-human-gut-metagenome-genome-assembly--contig:-NODE-1263-length-11030-cov-4.75198_pt1 | contig 11030 bp, 9 predicted proteins | sample MGYA00237939_ERZ548770 | MGnify/ENA primary metagenome ERZ548770 (study PRJEB26490, sample SAMN05356877) | human gut metagenome | biome: terrestrial biome; feature: human-associated habitat; material...
CGAGGAGGATTTCGCCTTTCTTCACGGCCTGCCGGGGAAGAAGCTGTTCCTCAAGGGCAACCATGACCTGTGGTGGTCCACCGCCCGGAAGCTTCACAACTGGTTTGAGGAAAAGGGCTTTTCCTCGCTGGAGCTGATTTTTAATTCCGCCGCCCCAGTAGGGGACCGGTGCGTCTGCGGCACCAGAGGATGGTTTTACGACGCGGAATCCGACCAGGATAAAAAGGTGCTGAACCGGGAGGTGGGAAGGCTGACCGCATCCATCGAGGCGGGGCTGAAAACCGGGCTGGAGCCGGTGGTGTTCCTCCACTATCCTCCGGTTTACCACGGCCAGGTCTGTACGGAAATTTTAGAGGTATTGAAAAAATACGGGATTCAAAGGTGCTATTACGGGCACATTCACGGCAGCGGCGCCAAATACGCCGAGACCGGGGAGTTTCAGGGCATTCAGCTGCGGTTGATCGCCTGCGATTACACCGGCTTTCGTCCGGTGCTGATCCGCTGAAAATTATTTCAGAAATAGGTGGCATAAATAGATTAACTGTGCTATAATTATTTAGATATTTTGCAATTTTGCAGGAGGATGACTAAAATGAGTCTTAAATCACAAAACAAAATTGATACCAATCGTGTTGAATTAGAGGTCGTAGTAGATGCGGAAACCTTTGAAAAGGGCTTAGCCGCCGCTTTTAAAAAGCAGAGCAAGAAGATTTCCATTCCGGGCTTCCGTAAGGGCAAGGCCCCCCGCGCTTTTGTGGAAAAGTATTTCGGCAAGGAAGTCTTTTATGAGGACGCCGTCAACGCCCTTTATCCCGACGCCCTGGACGAGGCGGTCAAGGAAGCCGGGCTGGAGGTCATTCAGGACAAGATCGATTTCGACGTGAAAGAGGTCGGGCCTCAGGGCTTTACCTTTACCGCCGCTTTGACCACAAAGCCGGAAGTGACCATTGAGAATTATAAAGGCATCGAGGCCGTAAAGAAGTCCGCCGAGGTGACTGACGAGGATATCGACGCCGAGATCAAGAAGGTGCAGGAACGCAATTCCAGAATGGTAACCGTGGAGGATCGGGCGGCTCAGAACGATGATATCGCCGTAATCGACTTCGAGGGCTTCCTGGATGGCGAGCCTTTCGAGGGCGGCAAGGGCGAGAATTACAGCCTGACTCTGGGCAGCGGACAGTTTATCCCCGGCTTTGAGGAGCAGATCGTGGGCCATAATACCGGCGACGAGTTCGAAGTAAACGTCACCTTCCCGGAGGATTACCAGGCGGAGGAGCTGAAGGGCAAGGCAACTACCTTCAAGTGCAAGCTGCATGAAATTAAAATGAAGGAGCTGCCCGAGGTAGACGATGAGTTCGTAAAGGATGTCAGCGAGTTTGACACCTTGGCTGATTATAAAGAGGACTTGAAGAAGAAGCTGGCTGAAAGCAAGGAGAAGGAAGCAGCCGACGATCTGGAAAATCAGCTCATCGACAAGCTGGTAGAGCTGGTGCAGGGTGAAATTCCGGAGGCCATGTATGAAAACAAGATTGCCGACAGCATCCGCGAATTTGGCTATCGTCTCCAGTCCCAGGGCCTGAACCTGGATACTTATATGAAATATACCGGTATGAACGTGGACCAGATGAAGGAGGGCTTCCGTCCTCAGGCGGAACGCCAGGTGAAGCTGCGTCTGGCTCTGGAAAAGATCGCCGCCCTGGAGGAACTGAAGGCTGGCGAGGAGGATCTGAATCAGGAGTATCAGAAGATCGCCGAGCAGTATAAGATGGAAGCTGACAAGATTAAGGAGCTGATTCCCGCCGCGGAGCTGGAAAAGGATATCTGCGTGGAAAAGGCGATTAATTTGGTGCGCGACAACGCGAATATTAAGGACGCTGAATAATCAGCGGTGTTTTTGCTCATATTTACAGACAGAATAGTTGGAGGTGTGCTGTGATGAATCAGTTTCCTATGCCGAATATGAGCCTTGTTCCCTATGTTGTGGAGCAGACCAGCAGGGGCGAGCGCAGTTATGATATTTTTTCCAGGCTTCTCAACGACAGGATTGTCATGCTGACTGAGGAGGTCAATGATACCAGCGCCAGCCTGGTGGTGGCTCAGCTGTTGTATTTAGAGGGGCAGGATCCTACCAAGGACATCAGCCTTTATATTAACAGCCCTGGCGGTTCCGTCACGGCGGGTATGTCCATCTATGATACCATGCAGTATATCAAGTGCGACGTTTCCACCATTTGCATGGGAATGGCCGCCAGCATGGGAGCCTTTCTGCTGGCCGCCGGCGCCAAGGGCAAGCGCATGGCTCTGCCCAACAGCGATATTATGATCCATCAGCCCAGCGGCGGCGCCCAGGGCCAGGCGACGGATATTCTGATCCATGCCAACCATATCGCCCGGACAAAGAAAAAGCTTAACGAGATCCTGGCGGAAAGAACCGGCCAGCCCCTGGAAGTGATTGAGCGGGATACTGAGCGGGATAATTTTATGTCCGCTCAGGAAGCCGCGGATTACGGCCTGGTGGATAAAGTGATCTATAAACGATAGGATTGGTGATGTAATGTCAATCAGCGACGAAAGCAAAGACAGGCAGATCTGCTGTTCCTTCTGCGGCAAGCCCCAGGAGCAGGCCCGCAGGCTGATCGCCGGTCCCGGCGTTTATATCTGCGACGAGTGCATTGAGCTTTGCATGTCGATCTTAGAGGATGAAGCGGATTTTCAGGAGCGTTCCGCCAATTATCACAACAACGACGAAACCGTGCTGCTGAAGCCGGAGGAAATCAAGGCCAAATTAGACGAGTATGTGATCGGCCAGGAGAAGGCGAAAATCGCTCTTTCCGTGGCGGTGTATAATCACTATAAGCGGATCTATTTCGGCAGCGATGACGTGGAAATCAATAAAAGCAACGTGCTTTTGCTGGGCCCTACCGGCGTCGGTAAAACCCTGTTAGCCCAAACCTTAGCGAAAATTTTAGACGTGCCCTTTGCTATCGCAGACGCTACCACCCTGACGGAGGCCGGCTATGTGGGCGAGGATGTGGAAAATATTCTGCTGCGCCTGATTCAGGCCGCGGATTTCGATGTGGAGCGGGCCGAGCGCGGCATCATCTATGTGGATGAAATCGATAAGATCGCCAGAAAATCAGAAAACCCCTCGATTACCAGGGATGTTTCCGGCGAGGGGGTCCAGCAGGCTCTGCTGAAGATCCTGGAGGGAACGGTATCTAATGTGCCGCCTCAGGGAGGACGGAAGCATCCCCAGCAGGAATTCATTCAAATCGATACCTCTAATATTCTTTTCATCTGCGGCGGCGCCTTCGACGGTCTGGAAAAGGTTGTGGAAAAGCGCACCGGTTCTTCGTCGTTAGGCTTTGGAGCCCAGGTCCGTTCGAAAAAGGAACTGGATACCACCAAATGGATGGGCGAGGTGGTTCCTCACGATTTGGTGAAATACGGTTTGATCCCGGAACTGGTGGGAAGACTTCCGGTCATCACCGCTTTGGACGGTTTGGATCAGGAGGCCCTGGTTCGTATTTTGACCGAGCCGAAGAACTCCATTTTAAAGCAGTATAAAAAGCTGTTCGCTTTGGATAAGGTGGAACTGGATTTTGAGAAATCTGCTTTGGAGGCGGTGGCCCAAAAGGCGATCGACCGGCGCACCGGAGCCAGAGGCCTGCGTTCTATCATGGAAGAAACCCTGACCGACCTGATGTATAAGGTTCCCTCGGATTATTCCGTGGAAAAGGTGATAGTGGATGGCGAGACAGTGAAAAACGGCAGGGAAGCCAAGCTGGTCCACAATCCGGATCGTAAGCCTGTTGCGATTACCATCAGTGAAACCAAGAAGGCTCCGAACAGGAGAAAATATTCCGCGTCATAATCAAAGGTTATCATTTGGGCTGCGACAGCGTCGTCGGGCAGGCTTAGGGTCTGGCTCCAGACGTTTGCAGCCCTTTGCGTTTTTTAAAATTCTCAATTGGAGAGAGGAGTTACTATGACGAAAAAAGAAACAGCGCCTATGATCCTCCCGGTCTTATCCTTGCGGGGTCTGGTGCTTTTTCCGAAAATGATGCTCCATTTCGACGTTGGGCGAAAGAAATCCATTCTTGCCCTCAACGCCGCCATGCAGAATAACCAGAGCATCTATTTAGCCCCCCAGCTTGACATCAAGGATGAGGATCCCGGTGTGGACAACCTGGCGCCAATGGGCGTGGTGGGCACAATCAAGCAGATTTTAAAGCAGCCAGGAGACGGCATCCGCATTTTGGTGGAGGGCAATTACCGGGCGAAAATTACGGATGTGCTTCAGGACCATCCTTACATGATGTGCGACGTGGTCTCCTGTGAGGAAGCCGCGGCGCGGGATACGGCGAAAACCGTGGCTCTGATACGGGCAGTGAAGGAAGCCTTCGGGGAGTACATGGAAATGGCTCCCAAAATGGCGCCGGACATCGTGCTGGAGGTGCAGACCACCGACGATCCTGGCTATCTGGCGGATTACATCACCGCCAACATTATGATGGAGTATCAGGATAAAATCGATATCCTGTGCGAGCTTCATCCGGTAAAGCGGCTGCAAAAGCTGCTGAAGATCCTGACCCGCGAAGTGGATATTCTGAAGCTGGAAACCGAACTGAGCGCCAAGGTGAAGGAGCAGATCGACCAAAACCAGCGGGAATATTTTATGCGGGAGCAGATCAAGGCTATCACCGAGGAACTGGGCGAGGCGGATTCCCCTCAAAGTGAGGCCGAGGAATTCAAGGAGAAAATTCTGGGCCTGGATTTGCCCGACGGCGTGCGGGAAAAGCTGTTAAAGGAATGCGACCGCCTGTACAAAATGCCCTTTGGTTCCCATGAGGCCAACGTGGTCCGCAATTACCTGGATATCTGTATGGAACTGCCCTGGAATGTGGAATCCAAGCTGAATATTGATATTAACCGGGCCAGAAAAATTTTGGATGCCGACCACTATGGGATGGACAAGGTTAAGGAGCGGATGCTGGAGCTGCTGGCGGTGAAAAAACTGGCGCCGGATGTGAAAGGCCAGATCATCTGCCTGGTGGGGCCTCCCGGTGTGGGTAAAACCTCTATCGCCAAATCCGTGGCCAAGGCTATCGGCTGTAACTATGTCCGGATCGCCTTAGGCGGCGTCCGGGATGAGTCGGACATCCGGGGACACAGGAGAACCTACATAGGCGCCATGCCCGGCAGGATCATTTCCGCCATTAACCAGGCGGGCACCCGAAATCCCTTGATTTTGCTGGATGAAATTGATAAGCTGGGCGCGGATTACAAGGGCGATCCTACCTCCGCGCTGCTGGAGGTACTGGATGCGGAGCAGAACAATACCTTCCAGGATCATTATATCGATCTTCCCTTTGACCTGAGCGACGTACTGTTTATCACTACGGCCAACGACGCCAGCATGATCCCGGGGCCTCTGCTGGACCGTATGGACATCATTGAGCTGCCCAGCTATACTCATGAGGAAAAATTCCAGATCGCCAAACGGCATTTGGTTCCCAAGCAGATGAAAAAGCACGGCCTGACCAGTAAAACGGTAAAAATCACCGACGACGCCCTCCATGAGCTGATCAGCGGCTATACCAGGGAGGCGGGCGTCCGTAATTTGGAGCGGGTAATCGCTTCCCTGTACCGGAAAGCCGCTAAAAAGCTGGTAGCCGGCGAGGCAAAGAGGGTGACGGTCGGGGTCAAGCAGCTTGAGCCGATGCTGGGTCCAAAGCGTTTCAAGGACGAGCAAGGATACAAGAAGGATGAAATCGGCCTGGTGAACGGCCTGGCCTGGACCGCGGTAGGCGGAGAGACCATGCCCATCGAGGTAGCGGTCATGGATGGCAGCGGAAAGATTGAGCTTACCGGAAATTTAGGCGACGTGATGAAGGAATCCGCCAGAACAGCCATCAGCTGTGTGCGAACCCGGGCAAAGGGACTGGATATCAGCCCTGATTTTTATAAAACCAAGGATATCCATATCCATGTTCCGGAAGGGGCGGTGCCGAAGGATGGCCCAAGCGCCGGCATCGCCATGGCGACGGCTGTGGTGTCTGCTCTCAGCGAGAGGCCGGTGCGCCACGAGGTGGCGATGACCGGAGAGATCACCTTGCGGGGGCGGGTGCTTCCCATCGGCGGCCTGAAGGAAAAAACCATGGCGGCTTACCGACACGGCATCAAAACCGTAATTATCCCGGCGGAAAACCAGCCGGACTTGAAAGAAGTGGACGAGACGGTTAAGTCCAATATCCAGTTTGTCCCGGTGGAAACCTTGGATACCGTTTTGGAGTGGGCGTTGGTTCCCCAAAAGGAGGAGGAAGCCCTTCCCGCCGGAGAACAAACTAAAGAAGCGGCGGTGGTGCCTCCGGTGAAAAAGACTGCGAGAAAATCCGCGTTTCTTTCCTGAAAAATTTTCAAGGCCTGCAAAAACGCGGAAGTAACAGCAGGGCTCGGAGCTTCCGTGCGGCGGTAAGGCCCGTCAGTCCGTTGGAAAGAGAGCCGCCGAAGCAGCAATACGCGGCATGGCGGGCGAAAGGCTGAAAAGCTGTTACGCTGGATAAGGAGCATTGTATGAGATTTGATAACGGGGTTTTTGAGCTGGCGGCCGGAAGGTCCAGCCAGCTTCCCGCAGGCGATTTGCCGGAAATCGTATTTTCCGGTAAATCCAACGTGGGAAAGTCCTCCCTGATTAATAAACTGCTCAACCGGAAAAATTTAGCCCGGGTCAGCGCGACGCCGGGAAAGACGGCCACCATTAATTTTTACCGCCTGGATCAAGCCAGGCTGGTGGATCTGCCCGGCTATGGTTACGCCAAGGTATCCTTGGCGGAGAAAAAACGCTGGGCGGAGCTGGTGGAAGGATACTTCCAGCAGGAAAGGAATCTCGCCTTAGTGGTTCAATTGGTGGATATGCGCCATCCTCCCACAAAGGACGACCTGCATATGATTGAGTTTTTATGTGACGGCGGTTTTCCTTTTTTGGTGGCGCTGACCAAAAGCGATAAGCTGAACCAAACGGAACGCAGGCAAAGGCTCGCCGCGCTGGAAGAAGCGTTTTCCGATTATGAGGGCCTGCGGCTGATCCCCTTTTCATCGGTTACCGGCGAAGGGGTAGAGGAGCTGCGGGAAATTTTGTCCTCTGTGGCGGAAGAACCGGAGGAGCTTGGCTGAATTTTATCGTTAAGGGGTTGGAATCATGTTTGTAGCAGATTGCTTTGATGTAAATGAAAAAGGTCACTTGACCATAGGCGGGTGCGACACGGTAGGGCTGGCCGAGGAATACGGCACGCCCCTTTATGTGATGGATGAAATGACCATCCGTCAGGCCTGCCGCCTTTATCAAAAATCCTTTCAGGAAAACTATGACGGCCATGGTATGGCGTTTTACGCCAGTAAAGCGCTGAACTGTAAGGAGCTTTGCCGGATCGTGGCCGAGGAGGGCCTGGGTCTGGATGTGGTCTCCGGCGGAGAGTTATACACAGCCCTAAAGGCCGGATTCGATCCGGAAAAGATTCATTTCCACGGGAATAATAAAACCCAGGATGAATTGAACATGGCCTTGGACAACGGCGTCGGCGTGATCGTTATGGATAATCTGGACGAGATGAAAAGGCTGGACCAGCTGGCGGCGGAAAAGGGCGTGACCGCTCAGGTTTCCATGCGGATCAAGCCCGGAATCGACGCCCATACCCACAGCTTTATCCGCACCGGACAGATCGACTCTAAGTTTGGCTTTGCCCTGGAGACCGGAGAGGCTTTGGAAGCGGCGAAAGCGGCCATCGCCTCTAAGAACCTGAATTTGAAAGAAATCCACTGCCATATCGGCTCTCAGATTTTCGATATCGATCCTTTTGTCCTGGCGGCCGAGGTGATGATGGGCTTCCGCAAGCAGATCAAGGATGTCACAGGCGTTACGGCGGAGTGTATGAATCTGGGCGGCGGCTTTGGAATCAAATATACCGACCGCGATCATCCGCAGCCTTATAACGCTTATATGAGCACGGTCGCGAAGGCGGTCAAGGCAAAGGCAAAGGAATACGATATGCCGGTGCCTTTTATCTGCCTGGAGCCTGGAAGATCCATTGTGGGAGAATCCGGCATCACGCTGTATACGGTGGGGAGCGTCAAGGTGATTCCCAAGATCCGCACCTATGTGTCCATCGACGGCGGTATGACGGACAATCCCCGTTATGCCCTGTATAAGTCCAGCTATCTGGCTGTAATCGCCGATAAGGCGGGCCAGCCGGCGGTGGAAAAGGTCACCATCGCTGGGAAATGCTGTGAAAGCGGTGATTTAATCCAGGAGGACGCTATGATCCAGGAGGCGGCGCCCGGAGATACTCTGGCTGTATTTTCCACTGGGGCTTATAACTATTCCATGTCGTCCAATTATAACCGGATTCCCAAGCCTCCTATCGTAATGGTCAAGGCTGGAAGCTCCAGAGTGATTGTAAAAAGGGAAACCTACGACGATTTAATCAAAAACGACGTGTAAGCGCCGCTGGCGGCTTCGTTTTTCTCCTTGCCTTTATTTTATATGTGACGGAAAGCACAGAAAAGGACGCACGCCGCCGGCTGCTTAAGGAACAGCTTATGCTGCGCCAGCGGCTGAAAACCATCAAAAGGAGCCTGTGGAAGAAATTTCACAGGCTCCTTTTGATGGTTTTCAGAAAGAGATATTCCCTCTGCTGAACTTGAGATAAATAAAAAATCTTGGCAAATGAATCGGTAGAAGTTCGATCGTAAGCAAAAGAAATAGAATTATTTTCTTTCAGAAAAGCGTGATGAGACGAAATAGGCGAAAGTTAAAAAGCACGGAAGCCCTAAACAGAAGGGCACAATTGGTTTGCCGGCAGCGGAACGAATACAGGGATAGAGTTTTCAGCCCCTTTTTAGGCGGCGGATTCTGCCCCCAGGGGAAACTGATCGCTAGTTTGCTGGCGGTTTGGATTGTGATCTTTACTTTTCCGCTTTTCTGTGATAAAATTTTATTGTACTAAACCGCAGAAGGAGGCCTTTTGATGAATTCCAAATTGAGAGAAGAGGGCGTGGATTTTTTGTTCCGCTCTATCCTTCAGCTGAAAACAGTAGATGAATGCTATGATTTTTTTGAAGACCTTTGCACTGTTCCGGAGATCAAGGCCATGTCCCAGCGCTTGGTAGTGGCTCACATGCTGAGCGAGCACAAGGTCTATAGTGATATCGTGACGAAAACCGGCGCCAGCACAGCCACCATCAGCCGGGTGAACCGGGCCTTGAATTATGGATGCGACGGCTATGAGATGGTGTTTCGGCGCCTGAGCGAAGAGGACCAGCAGGAAAAATGAGCAGCTACGCCTATTTTGCCGGGTATTATGATGAGCTGACCCGAAATGTGGATTACGGGAAGCAGGCGGACTATTTAGAGGCTCTGTGCCATAGGCTGGGACATGCTCCCGGCTTATCCTTGGATCTGGCTTGCGGAACTGGAAGCCTGACGGTGGAGCTGTGCAGGCGGGGATGGGATATTTATGGTGTCGATGGATCGCCGGAAATGCTCTCAGCGGCCATGCAGAAGGCCTCAGAAGAAGGACTGCATATTTTATTTCTATGTCAAAAAATGCAGAAAATCGACCTGTACGGCACTGTAGACACGGTGGTTTGCACCCTGGACAGCATTAACCATTTGACAAGCCCGCAGGATGTGCAAAGAACCTTTGACCGGGTATCACTGTTTTTAAATCCAGGCGGATATTTTATCTTTGACGCCAATACGATCTATAAGCATCGGGAGGTATTGGGGAACAATACCTTTGTTTATGATACGCGAAATGTTTACTGCGTTTGGCAGAATACCTTTTCTCCAAGCCAAAACAGGGTAACCATCAGCCTGGATTTTTTCCATCGGGATGGAAATGCTTATTACCGCAGCCAGGAATCCTTCAGCGAACGGGCTTACGCCCGGGAGGAGCTGGAGGAAATGCTGAAAAAGGCGGGCTTAGAGGCGGTGGAGGTATTCCATGAGCAAAGCTTTGAGCCGCCGCGGGAAGCCTCTCAGCGCTTGGTTTATGCGGCGCGGAAGCCCATGCGGAAATAGGAGCTTTTCGGCGGCGGGCCCTTGCCGGCCCGTTTTAGAATAACTTGATAATCCTGCTTACTAGATTTTTAGTCAATCCAATCCTTTGAGGAGGCAATTATGGACCGTTTGATTCGCTGCATCACCAAGGACGGCGCAATTATGGCGTCGGCTGTAGATTCTACCAATATCGTCTATACGGCGCAGAAAATACACCAGTTGACCCCGGCAGCCACCGCAGCTTTGGGGAGGCTTTTAACAGCTTCCTCGATGATGGGCGCCCAGCTGAAGCAGGAGGGGGCCAGCCTGACCTTAAAAGTCAGCGGAGACGGTCCAATCGGCTCCATGGTGGCGGTAGCCTACAGCAGCGGATGCTGTAAAGGCTATGCGGTAAATCCTCATGCCCAGGCGGAAAACTATCCCAACGGAAAGCTGAATGTAGCCGGAGTGGTTGGAAAAAACGGCATCCTTTATGTGATGCGCGATTACGGTGCCGGAGAGCCCTATATGGGACAGATTCCTTTGGCCAGCGGGGAGATTGCGGAGGACATTACAAGCTATTACGCCGCCAGCGAACAGATTCCCACGGTCTGCGCCCTGGGAGTGCTTTGCGATAAAAGCGAGGGGGAGGCATTGCTCTCCGGCGGTCTTTTAATACAGCTGCTGCCGGCGGCCGGGGAAGAGGCGGTCGCAAGGCTGGAGAAGAATATCAGCCTGCTGGAGCCGGTAACCACCATGCTGGCCAAGGGGCTTTCTATCGAGGAAATGGCGGGCAAGGCGCTGGAGGGCTTTGAGTGGGAAATCCTGGAGGAGCGGAAGGTGGCCTACGTTTGTGATTGCAGTAAGGAGCGGGTGGTACGAGCGGTCACCTCCTTACCAAATGACGAAATTTTGTCTCTTGCCGACGAGCGGGGGTTTGCTGAGGCGGGCTGCCAATTCTGCAATCGGAAGTACCGGATTTCCAAGGAAG